>ERZ773359.6332-NODE-6332-length-10517-cov-4.766393_pt1 | contig 10517 bp, 12 predicted proteins | sample MGYA00374955_ERZ773359 | MGnify/ENA primary metagenome ERZ773359 (study PRJEB29098, sample SAMN04486028) | biogas fermenter metagenome | study: EMG produced TPA metagenomics assembly of the Biogas fermentation microbial communities from Germany - Plant 4 DNA1...
AGTTACAATTGCTACCTGATTAGCTATGCCCATTAAAGCTACCTCCCTTAACTTACTAAACTAAGACTAATTGTTTTACTAATTCGCTTAGTCAAGCCAATTAACACTGAATTTGGACTAATCTCTTTCAGTTCATTTACTCCCATTGACTCCAGTAATAATATATTATCTATCCAACGTACAGGGCTGGTTAACTGTTCTACCAACTCTGATTTTATTTCCTCAGCAGTAGTAATCAATTGATTGCGATGATTACTAACAACTGGAATCAAAGGAGTACTAAAGCTTAACTGGTCTAAAAACTCAGCAAACTCTTGGGCAGCGGTTTTCATAAGCGGTGAATGAAAGGGGCCGCTTACGGCTAAAGGAATTACTCTTCTTGCACCGGCTTCTACCGCCTGTTGCGCTAAATATTCTAAAGCCTTATTTTCCCCACTAACAACAATTTGTCCCGGAGAATTATAATTAGCAATATCAATTTCACCAAAAGCACTAGCTGCCTGACAAAGCTCCTCCACTTGAACAGCATCTAAACCTATAACTGCACTCATTCCGCCAGTTACAGGAGATTTGCTCATTAACTCTCCCCGTTTAGCAACTAGTCGAACACCATCGGCAAACTCAATAGCTCCAGCGGCGACTAATGCGGTGATTTCACCTAAACTATGACCAATAAATACGTCTACAGACATTTGTTCCGCAACAGTTTGCCAGATAGCGTAACAGGTAACTAACATGGCTGGCTGGGCATATTCGGTAGCATTTAATTTTTCCGCTGGCCCATTATTGCATAGAGCTAGCAGATCATAACCTAATATTTTACTAGCTTCTTCAAATAAATCAAGAGCTGTTGGCGAAATTTGTTGGGTCATGCCAACTTTTTGTCCGCCTTGACCAGGAAATCCCACAGCAAGCATTATTCGACTCCCCCCCAACGTAGGATCGCAGAGCCCCAGGTTAATCCAGCACCAAATCCAACTACCAAAATTAAATCACCGTCTTGAACTTTTCCCGTTTCCACTACCTCATCTAAGGCAATTGGTATACTTGCTGCAGAGGTATTTCCATATCGATCCACGTTGATATAGATTCGGTCCTCAGGAATATTAAAGCGAGAGGCGGCAGACTTTATTATTCTAATATTAGCTTGGTGTGGAATAAACCAGCTAATATCTTCGCCAGTTAAATTCGCCTTTTCCAGAACTCGTTGAGTTGAATCACCCATGGCTCTAACGGCAAATTTAAAAACTTCATTACCTGACATTTTCAAATAACGCCCAGGATCATCAATAGCTACAGTTTGTGAAGGGCACCGGGAGCCGCCTACAGGCAATTTCAAATAATCGGCACCTAAACCATCGGCACCTAAATCGGAAGCAAGCACACCATAACCTTCTTTAACAGGACCAAGTACAGCTGCACCAGCCCCATCACCAAATAATACACAAGTTGAGCGATCAGTATAATCGGTAATTTTGCTTAAAACATCAACGCCAATTACTAGCACCCGTTGATAACCAGCTTTAACCATGCTTTGGGCTACCTCTAAACTATAAACCCAACCAGAACACCCAGCAGCTAAATCAAAAGCTGCTGCTTTTGTTGCTCCTAATCTACCTTGAATGATACATGCTGTCGCAGGAAATGGCATATCTCCTGTAATTGTGGCCACAATAATCAGATCTAATTCAGAAGCTTTCACCTTACTAGCTTCTAAAGCTTTTAGCGCTGCTTGATAGCCTAAATCAGAAGCTGCCTCTTCAGGAGAAGCAATCCGTCGTTCTTTAATTCCTGTTCTAGTTACAATCCATTCATCGCTAGTATCAACCATTTTTTCTAAATCTGCATTAGTTAAAACTCTTTCCGGAACTGCTCTTCCTGTACCAAGTATTCCTGCAAAACCATGAGGCATCACTTATTAGTCACCTACCATTGATTGAGCTATAGTATTCACAATCTGACTTTCCGCTGCTTCCTTACATACGCGAATCGCATTGCGAATTGCTTTGGCATTTGAACCGCCATGAGCAATGATCACTGCTCCCTTTACCCCTAGTAAAGGTGCTCCCCCATATTCAGTATAATCCAATTTTTTCTTAATCTCACTTAGACCAGGTCGCAAAACACCTGCTGCTAATTTACGCGGTAAATTCTGAGTAAATTGTTCAGCCAACATATTAAACATCGCACTACCAAGCCCTTCGGCAAACTTTAAAATACTATTGCCAACAAATCCATCACAGACTACAACATCAGCTTCTCCTTGAGGTATATCACGGGCCTCAATGTTACCGATAAAATTTATGTTGTCTAACTCGCCCAATAACTCATAAGTCTTAATTGCGACTTCATTACCTTTTGACGGTTCTTCACCAATGTTCAACAAACCAATTCTAGGATTATTGATACCCAATACGTCTTTGGCGTAAATGGAACCCATTTGGGCAAATTGAACTAAGTGAGAAGGACGACAATCCACATTAGCTCCTGCATCAACAATTAAACATAACTCCTTCAAAGTTGGCATAAGTGAAGTAATTGCTGGTCTTTCAATCCCTTTAATACGACCGATCCCAAATAAAGCAGCAGCCATCGTAGCACCAGTATTACCTGCACTGACCAAACCAACAGCTTGATTCTGTTTAACCAAATTAGCCGCTACCACTAACGAAGAATCCTTTTTACTGCGTACTGCCCTAATTGGCTCTTCGTCCATATCAACTTTTTCTGAACAATGGACTATTTCAATCAAGTCACTACCCGGTTTGTTATTAATCAGTTTTTCTAGTATTGCCTGATCGCCAGTTAAAATTACTGAAATTCCATACATATCCGCTGCTTGTAAAGCACCTTCCACAATCTGTTCTGGAGCAAAGTCTCCACCAAAAGCATCTACTGCTATTTTAATTGGAATCACTCTCCTTTTCTAAGGCAACTACTGTGAATTCACCGCGAAAAACCATTTCTTGATTAACCTTACTTTCCACAATAATTTCACTGCGAGATCCTTTTTCTGAAACTAGCGCTGCTTTCGCAATAACCCGATCTCCATTTTTTACAGGAATATAATAGCGCACGTTAGCCTTTGCAGTTAAAGCAACATTAGCATTCACCAAAGCTACTGCTAAGGAATTAGCCTGAGCAAATAGATGATGTCCTCGTAGGATTTGAGTCCGTTCAAAGACCATGTCATCTTGTACTGATAAAATCGAAATAGCAAACTTACCCAATTCGAGATCTATTATTTCACCAATCACTTCAGTTCCTTCAAGTGCTTTTAATTTAGAATAGTTTTTACTAGCAATAGTCTTGGTCCGTTCTCGTAACTCAGGGATACTCAAGGCCATCCGATCTAACCGAATAGTTGCTACGCTAACTTCCAACAGCTCTGCTAACTGCTGATCAGTTAAAAAAGGATCTTCTGCCAGTAAATTTTGCAATTGCTTTCGCCGTGCATTTCGATTAGCTGCCATTGTCTTATACCTCCTATTAAGACCAGGTGATAACCTATTGCTAGTATAAAGAAGAATGATCAAAATGTAAAGTCCTATTTAGAAAAAAAGATGATAGAGAATGTATTCTCTATCATCTTATCTACAAAATATGAAAAATTATTCAGCTACTTTAACATCTACCACTTTACGACCTTTGTAATAGCCACAATTGGAACAAACTCGGTGTGGTAATCGAGGTTCATGGCATTGCGGACAAGTTGTGTTTTGTACCGCAGTTAATTTCCATTGTGAACGACGAGTACGAGTTCTAGCTTTAGAATGTCTTCTCTTTGGTACTGCCATATCTAATACTCCTCCTCTCTGGTGCTATTGTTTCTTAAACAAGTCAGCCAATGGAGCTAAGCGAAGATCTGGCTTATCAATTTCACACTGACATGTTTTCTCATTTAAAACCTGTCCACATTCGGGACAGATTCCTTGACATTTTTCCTGACAAGTAGCTTTCATTGGAATGGCCAACAAAATTGACTCCTCAATTAAACCAGAAATATCCAAAACATTTCCCCGTAAAATAATATTCGGTTCGTTTAACAACTCATCTAGTTCATTTTCTGCTGGCTCTTTCCAATTAGGCAGATACTCATCACCAATTCTTGCTGCTAATTGATACTTAAATGATGTTAAACATCGGTTGCAAATTAGCTGTAATTCTATCTGGAATTCACCTTGGACTAAAAATCCCTTATCTGTTTTCGTGATAGTCACTTCAACACTGAGGGGTGAATTAACTCCTTCGATTCCAGGTAATTCAGCTAAGTCTGGTTTGCGTAAATCCTCAGAAACAACAATAAAATCTCCATCGTCTTTAAGACCAGCTATGTTTATTTGCATCATGTTCACCTCATAAATTATACAAAGATTGTCTGTTAGTGTCAAGTAAAAAGCTTAACGCCTCAGAAAAGCTAGTTACTGACACCACTAACATTTCAGTTTCAATAGATTTAGCCTGAGCCAAATTATCCGGATGAACAAAAAACACATCAATCTGATGCTGATTAGCAGCTAGGATCTTTTGCTTAATACCTAAAACTGGTTGAACAAATCCTTCATTCGTTAGTGTACCACTACCTGAAATCCTTAGTCCTCGGGCTATATTTTGCCCGGTCATTTGCTCATAGAAAGCTAAGGCTAACAATAATCCGCCTGAGTTGCCCTGCACCGCCTCTGGCACAGCTAATTGCTGTTCATCTGTATCGTTTTTTAAATAACGATTTACAACAGCGTAGGCAATATTTTGGCTTTCATTAAAGTCTCCAATTTGCTCTAAATAACCAGTAGGATTATAAATTAAATCTGCTTCTGGCGCAAAAATAGCATATAAAGCTCGCCACAGATTAGCTGCTCCGATTGCTGCTGTTGATAAATAGAACCCCTCTGTATCATTTCTACCAAGGGAAATTACGTCACCAGGTAAACAAACTAAAAAAGATTTTGTTAAAAAAAGATTAAATAAGACCAAAAATAAAATCAATGACAAAAGCCGATTGACTGTCTTACTCATAGCTATAACCTCAATACTCTCTCGCATAAACAAAATTGTAGCTCAATATAATTATACAAGATTATGGAGGGATGATTATGGTAAGAAGTGTGATAACTAATGCAAGAATATATTTACCTGCCTTTATTGGGTTAACTCTATCCTTAATGATTCTGTTTAACCCACAAATAGCATTAACTGCATCTAGACAAGGATTGCAATCTTGGTTAACGATTGTGTTGCCCGCCTTATTACCCTTTTTTGTAATGGCAGAACTCTTAATGGGACTTGGTTTAGTTAACTTTCTTGGTGTCTTGTTAGAACCAATTATGAAAAAAGTATTTAAATTACCAGGTACTGGCGGCTTCGTAGTGGCAATGAGTCTCTCTTCAGGGTTTCCCATCGGGGCTAAAATTACCGGTCAACTCCGCCGTGAAAAACTAATCACCAAAACTGAAGCAGAACGATTAATTTGTTTTGCCAACACAGCCGATCCTTTATACATGGTTGGAGCAGTTGCTGTCGGCATGTTTGGTATGCCTGATTTAGCAATTAGCTTTTTACTAGCACACTATATTGGTATTATTATCGTCGGATTGATTATGCGCTGTCATCAAGGTGAAGAAAGCCCAGAAATTCCTAGTCAAACTCCATCTTTAACTAGAGCCTTTACCCGTTTAGCAGCTAGTAAAAGCCCAAAGAAATTTGGCACCTTATTTAGCGAAGCAGTCAAAAATGCTTTTAATTCTATGTTATTTATTGGTGGTTGTATTATGATTTTTTCTGTCTTAGTTCAAATCTTAACAACCACAGGTGTAATTCAAGTATTAACAACCATATTAACCCCGCTGTTAAGCATGTTTGGACTAAATCAAGAAATCATAACCAGTCTAGTTAGCGGAATATTTGAAATCACTATCGGTACCCAATCAGCCAGTCTAACATCGGCATCATTAGCCCAAAAAGCCTTTGCCGCTAGCTGGATCATGGCTTGGAATGGGTTATCAGTACATAGTCAAGTAGCCGCTATGCTGTACGATACCGACATAAGTATGAAACCATTTGTATTTGCTAGATTCATTCATGCTTCAATTGCTGGAATACTTACTGTGATTTTCATAAAACAGGCCAAACCAGTTATTGCTAGTCCCTTCTCGCTAATTCAGCCTACATTTCTAACTAGGCTCTGGCTCTCAACAAAACTATCATTAGTCATATTAGGTATCATTTTAATCATTGCCCTAGTACTTAAACTGTACCAGCGCATTATTCTACTCTGGATTCGCTAACTTGATTTACCTAATTCATCCTTGCTCAAGAGAACTTTGCCATTTGTAACCACAGTCAAAGTTTTCTGCAATTGTTCTTCTAGCTCGGATAGAACATTTTTAGCATACTCATTGGAATGAAGTTTTAATTCTTCCGCCTTTTCATGAGCTTCCTCCAAGATTTTCTTGGCCTCAGCCTGAGCCTGTTTATAAATTTCACTATCTTTTATATATTTAACTGCTTCTTTTTTAGCATCACTGATAATTTTTTCAGCTTGTTGTCGGGCATCTTGGAGCATCCGTTCTTTTTCTATAGAGACAATCTCGGCTCTTTTTACTTCTTCTGGAACTGCATTACGGATTCTTTCTAACAAATCTAATACCTCATCTGCATCCAACAATACTCGGCCAGTTAGAGGAATTTCCGGTGCCTGTTCAATAAGATCCTCTAATTTATCCAATAGGATAATCAAGTTGATCCGGTTCAACCTCTCCACCCCCTATTTGGAACGGTATTTAGCATACAGCTGCTCAGCTGTGCTTGGAGTGACCCATTTATAAACATCTCCACCTAGACTAGCAACTTCTTTAACGGATGATGAACTAATAAATGAATATTCACTGCTAGTCATCATAAAGACTGTTTCAATGCTAGGCTCTAAATTCCGATTCATAGCCGCTAATTTAAATTCAAATTCAAAATCCGTTACTGCCCTTAAACCACGTACAATAGCTATGGCACCTTTTTTTCTAGCATACTCTACTACTAAGCCATCATAGCAATCGACAGTAATATTAGGTAAATCTTTAACGGCATCTTCTAATAATTTAACACGTTCTTCCACTGTAAATAATGCTCTTTTATCTGGATTATTTAAAACAGTTACATAAACATGATCAAAAAGAGCACTTGCTCGTTTAAAAATATCTATATGACCATAGGTAACGGGATCAAAACTTCCAGGACATACGCTAATCTTCACTAGACTCCTCCTTATAGCGATAAAAAGATAGATTTGTATCACTATATTGTTCGGTTCTCACTGAATTAAAATTCAACACAGATGGTTTAATTTCCTCTTTTCTTCCATGTTCTACAACTATTAACCCATTTTCAGCCAGCAGCCAATTGATACTGATCTTCTCCAAAACGGGAAGAATCACACCTTGATTATAAGGTGGATCCAAAAAGATTATATCGAAGCGCCTTTGCTTTCGGCCAAGAATATCTAAAGCACTAAATACATCTCGAACATAAACCTCACCCTGTAATTTGGTCTTAGCCAGATTTGCTTTAATAACTTCACCACATTTTTTATGATGATCAATAAAAACTACTTCCTTAGCACCCCGGCTAAGGGCCTCGATTCCGATACCGCCACTACCTGCAAACAAATCTAAGAAACTAGCATCAACTACCTGTTGACCTAAAATATTGAACAATGACTCTTTAACTCGATCAGTAGTCGGCCTTGTTTTTAAACCAGGTACGCTGGTTAAGCGATGGCCTTTAGCTGCACCGGCGATAACTCGCATGACAATACCTCCAAAGCTTGGTAAAAAATACCATTTTTTGTCCTGTATATTTCTGGTTATTTGCCACATAATAGCAACGAAGAGATTGACCCTCCCCAAAAGGCACAGGAAGTAGCGACCAGCTCTTTGGTCAGCTTCCTCCGGTTTCTCCTCTCCCACAGGCAATAGCTATTAAGGCTGTTGCCTTTTTACTTCTGCCAATAAAGTTGGATACTTTTTTAATGTGGGATCTTCACTTAATAATTTTCGGGCAGCTTGAGCTGCCTGCTCCAATAAAGGCTGATCTTCAATTAAATCAGCTAATTTAAACCATGGTTCCCCAGATTGCCGAGTGCCTAACAAATCCCCTGGTCCTCTTATTTTCAAGTCTTCTTCAGCGATTTTTAAACCGTCATTTATAGTGCGGATTACATTAACCCGCCGTTTAGCTTGCTCTGTTTTGGGATCGGCTATCAAGAAACAATAAGCTTGCTTATCCGAACGACCGACTCTTCCGCGTAATTGGTGTAATTGAGCCAAACCAAAGCGGTCAGCATTTTCAATAATCATCACTGTAGCATTAGGGACATCCATTCCAACTTCAACAACAGTAGTCGCCAGCAACACATCTATTTCTCCACGATAAAAATCCTCCATAATCCGATCCTTTTCCTTACCCATTTGACCGTGAACTAATCCAACTCGCACTTCTGCCAGTTGATTCTTGGATAATAGCTCCATTTCTTGGATGGCTGCCTTCGCCTCTAGTTTTTCAGATTCCTCAACTAAAGGAAAGACAATAAACCCTTGTTCTCCTTCTTTAACCCGTTGAACTAAAAAGCGAAAAACATCATCTCTCCTACTAGGATGAATTAATCGAGTATCAACCTGTTTACGACCTGCTGGCAAATCGGTAATTAAGGTGGTATTTAAATCCCCATAAATAGTTAATGCTAATGAACGAGGAATCGGTGTAGCACTCATCACCATTAAATCTGCATTACCTTTATCGCTTAAGGCAACTCTTTGCCGTACCCCAAACCGATGTTGTTCATCAACAATGGCTAATGTTAGATTGGCAAACTTAACATTATCAGAAATTAAAGCATGAGTACCAACTACCAACGGTATTTCACCAGAGGCTAAACCAGCTAAAATCTGCTGCTGTTGTTTAGGAGTAAGACCGCCAACTAATAAGGCAATCTCTATTCCTAATGCTGAAAAAGTTTTATTTAGCCGAGTATACATTTGACGAGCTAAAACCTCTGTTGGTACCATCACTGCTACTTGTCCACCAGAGTCTATCGCTTTGACACTAGCATATTCAGCAATAACTGTTTTGCCTGAACCAACATCACCTTGAATTAAACGCCGCATCTGTTTTGGACTTTCCATATCAGCTCGTACATCTCTAATGGCAGCTTCTTGACCTTTAGTCAAAGTAAAGGGCAAATTTGCGAAATATTGTTTAGTTAACGGTCCATCAGGTTGATGGACAACAAACTCTTTGTTCTCAGCCAAAACTCCTAAACTAATGTGAAAGAGAAAAAACTCTTCAAATACTAAACGAGTCCGGGCTTCCGCTAATTGTTGATGATTAGCTGGAAAATGAATAGTTTTTAATGCTTGATGACGATCCATATACTTACTGGCAATTTCTCTTGGCAAACATTCAGATATTTGATCTAAACGTTTTAAAGCAAATTTAATCCAGTTTAATCGCATGCTATTAGTAATTCCGGATACCAAAGGATAAACTGGTACTAAACCAAGCCGCTTTGGCTGCTTTAAATGAAATTCACCGCTAGCAATTTCTAAACCGTAAAAGCCTTCTTTTACCTGACCATAAACCCACAATTCTTTGGCTTTTTGCAACTGACGGTATTGATAACTAAAACCAGGACGATAGACTGTTGTAAACCAACTGACAACCAGAAAGCCACCTTCACCCACTAAACGACCAGTAATCACCCTCCGATTGCGACTTAACTGCTTTTCATGTAAATTTAGCAGCTGCCCATGATACAGCCCTGTTTGACCAAGTTCAGCTTCTCGTGGAGTTAACACTTTTGAGTAATCCTTATAAGTACGAGGGTAACTGAATAAAACATCTTGAACTGTATAAAGATCAAGTTTTTCTAAGAGTTTTGCTCTTGCTTTACCAACACCAGGCAAAACAGTAATTGGCTCTGTAAGCATAACCCGTCCTCCAATAACATAATCCCCTGGGACAACCCAGGGGATAGATGTACTCTACTAATCTGTTTCCGGATAAAATAACAATGCGATAGTACCTTGACCGACATGAACACCAATTGTTGGTCCAATATATGATATGATTAAATCCTTGATATTCAAGTCGGATTGTAAAGCTTCAACTAATTTTTCTGCTTCAGCTTTACAATCTGCATGAGTAACCCCTACTCGTAAAGGACGATTAGGATGTTCCGCTGCATAATCTTTTATTAAATCATGGATCCGCTTTAAAGATTTAGCTTTACCACGAACCTTGTCAAAAGGAGTTACAATCCCATCTTTCAAGGTTAAAATTGGTTTAATGTTTAATAATGAGCCAACCAAAGCTTGTGCGGCACCAATTCGTCCATTTTTCTTTAAGTTATCGACGGTGTCAACCACAAAGTAGACGCCTAGCTCTTCGATAACTCTTTCTCCTTCAGCGACAGCTTCTTCTTTGCTTGCACCGTTTTGCACCGCTTCCGCTATAGCCACAGCCACTAA
>ERZ773359.6337-NODE-6337-length-10504-cov-5.286439_pt1 | contig 10504 bp, 10 predicted proteins | sample MGYA00374955_ERZ773359 | MGnify/ENA primary metagenome ERZ773359 (study PRJEB29098, sample SAMN04486028) | biogas fermenter metagenome | study: EMG produced TPA metagenomics assembly of the Biogas fermentation microbial communities from Germany - Plant 4 DNA1...
AGCTCTTTTAATTGTTTTTTTCTATCCATGGCACATCTCCATTTCTCAAATCCACTAGTTTAGTAATTTAGTAAACTACTAAATAGATTATAGAATATCGGACTAAAGATGTCAAGTTAGATTAGGATCTCTGATTTTTTAAATAGACACTCTAATTATTTATTTGAGTATGTTAGATTTTAACCATAAAATGTTAATAGAAGTTTAAAACCAAGGAGGAATGGTTATGAAAAGGCGTGGTCTAAGCTTTTTAGTGTTGTTCTTAGTTACGTTTCTTGCCGTTTCACCCGTTTTATTAGCTAAAGATAAACCACTACGGATTATGTGGTGGGGCTCCCAAACTAGACATGATCGCACTTTAAAGGTAATCGAATTATTTACCAAAGAAACAGGTATCCAAGTCGAGCCTGAGTTTTACGGATTTGACGATTACATTTCTAAATTAAATATTCTGATTGCAGCTAATGATGCTCATAGATCAACGAATCAAAATGTCTTTTGGAGATAACTACGGCATCCGCATTGCAAATCGTAAGCCTACTGGTACAATTGTCACTATTGTATTACCATATGAGGGTGATCATTTTGAGAACACTGTTAATTGCTGATGATGAGCGGATTATCCGGGAGGGAATAGCAGGATCATGTAATTGGGAATCCCTGGAGATCAATCGTGTTCTACTAGCTGCTGACGGTCGGGAGGCTTATGAATTAATTAAAAAGGAATCTCCGGATGTGGTAATTATTGATATTATTATGCCAGAAATGACTGGTTTTGAAGTAATTGCTCAGTGCGCAAAGAAGGAGCATCGACCAGAATTCATTATTATTTCTGGTTATGAAGAGTTTCATTATGCTCAGGAGGCTATAAAATATAAAGTAAAAAGATACTTATTAAAACCTTGTGATCCTCTAGAAATTGAAACAACAGTACAAGAGGTAATTGGTGAATTAGAACAGCGGCGAGAAAAATCTCATTTAGAAGCGTACTTGGATTTATTAGTTCCAGAAGCCTGTGAGCAGCTTTTGAGAAATTATTTATTAAAAGATACTGCTAAAGATGGAGAGTTATTGCAAAAAGTTATCGGTAATCCTAGTCAAGACTATCAGTTAGTACTTATTATAGTAGATGAGTTGTTGGATTATAACGATTTGCATTTTATTAAAAAGTCCCTAGATGCCATTTTATCTTTGGAATTAAGTTGGGGTTGTACAGCAATCATCCAAAACCGTATAGTTTTATTAGTGAAGGCAGCAGAAGCAGAACAGGTAAAGGTTATTATCCAGAAACTATCTAAGATGTTGCCTAAGAGAAAGTTTTCTGGATTAAAGGCCATTTTAAGCTTGCAAGGAGTGATGGAACGATTGCCATCATTTTACCGTGATCTGATTGAAGCAAGTTATCGGCTAAGTAATACAGTTCCAACAGAAAATGAAATAGCTTTGTACCATGTAAGCACTGCCCAGTATTCGGAACCAGTACGTAAAATAATTGATTATGTGAATCAAAACTTAGATAATAGTTCATTATCATTAAATCATGTCGCTGCTAATGTTTTATTTCATAACCCAGATTATTTAGGTAAACTCTTTAAAAAAGAATGTGGCATGAAGTTTTCTGATTACTTAATGCAAAAAAGAATTGAGCGGGCGAAACAGATTATTGCTAGCTCGGCTAATGTCAAAATATATGAAGTGGCTAATAAAGTTGGGTTAGGTAATAGTACAGCATATTTTGGTCAGGTTTTTCGTAAGTATACGGGTATGTTGCCTAGTGAGTTTCGGGACAGTTTAGGATAAAATAAGTAAACACACGGAGTTATTCCGTGTGTTTTTATTTTAGCTTATAGACACTGTTTCTAATTACAAGTTCAGTGTTGATCTCAATTTTTTGCTTAACTGTATCATGATTTTCAATTATATCAATAAGCCGTTTAACAGCTGCTGCACCAAACTGTTGCTTATTTACATAAATAGTAGATAGTTTTGGATCTGAGATTTCGCAGTAAGGCATATCGTCAAAACCAACAATAGATAGATCTTTTGGTACGTTAATTCCAAATTCCTTAAAGGCGCTAAGGGCACCAAAAGCAATAATATCGTTGTCAGCAAAAAAGGCGGTTGGCAACGGTTTGTTGTTTTTGGCCAAGTACTCTTTGGTATCTTGATAAGCACCATCTAAGGTTGGACGAACACTAACCCAGAGATCTGGGTTTACAGGAATATTATTGTCTTGCAAGGCATCTATAAAACCTTGCTTTCGGTAATGGAAGTTGTTTATTGCTACCGAGCTCTGAAGATAACCGATCTTAGAATGACCATTGTCAATTAAATGCTGAGTTGCCTGATAAGCACCGTCTACATTGTTGATTAAAACAAAGTTATAAGGTTGACGCGGAAAATAGCTATCCATAAAGACGATTGGCTTACCTAGATCTTTAAACAGCATAAAATCTTCATCAAGCATTTCTGTTGCCAGCACTAAATAGCCAGCAGTTTTATCGTATTTTAAATCTTTAATTTGTTGTTCGCTATCTTCGCCTTTGCTAATATGGGTAACTACCATTTCGTAATTGGCGGCTCGACATTGTTTTTGCATTCCTTCAATTAGATTAGCAAAGAAGGGTGTGTCCGATAAAATATGACCAGTGCGTTTATACATTATAATCCGAATTCCTTGAGCGGCACTTTGGGTATTAGATTTTTTCTCATAGCCTAATTCCTCAGCTAGCTTAAGGATTTTTTGTTTGGTTTCTTCGCTTACGCCTGGTCGATTATTTAAAGCATTAGATACAGTACCAGGCGACACGTTTGCTAGCTCAGCAATTTGTTGAATATTGACCTTTGCTTTTCGCATGCTAATACTCCGTTCTACTTACGATAGTGTCGATTATTATATTCAGCAATTATAGGGAGATCTCCTTTTTCATGAGCTGGAATCGCCCTTAGTAAAACCTCCCTAAATATTTACTAAAACTATATAGTGATTTTAGCAAAAAATATTGAATCAGACAACTAAAAATGTTATAGTATTATTAAATAATAGTATGAGGTGTTGACCATGGGAAAATTTAAATTAGGTTTTGTGCCTACCAGAAGATTTGTTTTCAGTAAAGAAGATGCTTTTAAGTTTAAACAGTTAACCCTGGAAAAAATTAAAGAATTTGACATCGAAATTGTAGATATCGAAGGAATTAACTCTGAAGGTTTACTTTATGACAGCGAGGTAGATATTAAAGCTGTTATTAAACGTTTAAGAGATGCAGAAGTAGATGCAGTGTTTTTCCCCCATTGTAACTTTGGTACTGAACATGCTGTAGCCCAAGTAGCAGCAGCTCTAGCTAAGCCTGTTTTATTATGGGGTCCAAGAGATGAAGCACCTTTAGCTGACGGCTCAAGGCTGAGAGATACTCAATGTGGTTTATTTGCTACTGGAAAAGTCTTACGTCGCTTTAAGGTACCATTTACTTACATTCCTAACTGTACTTTAGATGACGAAATGTTCACTCGTGGATTTACAAACTTTATTGCAGCCGCTAATGTTGTGAAAGCAATAAGTAACTTGCGAATTTTACAGATCTCCACTCGTCCAGCTGGCTTCTGGACTATGATGTATAACGAAGGTGAACTTTTAGAACGATTTGGTATTCAGGTTCACCCAATTAGTTTAATTGAAGTTCAAGAAAAGCAAAAAGCTATTTACGACCAAGGCGGCATTAAATTTGAAGAAACCTTGCAATTAATTAAAGATAGTATGGATTGCAGTGAGGTATCCGAAGAATCATTACGACACTTGGCAGCACTGAAAGTAGCTTTACAAGATTTAGCTGAAGAGACTGGCTCATCAGCTGTTGCAATTCAATGTTGGTCAGCAATGCAAACTAGCATGGGTATTATGCCTTGTTTAGCTAATGCCTTGTTAACAGATGAAGGTATTCCAGTTACTTGTGAGACCGATATTCATGGTGCTATTTCGGTAATTATGGCTCAAGCAGCGGCATTAGGTGCTACACCGCCATTTTTTGCTGACTTAACTGTCCGTCATCCAGAAAACGACAATGGAGAATTATTGTTCCATTGTGGTAACTTTCCGGTATCTTTAAGTGCAGAGCAAGGTAAGTTTAGACGTCACTTTTTATTTGAAGATCATTCCCCAGGAACATATGAAGCAGAGATTAAAGGCGGAGAAATGTCTATTGTCCGTTTCGATGGTGATAACGGCGAATACTCACTTTTATTAGGTAAAGCAAAAGGAATTCAAGGACCTTTCACCCGCGGAACCTATGTTTGGGTAGAGGTGGATGATTGGATTAAATGGGAACGGAAACTAGTTGAAGGGCCTTATGTTCACCATTGTGTTGGAATTCATGCTAATGTTATTCCTGTTTTATATGAAGCAAGTAAATATATTAAAGGCTTTAAGCTTGACTTAGTGGACACTACTGAGGAAGAAATTATTGATTGGTTAGATTGTAAGTAGGAGGGTAATTATGAACCTCATTAGGCAATTAGAAAGCAAAGCCAGGGAAATACGCCGGGCTGTAGTGGAACTGATTTATCAGGCACAGATGGGTCATATTGGCGGCTCCTTATCTAGCACTGATCTGTTAACCGTGTTGTATTATGGGATTATGAATATTGAGCCGAAAAACATCAAGGATCCTAACCGGGATCGCTTTATTTTAAGTAAAGGTCATTCCGTAGAAGCTTATTGGTGCATTTTAGCAGATCGAGGTTTTTTCCCTGAAGAAGAACTTAAGACTTTTGGTCAATTTGGTACGCGTTTAATATGTCATCCAAATAATGAAGTACCAGGTGTGGAAATGAATACCGGTTCTTTAGGCCATGGCCTATCCCTTGGGGTAGGCATGGCTTTAGCCGGTAAACGGGATCAAGCAGATTATCGGGTATTTGTACTAATGGGTGATGGTGAATTAGCTGAAGGATCTATATGGGAAGCAGCCATGGCTGGAGCTCACTATCAATTGGATAATTTAGTAGGTATCGTGGATCGCAATAAATTGCAAATCAGCGGTACTACTGAAGCGGTAATGAGTATAGAACCCCTAGCTGATAAATGGCAGGCCTTTGGCTGGAATGTAGTAGAGATTAACGGTAATGATGTGCAAGAAATCTATGATGCATTATCTAGTGTACCAAAAGTACCAGGCAAACCTACTTTAGTGCTTGCCAACACCATCAAAGGCAAAGGAGTTTCTTTTATTGAAAACCAAGCAGGCTGGCATCATCGCGTTCCTACTCCAGAAGAGTATGAACAGGCACTGCAGGAATTAGCATAGAACGGAGGGAAGCTGATGAATACCATTAGTAATCGCCAGGTAATTTGTGATGTATTATTAGAAAAAGCCAAGACTGATCGGATTATTATGGTTTTAACCAGTGACTCTCGCGGATCGGCTAGTTTAACACAGTTTGCTAAGGAGTTTCCAGAACAGTTTGTAGAGGTGGGAATTGCTGAGCAAAACATTGTGGGGATCGCCGCTGGTTTAGCTTCCTGCGGTAAAAAAGTCTTTGTGGCTTCGCCAGCAAGTTTCTTAAGTACTAGAAGTATTGAGCAAATTAAGGTGGATGTAGCTTATTCTCAAACTAACGTGAAACTGATTGGTATTAGTGGTGGAGTTAGTTATGGGGCTTTAGGCATGACGCACCATTCTGTACAAGATATTGCTTTTGTCCGCTCCATACCAGGTATTAAAGTTATTTTACCCGCGGATCGGCATGAAACAGCTAATTTAGTTGAGGCTTTACTTAAGGAAGAGGATCCCGTTTATGTTAGAATTGGGCGCAATCCAGTTCCTGATGTATATGAGTCTTCCAATTACGATTTCCAGATTGGCAAGGCAGTAACCATGCATGAAGGTGATGATGCAACCATTATTGCTACCGGTGAAATGGTTTATGCAGCGGTCATAGGAGCTCGGTTACTAAAAGAGCAAGGTATTAATTGTCGAGTCTTAAATATGCATACCATTAAGCCTTTAGATGAAGCAGCAATTCTTAAGGCAGCCAAAGAAACTAAATGTATAGTAACCATTGAAGAGCATAGTATTTATGGTGGTTTAGGCGGAGCTGTAGCTGAATTAGTGGCCCAGCAGGGGTCGGTACCCATGAGAATCTTGGGTATTCCGGATCAGCCAGCTATTGCTGGAAAATCGGCTGAAGTTTTTGCTCATTATGGTTTAACTGGTGCTAATTTAGCAGAAACCATTAAAACTTTGCTAGCTGACTTAGCGAGGTGATTCGGTGAGTAACCAATTTATTTTAGCCCTTGATCAAAGTACTTCTGGCTCTAAAGCTGCCGTAGTAAATAATCAAGGACAGATCATTAGTTTATGTACAAAAGAGCATCGACAATCCTATCCTAAGCCTGGTTGGGTAGAGCATGATCCCTTGGAGATTTATCAGAACTGTAAAGAACTATTAATAGAGGTCGTAGCCAAAACAGGAATGCAACCATCAGATCTTACTGTGCTAGCTATTACCAATCAGCGAGAAACCATAGTTTTATGGGATCGGGAAACTGGTCAGCCAGTATATAATGCTATTGTCTGGCAGTGTTGTCGGACAGCTGATTTATGTGAGCAATTAAAGCTTGATGGTATGGAAGAAATGATTCAAGCGAGAACTGGTTTACAGCTAGATCCTTATTTCTCGGCTACGAAAATCAAATGGATTTTAGATAATGTTAGCGGTGTAAAAGAAAAGGCTCACGCCAAGCAGCTTTGTATTGGAACCATTGATTCCTGGTTAATTTGGAAATTTACAAAAGGTGCTGTTCATGCTACGGATTATACTAATGCTAGCCGCACTTTGTTGTATAATATTCAGACATTGCAATGGGATCTAGAACTATTAGAGCTTTTTCAAGTTGAGCCAGGGATGCTGCCAGAAGTTAAATCTTCTAACGAGATTTTTGGTTATACGGCTAAGGGGGAACTTTTTGCTGATGTCAGCCTGCCCATTGCTGGCGTAATTGGTGATTCGCAGGGAGCTTTATTTGGTCAACAGTGTATTAAACCAGGAATGGTGAAAGCCACATATGGTACTGGTACGTCGGTGTTAATGCATACCGGGCAGCAATTAGTTCGGTCTGAAAAAGGTTTGGTTTCCGCTATTGCCTGGGGAATAAATGGCCAGGTGGATTATGCAGTAGAAGGCATTATTCATTGTTCAGGGGATGCAGTTAAGTGGGTGAAAGATAACTTAGGTTTATTTGATTCTTTTGCTGAAGCAGAGGCATTGCTTTACAAGAATTAAAAGCCGATGGTGGGGCGACGAGTAATCAGTTTTTAATGCAATTTCAAGCAGATTTACTACAACGACCAGTTAATGTAGCTAAAATAGCAGAGTTATCTATGATGGGTTCAGTGTATTTAGCAGGATTAGCGGTGGAGATATGGCCTGATTTACAGGCGATAACTGATATAATAGAGTTTGGTAGAGTGTATCAGCCGCAAATGGATCAAGAAACGCGACAAAAGAATATGGTAGGTTGGCAGCAGGCAGTTGCTAGTGTTTTGAAAGGAGTTAATTAGGTAGCCATGCAAAGACTAAAGATATCTGATAATCGACGGTTTTTAATGTTGGAAAATGGAGAGCCTTTCTTTTGGTTAGGCGACACAGGTTGGTTATTATTTAATCGATTAAATAAAGAACAAGCTGAACATTATTTAGAAGTTAGACGGCAACAAGGATATAATGTTATTCAAGTAATGGGTATTCATCAATTACCAACGCAAAATGTATATGGTAATCAGCCATTTGTTGATCATGATGTTTCTAAACCAATTTTGTTAAATGATCCAGCGAGAGAAGGATTTTGGGAACATGTAGATGATATTATCGATATGGCGGAAAGCAAAGGTATCTACATGGCTATTGTTCCTGTGTGGGGCACTGTTGTTAGATCTGGTAAAGTTAATGAAGAACAAGCAAAAGCATATGGTAACTTTTTAGGGAAAAGATATGGTAATCGACGAAATATTATTTGGCTTAATGGTGGGGATATCTTAGGCGATACTCGTCCTGAAGTTTGGGAGGCGTTAGCTGAAACAATCAAAGCTCAAGCTCCTGATCAGTTAATGACTTTCCATCCTTTTGGCCGAACGCAGTCATCTAGATGGTTCCATGATCGCAGCTGGCTGGATTTTAATATGTTCCAATCAGGTCACCGTCGTTATGGACAAGAGGGTAAAGATGGAGATAATCATTTTGGACCCGATAATTGGCGTTATGTAGAAATCGACTATAATTTAGAACCAACTAAACCTACTATTGATGGGGAACCATCGTATGAGTTAATTCCCCAAGGATTACATGATCCTAGTGAACCATGGTGGCAGCCAGAAGATGTCCGTCGTTATGCTTATTGGTCAGTCTTTGCAGGTTCTTTTGGTCATACTTATGGGCATAGTTCAGTAATTCAAATGTATAATGAAAGTATTTCGGAACCAGATTATGGTGCTAAAAAGTACTGGCATGAGGCTATTTTTGATGATGGTGCTCAACAAATGCAGCACTTGAAAAATTTAATTTTATCTTATTCTTTCTTTGATCGCATTCCTGATCAGTCCGTATTAGCTAGTCCACAAGGTGAGAAATATGAGCGGGTTTCCATTACTCGTGGTAATGATTATTTATTAGCTTATACCTATACTGGCCGTGAATTCCAGTTAAAAATGGGTGTGATAGAAGGCCAGCAGGTAATGGCTTATTGGTATGATCCGCGAACAGGAGAGCGTCATCAGTTAGGGTTGTACGAAAATCAAGGAATTGCAAGCTTTAATCCGCCAGGAGAGCCTCAGGACGGTAATGACTGGGTATTGATTTTAGAGTCCAGCAAATAGCATTATAATAAATTCCAAGGTGATAAAATTAACCTTTTGTGAACGAGGCTAGAAAATGTTTGCTAAGAAGTATGCTCGAATAGCATAAACACTCTCTAGCAGGTAAAAACGACGCAGCAGGTTAGCAGCTGCGGTGTTTTCGTTAAGGTAAGCTGGTTGATCATTTATTAAACATGGTATCGTTTAGCTAAATATTTGAATAATTTTAGTAAATTGCTTAAGGGGGATTTGTTGTGGATGAAAAACCTCGAGTGTTAGTATTAACAGACGTTGAGAATGAGCCAGACGATGCTCAGTCGTTAGTACGTTTTCTTACCTATGCTAATCAATGGGATATTGAAGGTTTAGTTGCGACTACTTCAGTACATTTAAAAAATCAAACTGCTGCTTGGCGTATTCGGGAAATTGTAGAAGCATATTGTCAAGTACGGGATAATCTAGAACTGCATGAGCCAGGTTTTCCTGATGGACAGAAGCTGCTGGCACTAATTAAAGAAGGGCTACCGGTTTATGGTATGGAAGGAGTAGGTCCTGGCAAGGAATCTGAAGGGTCTGAGCTTTTAATAAATGCTGTTGACAAAGATGATCCTAGGCCACTTTGGGTATTAGTATGGGGCGGCGCTAATGTTTTAGCCCAAGCTTTATGGCAAGTTCAGGCTACTCGCTCACAGGAAGAGTTAGATCATTTTGTCTCTAGATTAAGAGTTTATACTATTTCTGATCAGGATGATTCGGCTCCATGGATTAGAAAGACTTTTCCTGACTTATTCTATATTGTTAGTCCTGGTTTCCATGCCGGTGGCGCTTATCATTTTGCTACTTGGACTGGAATTAGTGGCGATAATTTCCATGGCCGTTTTACTGGTGCAGACTTTAGTATCGTTGATAACTCTTGGTTAGATAAAAATATTCGCAGTAAAGGTCCCCTTGGAGCTCAATATCCAAATAGTAAGTTCTTGATGGAAGGGGATTCGCCAACTTTCCTGTATTTAATCAATAATGGTCTGGGTAATCCGGAGCATCCTAATTGGGGAAGCTGGGGTGGTCGGTATGAACTGTATATACCGCCAATGCAAAGATATTTTTTGGAACCAGAAACTCGTCCAATTTGGACTGATGCCTCAGACGAAGTGATCGGAGCTGATGGTAATTGGCATACCAGCAATAAAGCAACGATTTGGCGTTGGCGGTCTGCTTATCAAAATGATTTTGCAGCCCGAATGGATTGGACGATTAAACCTTATGCTCAGGCCAATCATCCGCCAATAGTAAAATTAGATATTCCAGATTATCTGACAGCGAAACCTGGTGAAAGAATCTATTTAAGTGCCAAAAGTTCCTATGATCCTGATGGTGACAGCTTATCATTTAATTGGTTTTACTATGGTGAGGCTGGTACATTTACTTCAGCTAATGGGCGAACAGGCAATCCAGTAGTGATTCATGACGCAGATCAAGCGGAAGCCTGGTTTGAAGTGCCGACAGAACGAGTATTTCGTCTTGGTACAATGCACATTATTGTAGCAGTTACAGATCAAGGAACACCCCCATTAACCCGTTACAAACGAGTCATAGTTGATGTTCAGTAAGACGTGCTATGAATAGTCAATAGTTATTGTGCACTTTGACAACCACAT
>ERZ773359.6338-NODE-6338-length-10504-cov-4.954924_pt1 | contig 10504 bp, 9 predicted proteins | sample MGYA00374955_ERZ773359 | MGnify/ENA primary metagenome ERZ773359 (study PRJEB29098, sample SAMN04486028) | biogas fermenter metagenome | study: EMG produced TPA metagenomics assembly of the Biogas fermentation microbial communities from Germany - Plant 4 DNA1...
CGGCCAGTCCTATGTACTCATTACCGGTAACATTGACTTGTCCATAGGTTCGGTTGTGGGAATGAGCTGTATGCTTTCAGCCACTCTTATGACCAAGGGAACAAATCCCTGGACGGCTGTGTTTATAACCGTTGTATGCTGTCTTCTCATTGGCTTCGTCAACGGTGTTCTGGTGGCAAAGTTCAAACTGCCTCCCTTTATCGCAACCCTGGGTACCATGACAATGGCAAGAGGTATTGCCCAGATTGTAAACAACAACTATAACACCGACTCCATAGGGGACGCGGCAAGGGGATTTCGCAATTTCTTCTACTACGGTTCAACTCTGGGCCTTTACAATGCAGTCTGGATCGCGTTTGTAATCTGGTTCATATTCAACTTCATATTGGGCAAGACCCGGACAGGTCGCCATATTTATGCTGTGGGCAGCAATATTGACGCGGCTAAATTATCAGGAGTAAACATCTTTTCCACAACAACCAAAGCATACCTTGTAAGTTCTTTCTGCTCATGCATAGTAGGCCTGATTATATGCGCCACAAGCGGTATGGGCACCATGGACGCAGGTAACTCGTATGAAATGTACGCAGTTGCGGCATCCGTTATAGGAGGGGTAAGTACCCTTGGTGGCCGCGGAATACTGCTGGGAACTGTAATAGGCGCTTCCATCTGGGGTGTTCTGCAGAACGGTCTTCAGTTTGCAGGAGCTCCGGTGGCTATAAGAAATATTGTAATCGGTATCATTGTTATCGTATCAGTTCTTCTGGACATCGTAGTTCGAAATGACAAGCTGATTAGAAGAAAAGGACTTATGGCATCTGCAAAACAAAAAGGCGCTGAAAACGCTTAGACTTCCGGTAGTTAATAATCAATTAAACATTGATTATTATCAATACAAAATTAATTTAAGGAGGATGTTAAATGAAGCGTAGAATTTTTGCCATGATTTTAGCTCTTGTGGTATTCACAATGATGGTGGCAGGTTGTGGCGCAAATCAGACACCGGCTACAGGCAACGAAGAAACTCCGGCTAACACAACAAACAATGAACCTGCAGGTGGCGACAACAAGGCAGCTGACGAAAAAAGCATTTTCTTAATTACAATGGACCAGATGGACCAGCACTGGGTTAACGTGGACGCTGGATGTAAAAAAGCTGTTCAGGAACTGGGCAATGTAAAATACACATGGCTTGCTCCTGACGTAAAAGACGATGCTAAACAGATTGAATGTATCAACAATGCCGTAGCAGGCGGAGCAGATGCTATTCTTCTTGCAGCCAACGGTCCGAGTGCAGTTACCGCAGCTTTGGAAGAAGCACAAAAAGCAGGTGTTAAGATAATTTATGTTGACTCTGCTGCAGATTTCCCTGGTGAACAGACTCTTGCAACAGATAACACCGCAGCTGGTAAGACCGCCGGTGAGGAAATGCGCAAAGCTCTGGAAGCCAAGGGCATAACCGAAGGAAAGATCGGTATTGTCAATGTAAATGCGGCAACAGCTTCTGTTGTAGCCCGTGAAACAGGTTTCCGCCAGGCTTTTGAAGGAACAAAGTTCCAAATCCTCGAAACACAGTACAGTGAAGGCGACGCTGCTAAATCAAAGGATATTGCTGCCAACTACATAACACAGGGCTGCGTAGGTATCTTCGGAGCTAACGAAGGATGTACAGTTGGTGTGGGCAACGCTATCCAGGAAGCTGGAGATGACGTAATCGGAGTTGGATTCGATAAATCCGATACAATCCTTGAACTTATCAAGAACGGTTACCTTTTGTGCACAATGGCTCAGAACCCGGACGTAATGGGATACGAAGGCCTTAAATCCGCAGTTAAGGTATTGAATGGCGAGACAGTAAGCCCAAACTATGTAGATACCGGTGTTACAGTAATAACCAAGGATAAGCTATAATACCGTCAATTTCCGGGAGCAGCTGTATGCTCCCGGCAAATCAAATACCAGCCTTTTATTTGACAGAAAGCGGGGCTTGAGCTCATACAATGGGTTTTAAGGCCCCCGTTTTTTTGGATTTTTTACTCCAAGGTGCAAAATTCGACTAATACTATCATTATACCATAAAAACAACAGGTAAACTTTGACACTACTCCGTACTATCTTGTATAATTAATAACATAGTAATTAACATATGCAACAAAAAAAATAAAGTATCACCATCAAGGTGGAGGGTAGGACTATGAAACTGTTTCGAAGGGGAAAAAGCACTAATGTAACAGGCATAACCCCAAAAAAACGTTCATTTTTGAAAGGCAAGGAAAAGGTCAAAAAACCCGTAAACCCGGATAAAAAAAGGTTAAGCCGGTTTAAGACCATCGGAGCAAAGCTGAACATCGCCTTTGTATGCACAATAATCCCTATGATGCTGCTTGGATATTTCTCGTACAGGAACGCTGCAGCAAACATTTCTCAAACAGCGGCAGAGGCATCATTAGGGACAATGAAACAAGTCAACAAATTTCTTATTGCATCTTTAAAGAACATCGAAGACACGTCATCCCAGTTTATCAATGAAAACGACTATCGTACCTATACTTTTTCAGTAGACCGCGAATATAACGACTCAGTACTTACAGCATCAAGTTCACTCACCAACAGCTTCTCAAATATTCTTTTCAGGAATAATCACATAGAAGGAATCCATCTGTTGCTTGATAACAACAGGACTATTTCAACCTCAAAAAATAATGCATTTGGCGCGGATGCTTTCAAGGAGATAAAGAAAACCGGTATATATGCTGAAGCCGAGGCGAAGAACGGAGTGGCTTTTTGGGTCGGAAGCCATGCTGAAATCGACCAGTTCAGCCAAACTCCCATGAAGTATGCTTTGTCTTTGATTAGAGCAGCAAAAAACCCGTTCAATAACACCGTTATTGGGTTATTGCTTATAGATGTAAACCATGAACTTATAAAAGACGCAATTGAAGGAGTTAATCTCGGAGCCGGAAGCCAGCTTCATGTTATAACTCCTGACAAACAGGAAATCGCGTTCACTTTGGATGAAGGAAAAGCGGAGCTAATGGATTTAACCGGCACAGATTCCGCGATAGTTGACAGTGAGCATTTCCAGAAAATAGCTGAGAGCCAGGAAGCTGAAGGTTCCTTCAATGGCAGTTTTAATGGCCAGGACCACCTGATACTGCATTCAAAAGTAGGAGACACCGGAATTACTTTGGTAGCTCTTATCCCGACTGTCAACTTTACTTCCAGAGCTGATGGAATTAAAAGCTTTACCCTGGTCTTCACTATAGCTACAGCAATTACTGCATTATTTGTAGGCATTTTCATATCAAGGGGCATGAGCAATGCCATAAAGAATTTTGTTGCAATATCACGTAAAGCTGCAGAGGGGGACTTTACTGTCAGCCTTGAAACCAGGCGGAAAGATGAGTTCGGCATGCTGGCTGCGACCTTCAATATGATGATATCCAATATGAGGGAGCTTATCCAGGGAGCAAAACAAACCGCTGAAACCGTAATTCAATCCGCGAGGACTATTGCTTTCAACTCCAAAGAAGTTGCCGTTGTTTCACAGGAAGTGGCAAGGGCGGTTGAGGAGATATCCAAGGGCGCTCAGGCTCAGGCCTCAGACTCAGAGCAGAGTTCAGCCAAGATGGGTGGTCTTGCTGATAAAATCCAGCTGGTGTCCGATTCTGTGGAGGCCATTAAATCATATTCAAGTGATACAATGAACCATACGCAGGAAGGACTTTCCTCAGTGGTTGACCTTGAGAACAAGGCAAAAGAGACCACAGAGATTACCCGTGCTATAATAGAGGATATTCAACTTCTTGATCAGAACTCCAAAGACATCGGCAAGATAGTTGAAGTTATTGACGGAATTTCAGACCAGACCAATCTCCTCGCTCTTAACGCTGCCATAGAGGCTGCAAGGGCAGGAGAATCGGGAAGAGGTTTCGCGGTTGTTGCCGAGGAGATCAGAAAACTTGCCGAGCAGGCTGCTACAGCTACCAAGGAAATCTCCAAGATAATTGAAAACAACCAGCAGCAGACTACGGTTACAACCAAACGCGCAAAGGCCACCGATGAAATATTGAAGTCCCAGAACCTTGCTGTTTCCAATACAATGACAGTGTTCAACACTATCGCAAATTCTATGAAGTCCCTTGTTGAGCATGTTGAGAACGTAATTTCAGGCGTGAACGAGATTAACAGCTACAAAGAAGACACGCTTATGTCCATCCAGAACATATCATCAGTTTCTGAGGAGATAGCGGCTTCCACCGAAGAGGTGACGGCGTCCACCCAGGAACAGCTGTCCAGTATAGAAGAGCTGTCTTCATACGCTCAGCAGCTTGATGAAGCCGCTGCCAAACTGCAGGAAGCCATAAAGAAATTCAAAATAGAATAATTATTAAACAAGCATACCTTTCCGTACAGCTGTACAGAGTTTTGGGATTGGTTTAAGTACAATCCAACCAATATTTTGACAATGGTATGTAAGTTAACTGCAAAACATGATTGATATAAAGAGCCCTATAAGGGCTCTTTTTCTTTTGTCTTGAGGTCAGCAAAATCTGACCGAACTTGCCGGCGAAAAACTTTCCCGGCAACCTTAAAGGGGCCGGGTAGAGTAATGATCATATATAAATGAGAAAAAAATCACAATAGATTCAAAATTAAACGATTCGACAAGGTACGTGAAGCAGGCTTTGATTATGTGGAGTTTGGTTCCTGGGGACAACATGATGTTACCAAAATTAAGGAAGCTGTTACAAAAAACAATTTGAAAGTTGGCTGCTTTTCAGGGGACAAGGATTATAATCTGATAGATCCTGCCCACAGAAAAGAATTTATTGAATATCTTGCAAAATCTATAGATGTAGCCCATTACCTGAACTGCAAAAATCTTGTTCTTCATTCCAATGCGCTGGGAGAAAACGGAAAGCATGTTTTAATTGAAGAGCTGAAATATGATGGTATTTTTGCTTTTGAATTAAGCCCAAAAACTACAATGGAAAAATGTATAGAGGCACTAAAGGCATTTTAATTGTATATGGAGGCTGCCATGAGATTTGGAATACGTACAATAGATGAGTTTGAATTAGAAGGCAAAACCGTTTTGTGCAGGGTTGACATTAACCAGCCCGTGGACCGAAAAAACAATACTTTAAAAGATATTACAAGAATTAAAGCCAGTGTGCCTACCATAAAGGAACTTTCCGACAAAGGAGCAAAAGTTGTGCTCCTTGCTCACCAGGGAAGCGACATAGAGTATAAAAACTTTTATACAACACAGCCTCATTCGGTTGTCCTCTCCCAACTACTTGGCCGTGAGGTCCAGTTCATTGACGATGTATGCGGTCCGGCAGCCCGTGAAAAGATCAGGTCTCTGAAAAATGGCGAAATATTATTGCTGGATAACGTACGTTTTGTGTCAGAAGAACAGACATTGTTCGAATTGAAACTTTGCCTGACCCATGAGCAGCAGGCGCAAACCCAGCTTGTGCAAAAACTGGCGCCTCTGGCAGACCTCTATGTTTGTGACGCCTTCGCGGCTGCTCACAGGGACCAGCCGTCATTATGCGGATTTGAACAGGTGCTTCCTTCTGCAATGGGAAGGCTGTTTGAAAAAGAGTACTGTGTCATTTCTGAACTGATGGAGAATCCTGCCCATCCATGTACCTTTGTGCTTGGCGGAGCCAAGATTTCAGATGCATTTATGATGATGGAAACCGTTATGTCAAAAGGTGTTGCAGATACGGTACTCACAGGGGGACTGGTGGCAAATATTATGCTTGCTGCAATGAATGAGGAAATTGGTTCAGGCAGCATGGAATTTATCCTGAAGTCCAACTACGGTGAGTATATTGAAAAAGCAAAGGAATTGTATCTTAAGTATCCCGGAATAATTAAGGTTCCTAATGATCTTGCCTATGTGAAAGACGGAAAAAGATGCGAAGCTGTAGTAGGCAATGTTCCGGAGGATATTACTGCCACCGATATAGGAAGCGCTACTGCAAAACTATATTCAAATATTATAAAAGAATCCAGGACCGTGTTTATCAATGGCCCCATGGGTATCTTTGAGGCTGAGGAAACTGAATTGGGAACAAAAACTGTATGGAATGCTCTCGGTGAAACCGAAGCCTATACAGTTGTAGGCGGAGGAGACAGTATCACTGCCACAAATAAATACGGACTGACAGAAAAAATGTCATACATCTGCACAGGCGGAGGAGCTTTAATACGATTCCTTACCGGTGAGGAACTGCCTGTTGTCAAGGCGCTCAGACACGCAGCAGAGAAGTTTAAATAATGCAGCGGCAGCCTTTTACCAAGAATCGGAAAGACAGTTGCCGAGGCAGTTTCCGAAGCTGCCAGAAAGAGCATGGGTAACGCATATTTAACATATATGATTTGAGGTAAGAAACAGTGAACATACAACTTGGCTATGGATATGAAAAATTAAATGTTTTTCTGCCGGAAGAACAGGTTATAGCCGTATTGAAGCCCAATAGTGTCCAGGTGGAATTAACGGGTGAAGAGTTTTCTTTGTTTCAGAATTTCCTGCAGACTTTGTAAGGAAAATGCATCTTGAGCCGTTTGAAAGGATTGAGAATGCAATAGATGCGGCCTTAAAAGAAAAAGGCGCCAATGCATCAATTATTGCTATGCCTTATGGCGGCTCTACACTGCCTGTAATGTGTTAAATGATTACTGTAACAATTCTCAGGCGTATGAGACACATCCTCTTGTAATAAATAGAGTCCAACTTACTCCCCAGGTACTGTGTGATTATTTATCATACAGACCATGCGGAAAGCAACCGTCCCCTGTATTTGTTACAGGGGATGGTTTTTTCCGGGATATTGACAACAGAATAATTATAAAGTACAAGCATAACTTTAATAATAAGGGGTATAGCCTTCCGTTTTACGACATATAGTAGTATCGGGACATCAAGCCGTAAAGGCGCTGTGCGGGAGGCATGCGCATGAGACATTACATAGAAGAGCGCGCCTTGGAGCTTGGCAGCTTCATTATTGAAAACAGGTCTACAGTCCGGGCGGCTGCACAGAGTTTTGGGATTAGTAAAAGTACAGTCCATAAGGATGTTACAGAAAGACTCCCTAAGCTGGACCCGTTGATGGCAGGGCAGGTAAAGAGGATACTTGACGAAAACAAAGCGGAGCGTCATATCCGCGGGGGCGAAGCAACGAAGATGAAATATAGCAGAGATGGCAGAAATAGCAGAAAAGTCGGTTAAAAAACCGGCTTTTTGCATATTTTGATAAAATTGCTGAATAATTCTTATTGCCTATTGAAACAAGGGAAATATATTGGTAAGATTAAAATTGTGTACAATAGTTAAAAAAAGGAGTTGTAGGATTTGGGTCTCGGATTGGATATTGGCATTGATTTGGGAACAGCATCAGTCCTTGTTTATGTTAAGGGCAAGGGCATAGTCCTCAGGGAACCCTCTGTTGTGGCTATAGACAAAAATACCGACAAAATTCTCGCTGTTGGCGAAGAGGCCCGCAAGATGCTGGGTAGGACTCCGGGCAATATAGTTTCTATCAGACCTCTGCGTGACGGAGTAATTTCGGATTATCATGTAACAGAAAAAATGCTCAGGCATTTTTTGAATAAAGTATATGCAAAAAGCTTTTTCAGACTCTTTAAACCCCGTGTGATGATTTGCGTTCCTTCCGGTGTTACCGAGGTTGAAAAAAGAGCGGTTGAAGATGCCGCAATTCAGGCTGGAGCCAGAAAAACTTACCTTATAGAAGAGCCCATTGCTGCGGCAATCGGGGCCGGAATAGATATTACCAAAGCCTGCGGAAGCATGGTTGTAGATATCGGAGGCGGAACTACCGATATTGCTGTAATATCACTGGGAGGTACAGTTGTAAGCTCTTCAATAAAAGTTGCCGGCGATAAATTTGACGAAGCCATCATTCGCTACATGAGGAAAAAGCATAATGTGATGATAGGTGAGAGAACTGCCGAAGACCTTAAAATAAATATAGGTACCGTTTTCCCCAGACCTGCTGAAGTGAGTATGGAAGTAAGGGGAAGAAATCTGGTTTCCGGTCTTCCCAAGACAATTACCATAACTTCCACCGAATGCATGGAAGCTCTGGAAGAACCGGTGTCAAGCATTATTGAAGCTGTCCATTCTGTTCTTGAGAGAACACCGCCGGAACTTGCCGCTGATATTAGTGACAGAGGCATTGTTATGACAGGCGGAGGAAGTCTTGTCTACGGTATGGACAAGCTCATTCAGCAAAAAACAGGAATTAATGTAATAATTGCTGATGACGCAATTTCCTGTGTTGCTATTGGAACCGGCAAAACCCTGGACCATCTTGATTTGCTGAAAGGTTCCAAAATGAACGAAGACCCAAGATATGTAATTTAATAATTGAATATTGGGAACTCCTGACAATAGATCTTGGTTTTTGCCTGGGTATTAACAGTTCGGTTACTGTTAATATGCCTGCGCTGAGAGATAGCAGGCAGGGGGGGAAAAGGGACTGTCTCAGTCGAGGCAGTCTCTTTTTTGTGTTTTTGCTTTCTTCGGAACTGCCGGATGATATAACGCTATCGCATGCTTTTTCGCGGCTTAATCCTGAATATGTAGTGGAACCGCTTTCTGCTGAAATAAAATCTCTTTTTGCTAATGTATTGCGAATTTAAAGCCGATATATAAGTTTGAGAAATAAGTTTAAAAGGAGCCGGTTCAATGATAAGAGGTCTTTATACATCCGGATACAGTATGTTGACACTCAACAGAAAAATGGATACAGTGGCCAATAATATAGCAAATGTCAATACGTACGGTTTCAAGAAGGATGTCGTAGTATTTGAAGAGTTTTCGGATGTGTTGGCAAGCCGCTTTTTTGATACTGGGAACATACCTTCCGGAAGACCAGCTCCAATAGGTAATATGGCACTTTACAATGATATTGCTGAAATACACACCGATTACACTCAGGGCACCCTTGAGCAGACCGGCCTTAACACTGATGTGGCAATTAACGGGGATGACGGGGCGTTTTTCTGTGTAGCTGTACCCGACGGTAACGGCAATTTCCGTGAATATTACACCCGGGACGGATCTTTCAAACTGGATGCAGAGGGAAGACTTGTCACCAGAGACGGATACATGGTTATGGGAAACAACGGTGCCATTGTACTGGAAGGCTCAAACTTCATAATTAGCGAAACCGGTGCGATAATTCAAAACGATGTTACAGTTGATACATTGAGAATCAGAAAATTCGAGAACCCCGAATCTTTGCGTAAATACGGCATGAATTTACTCACTGCCACCGACGAGAGTACCGACGGGGAATTTGAAGGCACTTTGCAGAACGGATTTCTTGAATGCTCAAATGTCAATACGGTAAGTGAAATGGTGGATATGATAACAGTAATCAGAGCCTATGAATCCAACCAGAAAATGATTCAATATCAGGATTCAACTTTGGAGAAAGCAGTAAACGATATTGGCAGATTATAAACCAATAAAAAATAACAGGATTAGAACAGGGACGTAAAAATCAGGACAGGATGTCGGATAAAAGAGGTAGAAAACTTATGATGAGATCTTTATGGACAGCCGCATCTGGAATGAAAGCAATGCAATTCAATGTTGACACAATTGCGAACAATCTCGCAAATGTAACTACAACCGCATTTAAAAAGGAAAAGGCTGAATTTGAGGATCTTTTATACGTCACCATGCAAAATGCATATATGGCAGAAAATGACCAAAGACCTGTTAACCTGCAGGTAGGTCACGGTGTTGTGGCAAGGGCTACTTCAAGGGACTTCAGTGCGGGAAATCTGGAGCAGACAGACAATAAATTTGATATGGCTATTATCGGAGAAGGCTTTTTCTCAATAAGAGGAGCCGACGGCAATACATACTATACAAGGGACGGAAGCTTTAAGATTTCCATGACTGAAAACGGAAAAATGCTGGCTAATTCAAAAGGTTATCCTGTTCTTGACCAGGACGGGCTGGAGATTTACCTGGACCAGGATGCGGCCAACTATGCAATCCAGCCTACCGGAGAAATTACATACAAGGATCCTGAAACAGGGGTATCCTTACCAACCGGACAATTTATTGGTATATTCAAATTTGAAAATCCAATGGCTCTGGAAGCTGTAGGCGGAAACATGTACAGAAGCAACGCAGCTACCGGAGAGCCTCTTATGAACATTGATTCTGAGGAACCAAGCACTATCAGAACCGGGTTTCTGGAAGCTTCCAATGTACAGGTGGTTGAAGAAATGGTCAAGCTCATAACCGCCCAGAGAGCTTATGAACTTAACTCAAAAGCCATTACCACCTCAGACGAAATGCTTCAGACAGCAAATAATATTAGAAGATAAGGTTTAGGATTATATCCGGGGAATTAGTATGAAAATAGATGGTTTTGGACAGGTTAATCCTGTAGATACCCTGAAAACTTCAAAAATGGGGTCAGAAGCAACTGAATTTGAGAATATA
>ERZ773359.6343-NODE-6343-length-10498-cov-6.758499_pt1 | contig 10498 bp, 11 predicted proteins | sample MGYA00374955_ERZ773359 | MGnify/ENA primary metagenome ERZ773359 (study PRJEB29098, sample SAMN04486028) | biogas fermenter metagenome | study: EMG produced TPA metagenomics assembly of the Biogas fermentation microbial communities from Germany - Plant 4 DNA1...
GTATTGGGAATAAATATCCGCCCTCTATGGTACACTTCACGGGCTACTAAAGTGTAATTTTGAAATGGCTATATTGATATACTTTAGTACCATATGCAAGATTATCGATAAACAAAGCTGAATCAGGGAGTGAGAAATGGATCTTAAAAGGGCTAAAAATAAAGAAAACAGGCAAGTTCTGCCTGTTATGAGATTTGAATTGTTTCTCCATGTTTTATATTGCATCTGTCTATTGTTCCCGTCGTGAGCTCCAGAACCATAGTAGATTCCCTGATTACAGGGGATACTCTCCAGGGTTTTATACCCTTAATCAGATGAACTACCCTATACTCCTTATCTAAGAATACTACATCTATACTGTATTTCATCCAAAACATATGTATTCCGTTACACGGCTTTATAAGGAGGCCGTCCCCTTCCCTTAATTCCTTTGTTCCCAGCAGTCCTTTTAATCTGGTAAAAAAGGTATTTGCGACCTTTAGGTTGCTTACTATAACCTGTCCGGTTTCACCTTTGACAACCATACCTTCCCCCTTAAAACCCGTATATCATCAAAACATACTCAATTGTTGATGACCCCCATCACCGCTACCGCCAGGGGGTGTATCCTCATACCTTCTTATGGAAAAGTTATAATCCATTCTCGGTTTGAGAATATTCTCTATATGCTTTATATTTGCCCCTCTATCCAGCCATGGTTCAAGGTCCCTGTCCTCTATAATAAGGGGCATCCGGTTGTGTATGTCTCTTATGGCTGTATCAGCTTCGGTAGTGATTATAACAAAGGTCATCTGCTCCATTAAACCGTCTTCGTCCAAGGACACCTTATAAATACCCCCCAGGGAAATAAGGTCCCTATTCTGAAGACCTATTCCATGCTTTATCTTTCTTTTTCCACCCTCATCCTTCCACTCGTAATATAGGTTGGCAGGAATAACACACCTGGCGGTGAAAAAGGAGTTTTTAAACATGGGCCTTTGCATAATGGTCTCTGAACGAGCATTGATTACCATACCTTTTTTAAAACCATAGGGGAATCCCCATTTGGCAGGGGCTATGGTCCTTTCCCCATCATCAAATATGATAGGCGCACTTGTAGAAGGGAAGATTTCTCCTGATTTATACTGCGTATTCTTATTTCTCTGTATCTTATACGTCATAATTATTTCCCTTATCTCGGTATCCAACAGAAACCTTCCACACATACAAAAGTCCCCTTCCGTATATATCTATTTAACCAGTACAACTTTATGACACCCGTGGATCTGTGCTGGATAGCTTTCGGCTATCCTCCCGTCATAGTGGATTTGGACATTGTCTCCTACGCCTATGTCCTGGATGGTTATTTCCTTGCCCTCATCATCCACAATGGCTACATCACCAATGTATACGGTTATCCTGTCCGCGGAATTCAATTCAGAAGAACCCTCTACAGGTTCAACCAATAAATGGGTTTCGCCTGTCTCCAAGACCCTGGCCGTAAATGAAGTCCCGTCCTTTTCCTTGGAATCACCACACCCTGCAGCGATACCAAGGACCAATAAGCTACATAAAATTAAAATAATATATTTTCTCATCATATAAATCCTCCTTATCCTATTAGACGGAGGATAAAGTAATTTGTTCCGATGCAATAAAACTAATTAGAAGTTTGGTAGATATGCCCCGATTGCTTTGAGGCGGGACTGCAATTCCTTAATGTCTATCCCCCTGGTATCCGTGTTCTTCTCTGCTGCCATAGCTGCTGCAACTCCTGCTGCCTGACCTGTAATATAGCATCCCGGCATAACCCGTATGGAGGATTGCATATATCTGTCGCAGCTTACACAGCGCCCGGCTACCAGCACATTCTGAAGGCCTCTTGGCGTTAAGGCTCTATAGGGGATTCCATAGCTTTCCCCATCCTTATATCTAAGGTTATAGTATTCCTTTTCAAACTTTTTAAAGCCTTCTACTGATGTATCCGAAGGATGAATGTCTATCGGATAAGCATACCTGCCTATTTCGTCATCAAAACTGGCCCTGTTGATAAAATCATCCAATACCATTACATAGTCGCCCAAAATGCGTCTGCTCTCCCGAATACCCAATATGGCCCCTGTAGCGGCCAATTCCATTTCCTCGTAGCCGTCCAAATACTCCCTATAGTATCTCTCAAATTCCGTCATTGACTTTCTTCCCCATATCAAGGACTTGGTCAGGGAACGCTCATCAGTACCATCCACATCATATGTATGGCCGATATTACCGCCACCTAAGGTCTTTCCCGTACGCCAAATGCCTGACAGGTGACGATCTTCATAGGTAAATATTTTATCCTTTATGGCTTCCTCCAGCCTTCTATTGTCAGGTCTTACTACCCTATCCCAGTCAATATTGGCCCATAAGCTGCACAGGGTACCAGCCATCATCTCGCCGTTTTCATCGCCCTTTTCATATTCGGCTCCAGCCCAGGCACACAGATCACCATCTCCGGTACCGTCTATATATATCTTTGCCTTTACAGCAAACATTCCGCTCTTTGCTGCAAAAACCACGTAGTTGACAAGTCCATCTTCTGCATCAACGGCTACCATTTGCGTATGCAGGGTAAAATCAACACCTGCCTCGGTTACAATATCATCGTATACTCTTTTTAGCGCTTCTACTTTTATGGAGTACTCAGAACCTTCTATCTTTCCCCCGTATTCCCACATCTTGTTGAGGATTTCCTCCCCTATGCCGCCGGCCAGAAAATTTACACCGTCGGTAAACTGCATAAAGGCGGGAACCATTCCACTGGTACCCAATCCCCCTAAACAGGCAGTAGCCTCTGCTAAAAAGACCTTTGCACCCTGCCTGGCCGCCGAGACAGCAGCAGCCACGCCAGCCGGTCCGCCACCAACGACTAATACGTCTACTTCGTGCCGTACCTCCAAATCCCTTTGGAAAACTACTTTTCCCATTCTTACACCTCCATGGTATTTTAAGTGCCACAGGATCGTTTTATTTAATTGCTTTATTCTTTAAGCAGTGGGTTCATTAGGCTGTCCAGCATATTATTGAATTTAAATTTACTTAGTTCTAAGCCTTCTAATTGAATGTCAAACCTGAATGAAAAATAAGGATATGTATAGCTTGTATATTCAAGTCTACTACACTTTTTAGGTATAATCAACATAGATAAAGGGATTTACTTTGACTGTAAATCCCTTTGTTTGACTGCATACGGTTTTTAAATTGCGTGGATTTAAGACTATTGGATCAGCCTGGGTATCCCCTTTACATCCGGGTTATAATAATCTTCGGGATACTTACCGTTATAGATATCATATACTCCTGTAATGGTTAAATCAAAGATTTCCTCATTATAGTCAAATGCATCAAAAGTAGCTTCGAGTAGAACCAAGTCTTTTAGAGGTATAATCTGCTTATTATTCAAATTCTTATAGTTACCACTCTTTATAGCTTCGTTCGTTAAGCTAAAAATATATACTCTGGGTTTTTTCTGCTCATATATCTGCTTTACTTCATCTTTTACATTTGCTACTTTCCCGTTTGTTACCATTATTCCACTCTCAAACAGTATTGTAAAATATACTCTATCCTTGTCATTTTGGTGATGTATCTGGTAACCATGCTCATATTCATTCCCCTGGCCATAAGCCCATAAACTTCCGAAAGTGCCTGAACCGACTTTTTCCCATACAGTTATTCCCGATTCAATATCGTATAGATTAGCGATATTTAAAAAGGGGAGAGCCTCACCACTCCATTGGGAGATCTTCTTTGCAACCGCCCGTGCCGATACGTTGGTGCCCTCTAGACCCAAAACCCTGGCCAAGGTATACCGAACATCATTTGTACAGATAACTTCAATTTTGTCTTCATCCCCATCATAAGGGGCTGTGGCAGTTGTATTGTCCCTTTCGATACCGTTATGTTCAGCGTAATCCTTCGCCTTATCTATGGCTGCTTCAAAACTTGGTAGATCTTGTGCCCCTGCAAGTGCCGCTGCATCGGCAGCATTCTGTGCCTTGGCCCTGGCCGCATATGCCAGACCTGCATCTATAACCAGGGCTGCGATACCTATTAGAACTATCGCCAGTAAAGCAAATAGCACAAGGGCCTGCCCGCTCTCATTTTTACTGAATCCTATGATAAACCTTTTCATAAAATCCCCCCATAAAGCACTAGCCTTTATAATCATCCCTTCCTATTCAGATCAAACATTCTATTATATTATAATGTAATCATTAGTTACGTTGATTAAATTATACCTTTTATTTCAATTTATGTAAATTGAACTTAATGTCGGAGGATAACTATTATCATCGAATTGTGGGTAGTACATGAAAACCAGTAACGGGTTGCCCTTGGTTATATTCATTTTGTTATTCTGTCATATAGTGGTTCTAGCATATTTCTAAATTAGTTTCTCGCCGCAAGCTCCGCAAAAGCGTGCACCGGAAGCAACACCGGAGCCGCATTGCTTGCAGAACTTTACCTGTGTAGCGGCTTGGTATATCAGCGGCAAATCTTCATTGGGCACGGCGTCGGATAGAAACAGCCAGTCAATGTCCTCCCCGTCCTGGCATAAGCCAATGGCTCCAGTGGTGGATACCACATAAAACCTGTCCTCGTCGATGGGGTCTTCACTGTCGCTTGTCTCGGCAAGCGCCAATAAGTGTTTTGTGTCATATCTCTCATCGGCAATAGCAAAACTCCAGCTCTTGCAGAGTGTGGCAGCAAATTCCGCCGCCTCCAGCAGGGAGTCAAATCTCTTCATTACAATCATCCTCCTTATTTAAATAACAGATTATTACACCGTTTGCATCGGTCATTTTGTATGGGATTCATCACGGTACAGACATTGCAGTAGATGATACTGTCTCTGGATTTATCGTATTTTTCGTATGTACCGAAACTTGGGTGATAGCGCACTCTGTCGCCAACGGAGAGATAATCGTACATATACCGTCTGCTTTCTCTTTCCGTGATGGTCTTTTTCTTACCCAAGTCGGTTTTGATGACTGTTGTGTATTCCGTATATGTTTCGGGTTCGCCCCGATGCTTATACTCTTCCTTGCTGTACTTATTGACCACCACACCCTCCCACATGGGCTGCTTTGATCCTCGCAGTCTCAGCAGATTAATGACCAGCATAACAAGAGAGAGCAGGCTGCCGATTATCATGGCTTCGCCTAAGGGCATCTCGTCAATCAGCAGACCGGCAACGGGAAATCCGATGAGGGGTAATGCTACCAACACAAGCATAAACTTTATTCCAACCCTCTTGTTTTTCTGTGCGACAGCCAGTATTTCCGGCGAAAAACACCTGTCGGAGAAGCCGACCAGTCCCGCGCCGCTCTGTGGAGGTACGGAAGCTGCGGCTTGGCTGGCCGCCATGGATTCCGAGACTGCCCGGTCTACTGCTTTACCGCAGCCCATACAAAACCCGGTCCCCTCCGGTAACTCCAAGCCGCAGGCAGTACAGACGTTAAGCGCACCGGCCTGTATTTTCACACCGCAGTTGGTACAAAATGCCGTGCCTTCTGTCAGCCTGTTTCCGCAGTCAGGACAGAACATATCCATATCACTCCTTGCTTCCATTATTTGTGGTTTCCCGTGTATAGTGGATTTTGCGGCGGGTTTCCTCGATGCTGTTTTATTTATTTTCTTGCCTCCGGCTGTGCGGATAACAAGCCTCAGTAAAAACAGGCAGCCCATAGGGGCAAAGATATGGTAGATGATACCCCCCTCGCCCATCTCATCAAATTCGCTGAGCATGGCGGGCTTGTTGATATAGGGAAAAAAAGGGAGATAGCGGATGCGTTCAGAGCGGGTTTCGCCCTCTTTCAAGCTGGGCCATGCTTCATCACTTCCATAAAACACATAACCCCTATATTCCTTACCCTTTGCTATAAACCAATAGCCCTTGGAAACGTTACGGGAGCGGTTTGGCTCAGCTTTGCTATCAATCAGCTGTGACCCATATCTGTCCACCGTACCCATGACGCTTTTGCCCAATATGGCCAGCGCAAGGGTGCTGATACTGGTATATATGGCATACAGTAGCACAGCGCAGATAATAATTTGAATGGGCAAGGGGACTTTATTTCTCTTTTTCTTCTTTGCCATCTCGCCGCTCCTTTCATTGCTCTTGGCCATCTCGCTTTTGACGCCAGCCCACGCCGAACAAATACAGGACAGTCATAAGGAATAGCGGTGGCAGGGTGAGTACGGTATAGGTGTGCAGGGGAACAATAAGCACCACTCCCACCACCAGTTGGATATAGGCAAGGGCCCGGCACCAGCCATGACGGTGGAGCCGCCTTGCAAAAACCAGACCCGCAATAGCTGTTACCATAGAAAAGACGTAGATTATCCCAGCCACGAAGCATCCCAGCCCTGCGTAGTCGTTTCCATGAGCGGCATTGTTAACAAGTCCCCAGCACCACAGCAGCATGGGCAGGGCAGCCAGCAGCATAAGCAGGGATGTAATCACCAGAAGTATTTGTTTAGGTTTCATTTTCATATATTTCTCCATTTTTAATCATATCCTTGGCCGTCATACATCTCAATACCAAGGTCTGCTGCAAAGGAACGGGCCTCTGCTAAAAAGCTCTGACCCGAAGGAGAACTCAGACGTTCCGGTTGTTTGTCGCTTGCATCAAAGGAATTCCATACATATTCAATGATTTCCCCGGTTTCGTCCACCTGCCATTTGCCAGGGGTGAGGGGAGTTACTGCTAGGTACCTGTAATATACGCAGGCTGGTCTACTTGGTTCAGTGGTGGTTCCGGGAATGTGCACGGATTGAGAAAGGCTCATCTCACTTCCCCTGATAGCCGTCCAGTTGGCATTAGGCTTGAGCTTTACGTCATAGATATCACTATCAGTTGTAAGCAGACCGCTGGAGGAGTCATAGATATATTCTCGGTAGCTCTCTTCCTCAACCTTGGCCTCTATTCCTATAACCAAATGATCTGTGACTCGATTAGCCTCCATATCGCGCCTGACAGCCATAATTTCATATCCATATCCATCATAATAGCCGTAGTCGGGATCAAAGTCATATCTTTCAACCAAGTAGTATTTGAAATCGCTCTCCTCCTGTCCCAGTGAAACCAACGTGAATTTGTCCGTCAACGTGAAGGTTTGGGTCAAAGCAGCATCTTCCGGATATATTGCGTCGCTGCCTTTCGGAAACAGCATGATTCTGTCCGGTGCTCCCGCCAGAAGGTATGAAAGATATGTGAATTCACTTTTGACAGCCCATTGGTCATCGTCCCGCGGCGCATGCAGCGTCCATGTGTCGGGTATATCAATAAGGGTGTAGCCACTTTCGTTACCAAACCGTATCTTGTGTTCCTGATATTTACATGGAGCGCCGGAATCTATAGGTGCAATCTCCTGAACCTGAACGCTGTAGTATTCGTTGAAGGGTTCGCAGAGCTTATACAGAGATTTGTATAGCTCATTCTGCTGCTGTACAAGCAGATACTCTTCTATCCACGGTACAACTTTTTCCCTGAACCGCATTTTCATATACCTTCTATATGCCTCTATATACTCTGCCTTCTGTTCTTCCTTCGGTGTATAATAGTTTGTTTCTCCGGCTTCGGCTACAGCAAAGGTCAGCGAATCGCTTCCTTCCCTGAATACATCCGCCCAGAATTTTTGGGTGTTTTCTTCCATCGCATCCTGTACAGTTTTATATGCCGCTTCAACCCCTTCCGCCGACGCCATTCCATTCTGCCATGCCTGAATGTAGGTTTCAACAAAAAGGTTATACCAGTACGTTTCATTAAATATAGCATAATCTTTGTAATACTGGTCGAATATAGCTCTGTTGACTGTCTCCTTGTACTCCTCCGCCGCTTGGACGCCATAGTCCAATCCAAATGCTAAGACTGCGATGCCGAAAAAGGCTGCACTGAAGGGCAGGGAGCCGTACCCGGTCATATAGGTAAATAAGGTGCCGCTGTTTGTAAAGACATTCTTGTACAAATTTACTGCCGCAGTCCTGTCATCGCCCTCTGAATAATACAGATCAATTCCCAGCTGGGTCAATGAGATCCCAAGACCGACGACAGAGACACCCTTTGACAACTTATCGGCGGTATGGCTCACCTCCATGGATGTCAGCTCTGTAAACGAACTCATTGTGTCAACCAGGGTATCGAATATGCTGTAGATGTTGTTGGTTAAGTTAATGTCCTCAGGCGTCAACATATTTTCCGCCCATGGCATGGAGTTTTTCGTGTTCCCGTTTTCTACGAAGTCTTTTACAATTATTTTAGCGTCATCTCGGGGTAGATTTTTAATGATATCCCAATAACGATGGTTTACCTCCATCTTGGCGTAGTTGGAACCCTTTTCGGAAATATAAAATACGTCGCTGGGATAATTGTTGCCCAGATAGACGAGTTTCACGGGCGAAAGGGATATGAGACTTGCCGACACTGTGCCGTCACCATTATTGACGGTAACTTGAGGTATCCACATGGCATAATCGCTATCGTAATGCTCTAATACAAGGTCACCGCCAGCGGCAGTTATTTTATCATAGGGAACGGTGATGGTAAGGGGTGCGTATAGGTGATGCATATCTCCCAGCGTAATGTCATATTCCACCACTGTAAATCCGGTGGCTTCGTCTACCGATTGCTTTTTGCGGCTGACTATCAGTTCCTTTTCACCGTCCATGAGGTTTAGGGGATTGACATCAATGCGCACACCGGAAAGTGTGATGGATGGGTTATCCGCTGAGGCGATGGCCTTTTCTGTCTCAACAAACGCTTGGGCCTCTACAACCGCCCCCTTGTCACCAACCATAAACCCCGGCCAGCCATAAAGGGCCACCGCCACCATCTGTATGACAAGTAAAATGGAAAGTACAATGCACAATATATCCTGCCAGCCTTTTCTTTTCGGTACTGCATGACTTTTTGGAGATACAACTGGCGGGATGTGTTTTTGAGGCTGCAGCTGGGTCTTAGCCTGTGTTCCCGGAACAGGATTTATGGGCGCACTAGAAACAGCTGCACCGCATTTAGCACAAAAGCGAGCGCCGGTACGAAGCTCATTACCGCACTTGGTACAATATTTCTCCATCTTCTACACCTCCTTATGGCCGCACCAGCGCTACATTGGCTGGTATCCCGTCAGGCGTATCCATGGTGCCGACGGCGTATTGTTTTCCTTTATAACTATAAAATTGCGTCAGGCGTATGGTTCCTGGGCCGGACGCCCAGAGGCCGTGGTTTTCCCACTTACCGCTGAATACGCTATCCTCCATATCTGACACATCGAAGCCCTCTCCATCGTTTAACCAAAAAATACGATACCAGTCCAGAGTGAGACTCAGGCTTTCCTCTGTACCCTCAAGGGCCACATTGAGAAACTCCATTGCTCCCGCGTCATGTTGGTTATCGGGATCGTAAATAATCAGTGCTTTCCAGCTCCCGGTCAGCGATCCAATATTGTCTATGATATTGGCATCGGATGGAACTCCCTCATAAGCCACATCCTCTGTGTACCAGAGAAAGTCCCCCAAATCGGGGCGTTCTTCCGTGGATAAGCTGACACCTGTCTCCTCCGGTTCAGGAATACTACCGCTTTCCGTGGTCGCAGGCGGAGTTTCTTCCTCCGACGACGGTGTGGTGGGCGGAGTTTCTTCCTCCGGCGGCGGTGTGACTGCCACTGTTTGCTCATCCCCTGGCACAGGTGTTTTCTTTCCTGCTGCTCCCCGCAGATTGGGCGGTATGGTGAGAATGCCTATCACTAGCATCAGCAGATTGGCCGCGATTAGCACAGCAATCAAGCTTTTTTTCATCGTCATCCTCCTTTTTATGACTGGCTTTAATAATAACCGCCACCCATGATGCTACCCAAGAAACCCGTGATAATTCCTCCGGCGGCGATCCAGAATATCAACATAATGGCGCATAAAATTAGTGCGGCTCTCGCAAAATTCTTTTTATTCAGATTGGTCGAAGAACCAAAACCCCATATAAACAGCAGGATGATGTTGAGGATAGGTACGCACATCAATAGAAACATCCCTATGTACTGCCCAACGCGTAATGGCTCATCCCTCATCTGGCCGAAATAGGCTTTAGGTTGCGGTGATGCATAGGTCTGCTGGTAAGACTGTGCTGTCTGCACCGGAGTCGTGTTGACCGAGGGAGCTGGGGAAGAGCGCATCGGAGCAGATTCCACAGACGCTGTATAGGCAGAATGTACAGGCTCAGTCTTTGCACCGCAGCCTCCGCAGAACTTTGCCCCTTCCGAAAGTTTGCTTCCACAATTTGCACAAAACATAATATTTCCTCCAGTCATCATATTTTTATTCAATTTTCGTTACGCCGGTTTCACGAAGCAGCTTTTGTGCTGCATCCAGTACCGCCTGCTTCTGAGTCATTCCGTGGAGCAAATCTACCCGCATGGTCTGAACCCCGTCGCCAAAGGTCAGGTACATCCGTTCCTGATCAATATGGGCGGTGTGCAGCCG
>ERZ773359.6352-NODE-6352-length-10480-cov-6.303213_pt1 | contig 10480 bp, 9 predicted proteins | sample MGYA00374955_ERZ773359 | MGnify/ENA primary metagenome ERZ773359 (study PRJEB29098, sample SAMN04486028) | biogas fermenter metagenome | study: EMG produced TPA metagenomics assembly of the Biogas fermentation microbial communities from Germany - Plant 4 DNA1...
GCTATAGCGGATTGCGGATACAGGGCACCGCTACCTCCCCGTCTAGCACGGCAACGTTTATTATATAGCATTTTGTGACGCAGCGCAACAAAAATAACTCAGTAAGATTTGGGAGTTTATATTTTGCTGTCCCGTGCACGTATTTCAGTACGGCGTATTTTGCCGCTTATTGTTTTCGGAAGTTCATCAACAAACTCGACCACCCGGGGGTATTTGTACGGAGCAGTGTGAGTTTTGACATAGTTCTGAATTTCAACCTTCAATTCCTCCGAAGGCTCATATCCTTTTGCAAGAACAATAGTAGCCTTAACTACATTGCCCCGAATTGGGTCGGGAACACCCGTAACTGCACATTCCAATACCGACGGATGTTCCATAATGACACTTTCAACTTCAAAAGGTCCTATGCGGTATCCTGAGGACTTTATAATATCGTCGGTTCTACCCACGTACCAAAAATAGCCGTCCTCATCCCTCCAGGCCGTATCGCCGGTGTGGTACAAGCCATTATGCATGACCTGGCCGGTTCTTTCTTCATCCCGGTAGTATCCAATCATAAGCCCGACAGGTTTTTCGCCATCCAGGCGAAGAACTATTTCACCTGTCTGACCGGGTTCCACACTGTTCCCTTCTTCATCCACCAAATCAACATTATATGCAGGGGAAGGCCTGCCCATGGAACCAGGTTTGGGTCTCATCCATTTGGCAGTAAACAGTGTCAAAGTAGTCTCTGTCTGTCCGAACCCCTCCATCAGCTCAATTCCGGTCATTTCCTTAAACTTGTTGAATACTTCAGGATTAAGTGCCTCACCTGCCGTGGTACAATATTTTAAAGAAGACAGATTGTATTTCGACAGGTCTTCTTTTATAAGGAAACGGTAAATTGTAGGTGGTGCACATAAAGTGGTCACCTTATATTTTTCGATACGCTTTAATAATTTATCAGAATCGAATCTGTCAAAATCATAGGTGAATACCGCAGCTCCCGCAAACCATTGGCCATAGAGTTTTCCCCATACAGCTTTGGCCCATCCCGTCTCGGCAACAGTTAAATGAAGCCCGTCAGGATCTGCATTATGCCAGTATACAGCAGTTACAATATGGGCTAAAGTATAGTAATGATTATGAGCCACCATTTTGGGCATTCCGGTAGTTCCGGATGAAAAATACAACACCATCATATCTTCAGCTTTAGGTCCGGCTTCCCCTTTTGGCCTCTCAAATTCAGGAGCATTTTTTAAACCCTCTTCAAAGCTGAGCCATCCATCCCTGGTCTTTCTTATCATAATCTTTATTGACAGGGTTTCAGTTTCTTTCTGGGCTTCATCCACAAAATCGGCAATTTCTCCATCGGGAGTACATATAACTGCCTTAATGCTCGCGGCCTTGATTCTGTATACCAAATCATTTGTCAAAAGCTGATTGGTTACAGGTATAGCCACTGCACCTATTTTATGAAGTGCCATCATGCAGTACCACCATTCATAGTGGCGTTTTAGAATAAGCATTACCGCATCACCTTTTTTGATGCCAAGGCTCATAAAATAGGCGGCAGCTTTGTCACTGTATATTTTCATATCGGAGAAAGTAATGAATTTTTCATCACCCTGGTCATTGCACCATACCATTGCCAGCTTATCGGGATTATCCCTTGCAATTCTGTCCACCACATCATAAGCGAAATTGAAGTATTCATCTTTCTTGTAATCTATTTTTACAACTTCTCCCCTGTCGTTTAAGGTTTCAACGATAAATTCTTTATAAAGTGCTGACATCAGCCCATCCTCCCGTTTTGATCCTTTATTACCACAGCAAGAAACAGACAAGGCTTACCGTTTGCAGCAGTCATGCCATGCCTGTGTGTTGCATCGTAATATACAGAATCGCCTTCGTTCAATATAAATTCATGATCATCAATTTTCATTCTGAGTGAGCCCTGGAGAACATAGTCAAATTCCTGACCGGAATGGCTTCTTTGTAATATCCCCTCTTGTTCGGCAGCTTCATCGTAGGGTGCCTCCACAAGAAAAGGTTCTGCATTTCTGTTTTTGAAAAGATAAGCCAGGCTTTGATAATTAAAGCCTTTTCTTCTCTCGATTTTCAATCCTTTACCTTTCTTTACGCGTGTAAATACCGATAATTTAGGGCTTGTGCCTGTAATAAGTTCACTGATATCCACGCCCAATTTCGCTGCAACTTTATACAGGAAAGTAAAAGAAAAATCCTGTGTTCCTGTCTCATACAGCTCATACTCTTTTTCACTGATTTCCAGAAGCTCGGCCATTTCGGTGACTGAAATGTCAAGATCAATTCTCAAACCCCGTATCCGTTCAGCAATTTCCTTAATCTTATCTCCCATTAAAAACCCTCCAGTCCCTTTCGGTATATTAAAAAAAGCCCGTCTCAACAACAAATGTTGTTGGGACGAGCTTATCACCCGTGGTACCACCCATCTTCGGCTAAAGTTTGCAGCCCTCTTTTCAGGTTCAGCTAAACCCCAGCCTGTAACGCGGCATACGCATTATCCTACTGAAAGTTTCAGATAATGAACTCCGGAATGATACCTGTGAAAACTTATTCTGTCTGCTTGCACCAGCCGCAGACTCTCTGCATGAATAAACTGCCTTCACAGACGTTCCTTCATTGTCTGTATAAATATGTATAGACATGAATAAATTTTAAATCCGATGTCTTAATAATAACTATAAAATTCATTCATGTCAATAAAAAATTATGGTATAATATGTGAAATAAATTCAGAGGGAGAATATGAATATGGATGTTAGTATGAAAAAGCCAGTCAGATGGCATTTCCTGCTCATTGGGTCACTCAGTATGCTATTTTCCGGAATCATTTATGCCTGGTCAATTTTGAAAACTCCTTTCTCAACTGAATTCGGATGGACAGCATCTCAGCTTGCTCTTAATTTTACCCTTATAATGTGCTTTTTCTGCATTGGCGGAATGGCGGCAGGAATGCTTATAAAAAAAACTTCGCCTAAAACTATAGTTATATTCTCTGCACTTTTTACCTGTTTTGGATTTATACTGGTCTCTGTAATGTCGGGCCGGAGTATTTTTACACTCTACTTATCCTATGGGCTTTTATGCGGTTTTGGTATTGGAATGGCATATAATGTGATAATTGCTACCGTGAATTCATGGTTCCCCGACAAAAAAGGTACTTGTTCAGGTATTCTTATGATGAGCTTTGGAGCAAGTACATTAATTCTTGGAAATATTGCATCACATATGTTCAAGGCTGATAATATCGGCTGGAGAAATACATATATGGTTTTGGGGATTGCAACTGGTATAATACTTTTATTTGCTGCCTTATTTCTCAAATTTCCCCCTGATACCGTTCAGCTGCCCAGAGCTTCGTTGAATAAAAAGTCAAATACCCGTGAGGATTTTGAAAGCAGGGACTACACCACTTCCGAGATGATCAGGCGATTTACTTTCTGGAGATTTTTTCTTTTCCTTGTAACTTTGGCTGCCACCGGCAGTACCGTTATAAGTTTTGCCAGGGATCTTGCCATAAATATAGGAGCGACAGAAACTCTGGCCATAACACTTGTAGGCGTGTTGTCGGTATTTAACGGGCTTGGAAGAATAATCTGCGGGGTATTGTTTGATTTAGCCGGAAGAAAAAAAGCCATGCTTTTTGCAAATATAGTGACTATATCCGCCCCAACGATTCTGTTGATTTCCTTATTGACCAGTTCGGTAGTTACAGGAATACTGGGTTTTTGTCTGGTTGGCATCTCATACGGTTGCGCGCCAACCATAAGTTCAGCTTTCATAGGTTCTTTTTATGGAACCAAATATTTTTCATTGAATTTCAGCATAGCAAATACCATGTTAATTCCGGCTTCTTTTACAGCCACCCTTGCAGGAGCCTTAATAACGGGTACAGGTTCATACATCGCTCCCATAATATTACTCATAGCTCTGGCAATAATGTCACTGTTACTGAATTTGAGTATCAAACGCCCGTAAAAGCAGGTGTTGTTATATACCAAAAGATATTATTTCTCGCCTGTTGAATAATTATACATTTGTATGTATAATTATAAGTAATTTATAATTGCTAACAATCTGATTTTAAGCTCTTTACTGAAGATATTTAATCCTAACCTGAATTTTGTATTAACAGGAGGTTATTGCTGTGACTTTACAGGAAATTATAGCTCTTGATAAAAAGTATTTTATGAATACTTTCGGTGACAGGCTGCCCGTCTGCTTTGTAAAAGGAGAAGGTATTAAACTCTGGGATACAGAAGGTAAAATGTACTACGATTTTTTAGCCGGAATAGCTGTCAATGCTCTTGGTCATTCCCATCCGGCAATTGTCAGGGCAATTACTGAACAAGCTCAAAAATTTATCCACTGCTCAAATTATTACTATATAGAATCTCAGGCAAAACTTGCTCAGCTCATTGTTGAAAACTCATGCTGCGATAAAGTTTTCTTTGCCAACAGCGGAGCCGAAGCCAATGAAGGAGCAATAAAGCTTGCCCGCCTGTATTTCAGGAAAAAAGGTTTTCCTAAAAAATTCGAAATAATAACACTTGAAAAATCATTCCACGGCCGTACCCTTGCTACTTTAGCTGCAACTGGTCAGGAAAAATATCAAAAGAATTATTGTCCTTTAACTCCTAAATTTTTAAGCGTTCCCATGAATGATATAGAGGCTCTTGAAAAAGCCATCACCAAATATACCTGCGCAGTGATGCTTGAGCCCATCCAGGGCGAAAGTGGAGTTAATCCTGCTGATAAGGATTATATCCGTCAGGTCAGGGAGCTTTGTGACCGGAAAGATATTATTTTAATATTTGATGAAGTCCAGTGCGGTATCGGCAGAACTGGTAAGTTATTTGGTTATGAGCATTTTGGTGTGGAGCCGGATATATTCACTTTGGCCAAGGCCCTGGGCGGCGGCTTTCCAATAGGAGCCCTCTGCGCAAAGGAACCTTTTGCAAGTGCCTTTGAACCCGGAGATCACGGTTCAACCTTTGGTGGCAATCCTCTGGCCTGCAATACCGCATATGCTGCTCTCTCAACAATTCTAAACGAGAACCTCAGCGAAAACTCAGCTGTTATGGGTGAATACCTGATTGAAAAGCTGGGCTTATTAAAAGAAAAATATAGTTTCATTAAGGAAGTAAGAGGGAAAGGACTGATGGTGGCTTGCGAATTTTCCACCCCTATAGCCAATGAAGTTAAAATCAAATGTCTGGAAAATGGTTTTCTCATTGGCAGCGTAGGAAACAACATTATTCGTATGCTTCCACCTTTGATTATTACAAAAGCAGATATAGATTTATATATATCGGCACTTGATAATGTACTTAAAGAAATTTAAAGTTCATACCCATAAATAACAATTTATTTTAACGCCTGAACCAGGCGTTTTTTTATGCAACATGACAAGCATACTTGCATACAATTGGAATGCAGAAGTTTTTATGAATGGTGATTCTATGTCTTATAATTACAATATGTTTGAAAGACTTGGAGGATCTATCCAAAAGAAAAAGCTCGAAAAAGCCCTTGAAATGTTTCATAATGAAAGCCCTCAGGAGCTCAGGCGCAGAATAGGAAATATTGATACCAGAGAAATTCTCGAAAAACTGGAGGAATATAATCCTCAGAAACTAAGACAAATGGGCATTAATATTGAAGAGTTGCGCGGTAAAATCACTGAAAGAGATTTTGAGAAGTTAATGCAGGTGCTGGGACGGGACGGAGCTTTGGTAGTCCAAAAACTTAAATCCTTATTAAACTAAGACTGGAGGCGTTCTTATGGCTGATGACCTCGATAGAAAAATAAAACAAATCGCTGATATGTTCGGGGTTTCAGATACAAAAAACCTTAAGAACATTGTCGAAAACTTTGCCGCCACAAAAGAGCCCGTTCAGGACAATCCGGGAAGCTCCAAGGAATATAATGAGTTTCAGAGAAGCAACACCAATTATTATTCTCCGCCCAGCTTTAATCCCTCAACGGGGAACAATGTAGCAGAATTTCTGACCAAAGCAAATGAAATGGTAAGCATGTTCAATAATTTTCATGATTCCAGGGTTGCTCTTCTGAATTCAGTACAGCCTTTTTTAAAACCTCAAAGACAGCAGCGCCTCAACAGTGCCGTGCAGCTTCTTAAAATCATATCAATAGTAAGCGGCCTGGCGCAAAACAACCACAATGCCAAGGGGTGAATTTTAATGGAACCAAAAGAGTTAAAATCAATTCCGTTTCCTTATGAAATCGATGAATGCCCAGAACAAAAGGCCGCACATCACAGAAGACCTCCGGGACCTTCTGTGCCAACGTTTTTCAGAAATATTAAGCAGGATGATATTATTCTTATCCTCCTCATTATTCTTTTATTGTCAGAAGGAAGCGAATGTGATTATCTTTTGGTTGGCATATTGATATTCATCTTCTTGGCTGGGTTTGATGGAAATTTCCTTGGTATTTAATTCTATTGAATAATTTTTGGCCTATTGCAAATGCTTTTTATGAAAACTCTCTATTTGGAGGCAATCATGAAAAAGCATGTAAAACTTGCATGGGCCTATTTTATTACCTTTGCATTAATATTGATTGCAGTAACTGTAACTAATAGCTTAAACGACTTTGACCAATACAGTCAAGCTGCAATCTCTTACTACGGATCAAGCGGACCGGAAGTCAGGGAAATTCAGAAAAGGCTTAAAGCCTGGGGCTATTATCATGGCGCTGTGGACGGAAAATACGGGTATCTGACCTATCAGGCTGTCCGGTATTTTCAAAGCAAAAACGGTCTTAAAGTCGACGGTATCGCAGGAAAGCAAACGCTATATGCCTTAGGGCTTCCCACAGGTGAGTATAATCCTGCAGAAAGGCATATTGATTTATTGGCACGCTGTATTTACGGGGAAGCCAGGGGTGAGCCCTATGAGGGCCAGGTCGCTGTTGGGGCCGTTGTATTAAACAGAGTCAATGACTCCAGATTTCCAAATACCATACCTGGTGTAATTTATCAGCCGGGGGCTTTCGATTGTGTAACTGACGGGCAGATTAACCTCACTCCAAATGATACAGCTTATAGAGCAGCAAGGGATGCATTAAACGGCTGGGATCCCACCTACGGCTGTATATATTACTACAACCCGGCAACAGCCACAAGCAAATGGATCTGGAGCCGTCCCATAGTCGTTAAAATAGGGCGCCATAATTTTGCCAAGTAATTTTAAGACTTAAGCGACAGCATCGCAACATGAAAGCAGTCATGGGAGGCTGTTATGGAGTGGAGAACCTTGCGGCCGCCGGACTACAGTGAGCGGAACTCATACATTGGGGACATGGCCTAATTTACCGGGCCATGTCCTCTTTATGTAAAGATTGATTAATCGGATGAAAATTATTGCAGGATATATACAAACAAGACAGCAGTCCCCTGTCTTACTTATAGACTGACACACCTGGACTTTTTCCTGTTTCAATAACTTTGTTCACAGGCGCATATTGATCCCTGTAAAGCTCAATTCTGTCATTTTCAATTATAAGACTGACACTTACAGTAAAACCGGGGTTGCCTTCTGAAACCACAATATTTTTATTGGGAGAAAGCTTTTCGTTGACACTTGTAATAATCGGAGGTGGAATTTCTTCCTCTTTTTGAACTATTAAAATACCGCTTCGTAATGTCTTGTCTGATACCATATAGAAAGTCGCAGTATTTTCATTATGTTCAATAAGAAGCATAAGTGGAGAAGAAGTTTTGTTGACCATTATAAGATTATGGTCATCATTCTCTATTACGGCTTCAAGTCCTATTTCAGTAAATGAAACCGGATGACGCGAAGGATTGCGTTCAAGTACCTCTATTCCTTCAATCTTCAGAGCCGATTGATACAGCCCGGATGCAATCCGGTTTAATATATCCTTTCCGTTTGAAAACTGTGAGAAATCAAGTAAGTTCCTCAGATTAATCTCTTCATTGTTCTTAAAAACTACGCCATGCAAAGAATTAAGAAATTCCTGCACTTCTGTTATGTCCGGAAAAGGAATTTCGGCTTTGGAAACTATGACACTGAACTTATCTTCATACTTTTTATCAATATAATTTTCAACAAATATGGATGAAGAATTTATATCTATTTTTAGGGATTCATGACGTAAAGAAGAGTTAAGATGCTTTTCTATTTCCTTTATCAGCATTTCATAATCAGTTTTAATACCGAGTTTTTGTGGAGTATATATAATTACCCCGTCTTCTACATCATATCGTTCTGCTGCCGGTTCTATTTCAAAAGGAGAGAAAACAGGCCGGCATACTTTTTTTAGTTTTTCTGCATTGAATGTAATAACAGGATTAAATATATATTCTTTGTCCGGGCTAACAAACAGCTGATTAAAACCATTTTCCGGAATAATGCTCTTAATTGCTTCAATGGTTTTTTCAGCATCAACACGCGCTTCAATATCTGAATATGGTATTGTAAAACTGTTTTCACCGATATGGAAAGTCAGATTACTGTCAGGAAAAGAAGAATAATAATCATTTATTGCTTCTTCAGCCTCTGCCAAAGTAAGCCCCTTAAGATTAAGATTATCAATTGATATATTGTTAATAATGGTTTCAGTTTCCACTGCGGAAAGGACCAGAAAACCCGTTCCAACTCCTATGATGATCTGAAAAATGATGATGCAGAACCAAAAATATCTTATGTTTAACTTTTTCATTTGTATCATCTCCATTTATCAGAAAACGGGCCAGATATGCTGGCCCGGTGAAAACGTAAATATTATCCTTCATAATTCATAACTAATTCAATCAGTTTTCCATGTTCCTTTACTGCCTGGATTATTTGGTTGGTAATAATTTCTCCCTCTTGCACAATTACCTGACCAGCACTGTCATATATGGTCTTGGTTACTTTCTTCCCGACCAGGTATTCCTGCTGCCTTTGTTCGAACAACTCTGCTGCTCTTGAGCCGGATTGGTTTTCGTTGTCTTCGGCTGTTTCAGGTTCTTCCCCGGTCACTTCGGTTATATCGGCTGTATCAAGTGTATCAAACAGAGAATTTTCATTGTCAGGTTCATCAGGGGTAAAACCGTCTAAAGCATAGAGATCAGCTACGTCTCCATATTTTTCATCTATATCGGCAGAGATTTCCTGAACCTCAGACATCTCTGGCTCCAGATTGTAATCTATTGGCTCGTTATTTTTTTTTTCGTCTTCTGTGTAGGTTTCTATTGCACTTGGTGTCTGTATTAATTTTTCTATAAAATCGTTGTTAACCACTAAAAGGTCTTTTCCGAAACTGATTATACTGCTTCTGGGAATTATGCCTGTACTTGTTTCACTATCTGAAGGTATAAACTCGACACCAATAATATTGTAGTTATCTTCATCATCGATATAAATATCTCCAGCCTGACCCAAAAGGCTGCCTTTTTTAGTCAACACTCTTGTGCCTCTGACAGTAATATTTTTTTGCATAAGTTCTATAGCTGCGGGGATTTTAACAATGTCGCTGATATCGTCAGGTTGCTGGATGGTAAGGGCATATTCACCTATTCCCAAAACCCTGTCTGCAGGAATAACGCCTCCTGAAAGCGACCTGACACCACTGTCAATAACAAAAAAATCAATTGTACCTTTAGAAGCATTGATTATGACATTCTTTACTTTGCCGATTTCATTCCCGTCAAATATGCTTACTACCGGTAAACCGATAATCTGCTGAGCAGTTTTCATTCTCAGCTACCCCCTTGGATATATAAAATAATAGTGCATAGTAGAAATATGCCATTAAACAATATAATAATATCAGTTAAATTGAAAGTTATCAATGAATATTGGCGATTTATTTTAAAGATTTTGCAAAATAATCTCTTTTATTTCACTATTCAACAATTTTTCATCTGTTTTGTTCAATAAATCATAAACCTGATCCTTACTATCAACCTTTTTATATAGAGAACAAAGATCCACCACAATAAGTTTCAGCAATTCATTGTCCGGTTCAGTCTCAAGTGCCTTTTCATAATAAGAGATTGCTGCATGGTAATTTTGATTTATTTTATTATCCATAGCCTTGTCGATGGCTTCTTCAAGGGTTAGAGCCTCTTTGTCCTCTTCTATAATACTGGTTTCCTTCATTTCACTTTCAGGGACCATTTCAGTTTCTGGCTCAGCAACCGCAAGCGGAGGATATACATCAGCAGTAACGTTTTCCAAAACTTCATTTTCCATGCTATCAAAGGCATGGTCACTGGCTTCATTCTGCTCAAAAGTTACCTGAGAGATTTCATCCCCGTGCTCAATTCCCGGAGCCTCAGTATGAATTTGATCTGCGTCAGATTCTTCACTGCTTACAGCTACATCCTGAATGTCCCCGGCTTCAGAATTTTTGTTATCGTTGGTATAAATTACGAAGGCTGCTTCTTCAGCAGCATTGCCGTCTTCTGCCCGGGAACTGTCT
>ERZ773359.6353-NODE-6353-length-10478-cov-16.476638_pt1 | contig 10478 bp, 7 predicted proteins | sample MGYA00374955_ERZ773359 | MGnify/ENA primary metagenome ERZ773359 (study PRJEB29098, sample SAMN04486028) | biogas fermenter metagenome | study: EMG produced TPA metagenomics assembly of the Biogas fermentation microbial communities from Germany - Plant 4 DNA1...
GTCCGGTTTGCGGATAATTATGGTAAACTGCAGATAACCTATCATGTTGTTGGTGTATCCTGATAAAGTAATTTTTAAAGGTGAATCATTTGCACATGAAAACTTCATTTTGGGCAGGAATCAGGCGTTCTTACACCGTGGTAAAAATGTTTATCGACATCTTTTGGTCCTTCTATTCGCTGCGCTTTAAGAAAATTGGCCGCAGCAGGGACTGGGTGGAAGAGCAAAGGCGGCTTTTGTATGTATCTCAGGCCCGTTATTTCAGGGTGACTGCAGTCCAATTGGGAGGATTATTGATAAAACTGGGGCAATTCTTCAGCACCCGGGTTGATATTCTGCCACAGGCATCAATTCGAGAACTGGCCGGCCTGCAGGATGAAGTGGCCGAGGTGCCTTTTGAGCAGATACGCACCCTAGCGGAAAGCGAGTTAAAGCAGCCTCTAGACCAGGTATTCGCACATTTTGAGCCCAAGCCCCTGGCTTCGGCATCACTGGGACAAGTACACACTGCCGTACTGTTGGATGGGAGAAAGGCCGCAGTGAAAATCCAGCGTCCCGGAATCGATGAGTTGGTAGAAATCGACCTGAAATCTATCCGAGCTGTAGTGGGCTTCATTAAAAGGTTTACCGATTGGCAGCGCTTCATCAACATAGATCTGATTTATCAGGAATTTGCCGATACCATCAGGGCAGAACTGGATTATATTCAAGAAGGCCGCAATGCTGAAACCATCGCCGCCAACAGTAAAGACGACCCCCTGTTTGCCGCACCGGCCATCTACTGGGAGTATACTACCAGGCGCGTCCTGACCATGGAATTCATGGAAGGCATCAAGATTACCGAACACGAGCAGATCACTGCCGCAGGCCTGGATCGCCGGCAGATTGCGGCTCAACTGCTGGGCATATATGTGCGCCAGATTTTGATCGACGGCTTTTATCATGCTGACCCGCATCCGGGTAACCTGTTTGTCAGACCTGACGGCACTATTATTATGGTCGATTTTGGCATGGTAGGCGCAGTCTCCAATGAGATGCGGCCTTTACTGGTCGAGCTGGTGCTGGCCCTGACACGGCGGGATTACTTTGCTGTGGTCGAAGAGTTGAAAAGGCTCGGCTTTTTGCGCCTGGAAAGTGACAACCTGCTGCTGGTGCGTGCGGTATCGGTTTTCCTGGAACATACCCTGGGAAGCGGGGAGGATCTCAGCAGCACCGATCTGCAGGGTTTCTTAAAGGATCTGGAAAAACTGCTTTATGAACAGCCTTTTCAGATACCGGCCCGCTTTACCTTCCTTGGCAGGGCTTTAGGAACCCTGTATGGCATTTGCGTTGGTTTGGATCCCGATATAGACTTTATAGAAGTATCACGTCCGTATGTCGACAAATTCCTGGGCAGCAGGAATACCGCTTATACTATTGCCCTGGAGAAGGCCCGGGTTTTGGCCAAAGCATTGATTGATATTCCTGCTTTGTTGGAGCGCGTGCTGATCAGAACGGAGCGCGGTGACCTGCATATCAAAATGGATGCACCTGATTTCAAGGAAAGCATGGCACAGAATACGCGGGCTTTGATCTCTCTGGGATGGGCTATGATTTTCGGCTTTTTGCTGCTGGCTTCGGCTTACCTGCTCACTCAGCAATATGTATGGGAGGCTCGTATAGGTGCAGGGCTCTCCCTGGTGGCCCTGCTGTTCATGGTCTTAAGCAGGCGCAAACCGGGGCGGCGCAAAGCTCCTCACCCGCCGATCCTGGTTCGGCGGGGAAGCGAATAAGGATCGTCGTCAAATTGTCCTATATTCCGCCACAAGAAGGACATAAACAATAATTAAGGCGAATTATTGGCTATTTACTGGGAATCATACACTATACTAAACATATGTTAAAGCATTTTTCGAGCAAAAATCCTCCAGCTGTGCCCGTGGAAACACACGCAATTAAAAAGGTACTGGACAATTGCTGTGGAAACTATAAATAAAAATGATGTCGGGTGCAAGGGCCGGTCGATAGCAGGTATATTGAGCAAGGAGGAGGAGTGCTATGCTTTTTGAGCCTATCAAGATCCATAATCTGACGGTGAAAAACCGTATCGTTATGCCGGGGTTTCATCTGAATTATGCGCAGCAGGGAGCCATCACGGACAAACTGGTCAACTTTTATAAAGCCCGGGCAAAGGGTGGTGCCGGGCTTCTCATGGTTGGAGGGGCCGCTGTTGACCCCGAGGGGGTTTTTGCTGGGTGGATTTCTATTCACGATGACAGCCTTATACCGGGCCACAAGCGTCTGACCGACGCGGTCAAAGCCTATGGAGCCCGAGTAGGCCTGCAGTTGCTGCATCAAGGCCGGTACTCGGCGGGCTTTACCGAGGGAAAAGAGGTAGTGGCTCCGTCAGCGGTGGCCTCGCGCATGACCGGGCATGTGCCCCGTGAATTGACCCGGGCAGAGATCGAAAAGGTAATCCAGGATTTTGGGGCAGCCGCCAAACGCGCCCGCGAGGCCGGGTATGATCTGGTGGAGATCAGCAGTTCAGCCGGATATCTGATAAATCAATTCCTTTCACCCTTTACCAATCAGCGCCAGGATGAATATGGCGGCAGCCTGCAGAACAGGATGCGCTTTGGTCTGGAAGTGCTGGCTGAGGTGCGCCGTCAGGTAGGCCCGGATTTTCCCATAAGTGTGCGCCTGGGAGGGCAGGACTACATAAAAGGCGGAGCCAGCCTCGAGGATGTGCAGGCTTTTGCCCGGGAGCTGGAAAAAGCCGGGGTTAATCTGTTCAATGTTACCGGGGGATGGCATGAGACTTTCATCCCGCAGCTGAACGGAGAGGTTCCGGCTGCTGCTTTCAGCTATATGGCCGGCAAGATCAAAAGCCAGGTCAAGATTCCGGTTGTAGCCAGCAACCGCATTGCTGCTCCCGAGATTGCCGAGCAGTTGCTGCTGGAAGGCAAAGCGGATATGGTTTCAGTGGCCCGCGGGCTGGTGGCTGATCCGGAGTGGCCCGACAAGGCGCAAAAAGGCCATAAACCCATCAGAAAGTGCATCGCCTGTATGCTGTGCCTGGATCAAATATTCAAGCGCCAGCCGGTGATATGCTCGGTCAATCCGCTTTGTGGGTCTGATGATGAGGCTGTGCCGGCTGCAGCAGTCAAAAAGAGAATACTGGTAGTAGGCGCCGGCCCGGCCGGACTTGAAGCTGCATGTACCCTGGCAGAAAGGGGACACGCGGTCACCTTGATGGAGAAACAGCAAGAAATTGGGGGACAGTGGCGTCTGGCAGCAGTGCCGCCGGGTAAAGCTGACTTTATGTCGCTGCTCGATTATTATAACCAACGCCTGGCGGCAGCCGGGGTGGAACTGATTACCGGTAAAACCGCTACCCCCGAAGAAATCCGGGCATTTGGTGCAGATCTGATAATTATAGCCAGCGGTGCCCAGCCCATCGAAGAAGTGCCTTTTCCCTGTGAGGGTGTTCAGGTGCTGCAGGCCTGGGAAGTCCTGGCAGGGACCCCGGTAAAAGGGGATAATATAGTGATAGTCGGCGGAGGGTCGGTCGGTTGTGAGACCGCTTTATACCTGGCCCAACAGGGGGCCCTGGATGCTGACACGGCTAAGTTCATGCTCATTCATGAGGTGGAACCGGCTGAGGAAATCCGCAAACTGCTGCTGACCGGGAAATATAAGGTTGCTATAATAGAACAGCAGAAAAATCTGGCGCGTGATATGAACAATGCCAGCCGCTGGCTGTTGATGAAAGATCTCAACCTGTTTGGTGTAAAGATTTACAATCAGGCCTCAGTTGAAAGTGTATCCGCATCAGGCATGGTCCTGAAACAGGGGGATAAATCCCTGACCATAAAAGCGGACACAGTTGTGTTGGCCCTGGGTGCCAGGTCGGACAATGCCCTGTATGAAGCCCTAGCCGGTCAGCCCGAGGTCTATTTAATAGGAGATGCCAGGAGCCCGGGGAAGGTGCATGAAGCGATTCATGCGGCTTTTAAACTGGCCTGCGAATTATAATTCTCTGTATATGGAAAGCATTTTGAAGCGGCATCGGATAGGGGAAATGAAATGAAGAACATGCAGTTTGCCATAATAGGGCTGGGTCGTTTCGGCCTCAGTCTGGTTAAAGAGCTGCACCGCATGGGGCTGGATATTCTGGCTGTAGATTTGGACAAAAATAAGGTCAATCTGGCTCGCGATTACGCTACTTACGCGGTTGAGGCGGACAGCACTGACGAGCAGGTGTTAAAAACCCTGGGAATACGCAATTTTGACGTAGTGGTGGTTGCTATCGGGGAAAATGTGCAGTCCAACATATTGACCGTCATTTTGCTTAAAGACATGGGCGTGCCCATGGTGGTGGCCAAAGCCCAAAACCATCTGCACGGCCGGGTGCTGGAGAAAATAGGCACTGACCTGGTTATCTATCCGGAGCGGGACATGGCCATACGAGTAGCTCATTCGCTGGTGACCAAGAGTGTGCTCGATCATATCAACCTGTCCAGCGAATACAGCATTTTAGAGATTATTACCCCCAATCTTTTCGTGGGCAAAACCATTCGGGAGAACAATATCCGTAAAAAGCATCAGGTCAGCGTTATTGCCATAAAACGGGGTGAAGAGATAATAGTCAATCCCACTCCCGAAGAAACTATACTGGCCAAAGATATACTGGTGGTCCTGGGAAAAAACAATTATCTCGATAAACTCAGTGATATGTAGCAATGGCAGGCGGAGGATGTTGATGGGACGACTTAGTTTGAGCCCGCCACAGGTAGTAGCAGGTGGTTTCATTTTACTGATTGTTTTGGGCAGTGTGCTCTTGGCCACACCCTGGGCCACCAACGCCGGTGAAAGCGATTGGCTGACAGCGGTGTTTACAGCTACCTCTGCGGTATGCGTCACCGGTTTGATAGTTGAAGACACTGCTACTTACTGGAGTTTATTCGGGCAGATAGTCATTATGTGCCTGATGCAACTGGGCGGACTCAGCATTATGGCCATGGCTACGTTTTACGCCCTTTTATTCGGGAAACGCATCGCCCTGAGGCAGCGCATGTTCATGCAGGCTGCGGTCAACAAGCCTTCGCCCGGGGGCATAGTCAACCTTTTTCGCCATTTGATTTTTTTCACCCTTGGGATCGAACTAATAGCCACAGTGATTTTGGCTCTGCATTGGGCCCCGCAGCTGGGCGGTGCCAGGGCCATTTATTTTGCCCTGTTTCACTCCATTTCAGCCTTTAATAACGGCGGCTTCGATTTATTCGGCCATTTCTCCAGCTTAACCGCTTTCAGCAGCGATGTTGTAACCAATCTGGTCATCTCTATTCTAATCATTGCGGGGGGATTGGGTTTTGTAGTCATCGCTGAAATAATCAGCTTCAAAAACCGCCAGCGCTTCTCCCTGCACAGCAAGATCGTGCTGTCCACAACTGCAGTTTTTTTGCTTATTGGCACTGTCTTCATATTTGCAGCCGAATACAGTCATGCTCTGCAGGGAATGTCTTTTCCCGGCAAGCTGCTGGCGGCGTATTTTCACTCCGTCACCCGTACGGCTGGATTTGTGACTGTGGATATCACCACTTTTTTCCAGGGCACACAATTCCTCATGATCCTTTTGATGTTTATCGGCGGTTCTCCGGGCTCAACTGCGGGCGGGATTAAAACCGTCACTTTTACTGTGGTCTGGGCGGCTATACTCAGCCAGATGAAGGGTAAAAGAGATGTCGAAATCTTCAGGCGGCGTATTCCTCAGCAGGATGTAACCCGCGCCCTGGCGATTGCTGCCATGTCAGGTTTCTATATCTGTGCGGCCGTTCTGCTGCTTACTTTTGTGCAAGGGGCGGATAGCCTGGACAGGATCGTATTTGAGGTGGTTTCGGCTTTTGCAACGGTGGGGCTTTCATTGGGCTACACCCCGGAACTGAACGCCCTGGGCAGGCTGATAATCATCCTGACCATGTTTGTGGGGCGGGTAGGGCCCTTGACCCTGGCGGTAGCTTTCGCCCAGCGAGAGCGGCAGGTGGATATACGCTATGCCGAGGAAGAAGTCATTATCGGCTGACCCGGCGGCAAAAGCAAAATAAAGTGGGAACGTTCCTCACCGCAGGAGCGTTCCCATACTTCATTCAGGCTTATTTAAACCAGGTTACCTTTTGCTTCAAATCCGGGTCAAGGCGCGGTGGGGCCTTGGGTAAGTACTCCGGATATCCTATCGGGGTTACTGCCACGATCTGTTTGTCATCGCCTATGGATAAGAGCTCACGTAAAAAGGCCTCCTCCTGCAGCGGTCCGGTCATCCAGCAGCTGCCCAGTCCTTCCGCATGAGCTGCAAGGAGCAGGTTTTGAAATGCTGCACAGGCTCCTTCAAGGTGCATTTTGCGCATAGTCTCATTCTCCCCGGCTGGGGCCAGGGCCACTATCACCACTGGAGCACCGAAGTATCTGCCTGCCGCATCCAGATAGGCTTTGCCTTTGTCGGGTTCCATCTTGGCAGCTATAGGCTCACACACCCGGGCGTAACTCTCGCCCATAGCTTTAAGCTTGTCTCCGCTTACCACCAGAAACTCCCACGACTGAGTGTTCATCCCTGAAGGTGCCCAGTTGGCAGCATCGAGTATTTTATAAATTACTTCCTCTGGAACCATATCGGGTTTGTACTTCCGAACTGCCCTGCGGTTGCGCACCACTTCATAAAACTCCATAAGCTCAACCTCCTTACTCTATCAGCTATTCATGCCATACCCTGAGCGATATTTTATGTATATAAATAATGCCGTTAGGCAGACCTTCGGTATATAATGCCGGGGGAGGCCGGTATGCGGACCATCGCCGCTACATCGGGAACAAATCCCCATATATAACCCGCCACAGCTTATTGGCCTCGTAATGATGATCGTTGAATTCATATTCAACCGCCTGAACGGCGAGCTTATAATCCTCGTTGGCCTGCGCGCCGAAATCGTCCGGAGAGGGCAGTTCCCGGTTGCTGCCCTGCGCATAGTATATTTCCTGGTTCTTTCTCCGACCGGCCAGGTATTCCAGGAAATCCCGCCCCATGACACCATAGTAGCCGAAAGAGGTATCGTTGTTCTCCCATTCATCCATGAAGGTCACCACCAGGGTATCAAGCAGCATCCCGGATATCGGCACCTTGCGGGTAACCTTCCAGGCTCGCATCATCCTGGCCAGATGCTTGGTTTTGCCGGTATAGCGAAAATTTGACTCTTCTAAAACCTCAATCTCCCGCAGGGGATTGAAGGTCGACCAGCCCGCGATATTATTCGGGTCAGGATAAATATGATTTCTCTTGGAACCCTGAAATGCGGGTATGATTTCGAATTGCAGCTGGTATAGGGACGGTATGATGATATGGCACTGATTCGACAGATGTACCATAGGAAATACGTCTTCGATCAGCTCGCGCACTTCCTGTATGAGTACGCGAGGTGCTTTTTGCTGCCAGACCTCAAGGCGTTTTTGCACACGCTGGGGCAATTCGTACAAAATATTGATATTGGCAACGCCTTTGATGGCGGTACCTCTGCCATATGAGCCGATAAAATGAGCATTTCTTGAGTCAGATCTGATACCATAATAGTGCTGATTCAGCTGCCTGGTTATGGTGCGAAAGGTTTCCATTATAAATTCGGTGTGTTCAACCGCCAGATTGTCAAGAAAAGCCTGAAATTTGTCAGCAACAGCGGTTGTACCCCTTTTTGCCATATCAATAGCCCTCCGCATTATGTTATATTTGTTATCATTTTACCATATACCCGTGTTTCGACACAGTGATAAGCAGCATGTATGCACGGCAATTACTGGTTCATGCTTTAACCATAGACCGCTATATTAAGTCAGGCTCTGACCTTTGGCAGGGCGGCGGTAAGGTACGGGGATATATTCGACCGAGGGTATTTGCCGGGCCGGCTGTGGAAAGAGATCCATCAATTCATAGATATAATCAGGCAAATTGCAGTTTACCGGCAGTCCCAACTGGGACAGGGTAGAGCATACCAGGGCAAAATCATGAGTCCAACGCCCTTCGCTGAGGATCTGGGCCAGGTTGCGGGCGGCTTCTTCATCCAGGCGCGGGGTCATAACATCCACAGCGGTCTCAAAGATCTGGTTGGTGGCCTTTTCAGCCATATCCGCCAGTATGATAGTCTCATCATCGATATCTTCTATGGGTTTCTCCCGCAGCACGCGGATGATCGAGCTGGCCGGGTACTGTGCAATTTGTGGGTCGATCGGCCCCAAGACGGCATTTTCATCCAACAGGATCTCGTCGGCCGCCAGGGCGATCAAAGTGCCGCCGGACATGGCGTAATGAGGAATGATGGCAGTGACCTTGGCAGGGTGCTTTTTTAGGGCTCGGGCGATCTGTTCGGCTGCCAGGGCTATACCACCCGGGGTATGTAGTATAATGTCGATAGGCATGTCATCCGGTGTCATGCGGATGGCGCGCAATACCTTTTCCGAGTCCTCCATATCGATAAAACGCCTTAATGGAATACCCAGGAAACTGAGCGATTCCTGACGATGTATCAGGGTAATGACTCTGCTTTTACGCTCCAACTCGATGCGGCGCAGGAAGGCTAAACGGGTGGCAAGAATACGGCGTTGTTTGAGGACTGGAAGGAAGGCCATGAGCAGAAACATCAACCAGATCAGCGAGCCGAAATCCAACTGCATATGTACCAACCTCCTCATAATATGTCTCATATAATCAGAAAGCCGGGAAAAAAAACCCCGGCAATTTAATTTTACACGGTAAGCTGTACAAGTCAAGCCTGACCCCGAGATTTGGCGAGAATTTGCAAGATAATCGACCCGTTTAAGGTGATTGCTCATGGGCATGTACTGTATCCCGGTATCGGCTTATACTGATGTTTGAAGTTTTGGGCTAAAATAATAACATGGAAATACTGTAGTGCCTTTTTTATATAGTTTTCGCCAACCCTTACCTATTTGCAGTATCCGGGAGCTAAATGGGCCAAGGGTGTTACTATTATTGGGGAGCCTGTTAGGAGGGTTCGCTGGGGGAGGGAGTAGATAGTAGAAAGAGCGGCTTTATTTGATAAGTGCAATTATCTGATTTACAATGTTGTTCAGTATTACTTTGAAGGAAGGGGTGTCGTCTTGAAAAACCTGATCCAAAGGGGACTGTGGGGGTCCCTGCTCAGTGTACCGTTATTGTGTTTACAGCCGGCTCTGGCCCTGGCCAGTGAGGCAGATCTGATTCTGCCTGAGTTTGCGACCAATCACTATACACTGCTGGTATATGGTATAGTGATCTGCGTTTTGGGCATGGTGTTCGGCTATTATCAATTTGCCAAAGTTACCAGGCTCAAAGCCCATCGGGCCATGCTCGATGTGGCCAACATCATCTACGAGACCTGTAAGACCTATCTGATACAGCAGGGCAAACTGCTGTTCATACTGTTCCTGTTCATAGCGTTCTGTATTGCCTTCTATTTCGGCTATCTGGGCCAAATGCCGCTCGGTTCGGTTCTGATCATTCTGGGCTGGACGATTATAGGCATATTGGGTTCCTACAGCGTAGCCTGGTACGGCATCCGCATGAACACCCTGGCCAACAGCAGAACGGCTTTTTCCTCACTGGAGACCAAACCGCTTAAAATTTTGAACATAGCTCTGGATGCCGGTATGAGCATCGGGGTCTTATTAGTATGCGTAGAGCTGATCATGATGCTCATCATCCTCCTGTGGGTTCCCAAAGAACTGGCCGGAGCGAGCCTGATCGGTTTTGCCATCGGTGAATCATTGGGGGCCAGTGCCCTGCGTATCGCCGGGGGGATTTTCACCAAAATAGCAGACATAGGATCAGACCTGATGAAGATCGTCTTCGGCATCAAAGAGGACGACCCCAGGAATCCTGGTGTTATCGCTGACTGCACCGGGGACAATGCCGGTGACAGCATAGGCCCGACCGCTGACGGATTCGAGACCTACGGGGTGACCGGTGTAGCCCTGGTAACCTTCATCGTCCTGGCGGTGCTGCCGGAATTATCGGCTACCCTGATCGCCTGGATCTTCATACTGCGCATATTAATGATAATCACCTCCATCACTGCCTTTTATATTAACCGGGCATACAGCCAGGGTCGCTTCGGTGCCAAGGATGACTTCGACTTTGAGCAGCCTTTGAGCAGCCTGGTATGGCTTACCTCCATACTTTCCATCATTGCCACCTTTGTAGCCAGCTACTTCCTGCTGGGCCCGGGTTCAGGCGTTGCGGCAGAATTACAGGAGCTGTGGTTGGTCTTATCCGCCATCATCAGCATAGGCACTTTGGGAGCGGCCTTGATCCCCGAATTCACCAAGATATTCACCAGCCCCAACTCCACCCACGCGGCTGAAGTAGTCAAAGCCTCGCGCGAAGGGGGGCCGTCCTTAAACATCCTCTCCGGTATGGTAGCCGGCAACTTCAGCGCCTTCTGGATCGGCATGGTGTTCAT
>ERZ773359.6356-NODE-6356-length-10475-cov-5.929463_pt1 | contig 10475 bp, 12 predicted proteins | sample MGYA00374955_ERZ773359 | MGnify/ENA primary metagenome ERZ773359 (study PRJEB29098, sample SAMN04486028) | biogas fermenter metagenome | study: EMG produced TPA metagenomics assembly of the Biogas fermentation microbial communities from Germany - Plant 4 DNA1...
CATTTCCCGCACTTGGAACTCCGTATGCACTACTCCGTTTTCGTCCCTGTAGCCAGCCAACAACTCATAAACTTCAGAATCAGAACCATGGATTCTCACAACATCTGCTTTTTTAGCCATTATCTTTACCTCCTGTTATCATTGGGGAAGGCGATAAACGCCCTCCCCTCTTTCTATTAGTCTAGGAAATGTTCAAACTCAATTTCGATTTTCTCGATAGCGACATCTTCGGATTCAGCGTCTAAATCGGAACCTTCCCACGCTTTAACCCACGCTTCAGCCAAGACCCACTTCCTTGCCACTTTGCCTTGCTTGTCGAGTTGCTCGATTGTAACGGTTGTACGGAAAGAAGGATTCGTCAAAGTCTGCTTGTAAAGCTGATATAAGTCTTGTGATGCGTAGGTTCCTCTCTCTAGTACGACAGGTTCAACGACCTCTTGCCCCACTAACTTATGGGTATGGTCAAATCCTCCTTCACGGTACTCCACCACTCCAACTTCCCTTCTTAGCCCACTAGCTTTTTGAAAGCCGAGGGCAGGAGCAAGTCCGGGGATAGATACTCGGAACTTAAACTTTTGGAGTGGGTCATTTGCATAGGTTCTAGCCACTTATATCCCTCCTTAATTCGTAGTAGCGGTCTTTTGGCTAAACCGCAGAATAACAAATTCTCCGGGCTTTTTCTTGGCGTAGCCGATTTCGGCGATAACTCTGCCAGAATTGCGTACTTCTTCTGTGTTCAATTCTTCATCACACTTTACGAAGTAAGCCTCTTCGGGGGTTGCACCGAATAGAGCACCTTCTTGCCACTTATTGAACAAGAAGCCCTTAAGCTGGTCGCTGATTCTGCCCCAGAGAACTTCGTCATTCGGCTCGAATACTGCCCATTGTGTTCCGAGGTAGCTAGACACCAGAATGTTAATGTCTAATCTAACATCAGAAACATACCGCTTATTCGGGTTAGAACTTAGCGACCTAGCACCCCATACTACGATTCCTTGATTCGGTCTGGCGGTAATGCAGTTTACGCCTGCTGGATTCAGAAGGTCTACATCACCGTTTGCTAAAGGTCTTTCCATTTCCACGAATCCCCGCACAGTGGCTTCAACGCCTGCTGGTGCTTTATGCACTCCACGCTCACGGTCAGTTCGTGCATACACCCCCATCACATGACCGCTAGGAGGAACAAGTCTTAGTTTTCCATCAGAGCCAAGCGGGTCAATCACTTTGCCCCAAGGATAGTAGCAAGCACCGTTCGTTCCACTTAACTCTTTTCTAGCACTTAACGCTTCCGTGGTGTCTAGTCCTTCGGGAATGTCGAGAATTGCGAAGCAGTCGTTTCTCGAATCACAGTAGTCAACTAAGCCCTGCAATACTGCTTTACTCGTTTGCCCCGGTATTGCGATAAGATTGATGTTGTCGACTACATCAAACGCTTTCAGTCCGTCCTCCCCTAAATAATCTGCGTCAGAAACAGCAGAACCGTCTGTACCGCCAGAAAGCGTAACCGACCCTACTGCTAATTCGGTTTCGGGACTGACTGTAACTGTTACAAAGTTACTCTTGATGTCGGAAATATAGTTACCTTCGTTCGGCGTAGAGGTTACGTTCTCGAAGATTTCCACGATTTCGCCTTCAAAGAGAACCTGTAAATCCAGTCCATTTTCCCCTGCTACTAACTTCACTTCTAGGTTGTCGTTAGCCCAAGTTCCTTCGTCCAAAGCATTTACTAGGATTCCTTCTCCTAGTTCGGCGGTAGCTTTAGTCGCACCTTTTGCAATCCTAGTTACATAAGCCCTTCCTCCGCCATTTTGGAAGAAGCCATATACTGCAAACGCAAGGTAGCTATCACTAGAGAATGGGGACTTTAGACCCCTTGCAAACTTGTTGACATAATCAGTCCAGCTTGTTACCAGAGTTGCTACGCCTACACGCCCTCTTTGGGCAATACCCACGAAACCGCCAGTCGAAGTTCCGACAGCTTCAATCGGGCTTGCACCAGAGGGTTTTTCTTCGACATAAACATCTGGTCTTAAATACTCACCCATCTACTTACTCCTCCTTTTCTCCTTTTCCCCGCACTTTCGGAGCAGGTGCTTTTTCTCGGAGAATAAACAGTTTATTCTCTTTCACCTGTCGGCGAATCGCAGGGGTCAGTTTCCCTTCTGGTATAGGTTCAGAAGTTCCATAACCTTCAATGGATACGGAAGTCCCGTCCGTAAGCCAGAAGATTCTAGGTCTGTCGAGCGTATTCCTTAACCTAATCAAATCTTCCCCTCCTTAAATTCCACTTTATCAATTTGAACTGTGGTGGCGTAAGGAACTTGAATTGGGGGTCTTTCGTCCAATTCGACCCATATCTTGTAACTGAATACCCTATGGAATATCCTTTGGTCGCCTTTTGCATAGTCTGCATTTGCAGAATCTACTCGTGTCATTGGGCTAAACCTTTGATTCCCTTCAGTATCTAGCACCTTCAAGAGATGGTTCTTACCTATTGTTCCATGCCACCTTCGCAACATTTCGTTTATATCCTCATTGTACTTCGCCCAAAAATCAATTTGATAATACAAATCGTAGGGTAAAGCTGGTTGTTCAAGTGTTATCCTTCCGTCTGCCCTCTGACCCCGAATAGGACTTGGGTCAAACCGATTTCCTGCGAACCTCACATCATAGTTGAAAATCGTTACGCATGGATACTTTGCAATTTGAACAACCCCTTCGGGATTGCGGACAAAAGCGTCAACGGGAACAGGAACTATTTCTCCATTCACTCTTTCCATTGTCTTGACTATGGTCTTTATAGTGTCGATTAAGCTTTTATCTATTTCCGCCAACCAGACGCTTCCCATTTATGTCCACCCTCCCGTCTTGACTAACTCCTTCATGAATTTCTTCCAGTCTTTTTCTAACTCTTTCCGCACTTCCTCCCAAGTGGGACGAATCAACGGTCGTGCTGGTATATCGTCTGTACCGTATTCGAGCATTATCATTAAATCACTAAACTTCAGTCCACTTGGTTTGTGCGTTTTCCACGGACTTGCACCGATAAAGATTGTACTCCGTAACGGTTTCGATGCTATCCTACGAACCGAAAGATTCTCTTTGAGCCAACCTGTTTCAACATAAATCGTACTGTTGCCTTTTCGCTCAATCGTAACCCTGCTCAATGGTTGCCATCTTAAATCTTGTAATTCAATGTGCTCTACCATTCTTTTAGCGATTTCTTCGCCCTGTGCGTACAGTCTGGCATGAGCCATTGGACTAATACTGGCGGGTAACTTTCTAAGAACGATACCAGCCTTAGACCAATCCCCCAGTAGCTTAGAAGTCGCCATCTAAATCTTTCCCTTCAAACTTGTAGAGAACGAAGGTACTTCCAAACAGGGCAAGCGGAGTAATAGTTACAATGCTATACTCCTTAGAGCGATACACTATAATGTCATTTTCTGTGATTAAGAGCCTGTCCGTAAACAATCCCTTATCCCTTAGTTCTTTGGCGGTAAAAGTGAAGATTGAGTTTACTTTTCTATCTCTGCCGATTTCCGTGATTTCTTCACCGATAGGGTTTAGCTTTACCCTACCGACTAAATGAATCGGTTCGCCATACTCTTTGAACTTGTTTTCCCTGTAAACTCCCTCTATGTCAGTCGGAATGTACTGTCTGACGAAGATGTTCTCTGTATCGCCCATTTCCTCAAATACTTCTTGGAGGTCATTTTCTATCTCACGGAAGTCCATCTTAACCACCTACCAGTCTGTTCAGCCTAGCACTATATCTCTTGAAGTTCTCTACTTCAATTTTGGCGTAATCCTCGCTGTTGATAATGGACTGGTATTCTTTTTCGAGGTTTTCGGCGATAGCCAAGTAGTTCTTAACCCTCTGTGCTTTATCAATGGAAACTCCGTCTACTCCGATTCGGTAATTCTTCGCTTCCCTTGAAGCTAGAGTATATAGGCAACTAATTTGGGCTAGTTTGAGAACCAAATATTCCTCATTTTCGGGCAGGGTTTCAATAGTCCAATCTGGGTTATGTCTAAAGACTGCGTTTTTTAACTCAAAGTCGAGTTCCTCCGTTGTAAGAGAAGAATCACCTAGCCTTGACCTTAGCCTTTCCCTCATTTCCTCAAGGTTCATGGCTATCACCTACTTAATCAAATCTCGTTCACGCAATACTCTTTCAACATCTAGAGGGACTTTTTGGTCTACGCCTTTTTTGAAATTGTAATACTTTCCGCCAATGAAAACGTTATTCAGGTCAACCATTGGAGTTACGGTGGTAGTCCTCTCCTTAACAATAAATGTATCAACAATTCTCAAGTCCTCCTTGGGAGCTTCCTTGGGAGTTCCTTCTTGTTGACCATCCAACTTCTCTGTAGCGAGTTCTTCCTTCGCAACCTTCACATCTTCTTTGACTTTCTCTTTTTTCTTAGCCATTCAACTTACCTCCTATTAGACAGAAGGGTACTTGACTGCTATATCAAGTACCCTGTCGTAATTCCGCTTCTTAGGCGGTTTCAAAAACGAGAATGTTGTCAGATTCAATTTGTCCCGCACCCATGATGGAGTACCATGCTAGCGAGTGCTGTCTGCCGAAGTCTACGATTCCGCCATCACGCATTTCGACTGGAAGTGCTTCCGCCCAACCGTAAGCGTTATCACCGAAGATTACTCCACGGTAAATGTTGGGTTTGCCTTCGCCTTGCTCGACAATCGGTTGTTGGGTTGTGGAAATGAAAATCACATCATCCACTCTACCGATTTCGCCCGCATAAATTGCACCGTAGTCCTTGGCGTTCTTGAAGTCAGGGTCGTCCTTCAATCCCCTTGCCTGGTGGGGGTGAATGAAGCAAATATAAGCGTCCCCGTTGTATTTCCGTACGTTCTTAGTTTCTAAGATTTCGACTAAATCCTTTACTGCAGTGGAACTGAATAAATCGTCCTCTGTAATAGCGTCCCTGCTTGCCTTGTTGTTGGCGTAGTACACATTGGGACTTGCGAGAACAACATCACGGAACATTGTATCAACGACTTGGGCGTAGTCAAGACCGAGAAGTCTTGCACCGCTTGCCAATACATCATCAAACGCAGATTGAAGCAGGAGTTCGGAAACCTTGATTGCGTTACCGTACTCTTTTACCTCAATGTGGATTTGACTTGCGGAAAGTGCTTGAGTGGTCATTGGTTCGTTTTCGTCCAATACTCCACCGGGCGTTAGGTTGTTATACCGCATAAAAGTAATCTTTAGACCGGGCGTTACCCCTAATTCGGTTTTCTTGGTCGCAAATTGTGCGTACCGAAGAACAGGTTGTGCGTGAAACATAATCTCCTTAGAGTAAACGGTCAGTACCGCTTGACTAAGATTAGTCGTAGTGGTCATTGTGGTCGTTGTGCTCTCAGACATTTTAGTTCCCCCTTATCTTGTTAATCCCAGTTGTTTCTTGACTTCCTCCCGATACTTCGCCCATTCGCTCGGCGACATTTTGGCGATTTGTTCGGGTGTTAGCTGATTGATGCTGGTCTGCTTCGGACTGGTCGCTTTGGGTACATCTTCACGCTCTTTAGCCTTTTTCGCTGAAGCTATCTTTTCAGCTATTTCTTGATACTTGGCTTTTGCGTGTTCAATGGACTGTAGGATTTCTTCTTCCGAATCACCGCCGACTAAATCAAGAATGATTTCGTCACCAACATCTCTCAACTTTTCCGCCTTGAATAACTCAAGGGCTTTCTGGCGGTTTTCCTCTTTCAGAGCCTCAACGCTCGCTTGGAGGTTTTTGACAAGTGTTTCCAACTCGACTTGGGTTTCGTTAAATGAAGAATCCTTAGCCTTCAACTGTTCCTTATACCCCTTTACTACTTCCTCTAACTCCCGAATCTTAGCGTCCCGCTTGTCGATTTCGGCGTAGAGTTTGTCCTTTTCTTGCTTGCGGACTTTTTGGATAAAATCTTTAACCTGTGGATACTCTAAAATCTCTTGTAGACTTAGGTTTCCATCCGTACCCACTTGCTCGGTATCCGCCGATGGCTCTGTACTTTGAGTATCCACAGGATTTTCATCTGTGTTGTCCTGCTCAACCTCAACAGATTGCGTTTCACCGTCTTTCGTTTCTTCAATCTCATTCGTCTTATCATGTAGTTCTGACAATTTCATTCCTCCTTTGATTCTTCAAGCTCGATTTGCTCTAGCTCAATCGTTGCGATTGTTTCTTGGGCAATTGCATATTGCTTATCAAGTTCTAATCGCTGGTAGAGAAGTTCAAAATACTCACCCCTCAATAATTCTAAAACACTTAAATCTGGCTCGTACTTATCAACCTCCTTCTCAATGGCTAGAGCAGTTGATTCAATACGCTTTTGGAGTTTGACATACTCCTTCTCAATTTGGGCAACTGCACCATATTCTTCGCTAAGGATTTCTTCCAACTCCAAGTCTATATCTGTTAGGAGTAGCTTGTGGTCGTTTATCACTTGAAGCCCCTCCTTAACATTCTTTGAATTGTTCTCGCCAAGCCCAGTTCATCAAGACTTTCGGCGATTTTCAAACTCTCCGATATTGTTCTGCTTTCCTCCAATGACTTTCTTGTTCTAGCGTCATAAGAGGTATCAGTCTGCAAGAAATACTGGTAAGTCGTTTCCGTCTTTAGTCCCCGCCAGTTTCTTGCCTGTCTTTGTTCTAACTTGTAGTACTTGTCGGGCATATCCCAATGAATTGCTATGTTTGCTACCTCTAAGTTCAATCCCGTTGCCCCTGCGTCCGATAGGACTAAAACTCTTTTATTAGGGTCAGAACGGAAATTCTTGATGATAGCGTCCCTTTGGGCTTTTGTGGAACTTGTCGTATAATAATCTGCTTTATCCCCTAGCCCGCTTTGTATTGTTTTCATTGCGTCCCTATCCGAAGCAAATATGATAATCTTTTCCTTCGGATTGTTCTCGATAATCTTTTTGACTTCTGCCAATTTGGCGTTCGTTTCTGCGTCCCCCGCATTGACGATTTTTCCTAACTGCCTGTCCCTCCACGCTTCTACTTGTGCTCTCGGTTGACCGCTTTCTCTCCGCTTGATAGCCTCTTCTTCAATCTTGATAATCTGTTTCCGTTGCGCTTCGGTAACTCTAATCTTTCTAGTGACTGGAACAAGTCTTGCTTTGACGGGACTGTCTTTCGTTATCATTAACGGTTTAACTGTGTCCCTTAAATCCCTTAGAGCACTCTGTTCGTAAATCGAAGATGCTTGAACGATTTCCTTGTACTTCCGGTCAAACTTATATCTTGCTGGAAGCGTGTTCGGTGATAGCCAATCAACCATATCGTAGATATCCGAGATTGAATCCTTAATCGCTGTTCCCGTCATACCCACTTTGTAATCAACCCTAATTCCCTTCAAGGCTTTATACATATCACTAGTGAGTTCATGTATCTCGTCCACTATCACCATATCGAATCCTGCTTTTCTCAAAACTTCTGCGTCATTTTTCAACTGATTATGGCTAATAATCGTAATCAGTTGGTCGCCCTCAAGATACTCTTTTGCCCTTTGGGCTTTACCTTGATAGGTCATAGGTCGGGAGGTTATCCCTTCTGTGAAATGCTGGATTTCATCATTGAACTGCCTGACCAAATCCGATTTAGTAACGACTAGCACTTTCTTTACTTTTCCGTCATGGTGCAGTTCCGTGATTGCCCCTAATGCAGTATGCGTTTTTCCTGCACCGGGCTTGTAGTGGAGAATCGCCACTTTGTTTTCCTTGATAAATCGAATACCTGTCTGCTGGTCTGGCTTTAGTTCAAACTTTACTAGCTTTCCTGTACTTTTGTCTACGTACTCCCTCTTGAAGTAAGCGGGAATCCAGCCTTTCTTATTTCTCCGACCCGCACGAATCGCTTCCAATTCTTTGCTTAGGGTCAGTTTGCCTGTTCCCTCATAAAACTGACTGACTTTCGCCATTCCGCTATCGCCTATCGTCAAAAATCTTTGGCGATTTCTCGTTACGGTCGTATAGTCTAGTCGTTCTAGTCCTAGAACCTCAACGATTGACTTTAATTCAGTCTTGTTTCGGTAGCGGATATTCATAAAGTCTATACTGGATGGATTTCTCAATTCTCTTAGCAATCTCTCGTGCATTTCGGCATAACCTAATGCGTCCCCTAACTCTTGTCTTGCGTTCATTAAAGCCCTTGTTCTTAAACCGTTTACCGCCCTGCGTGGCGTTCCTTTCTGAATCTGTCTGCGGTAAGCGTCCGCTTCCTGCATAAACCCTCTGGCTGTCGCTTGGGATTTCCTCATTATAACTGGAAGTCTGTTTGCGTTAAAATCCTCTAACGCCTTTACCACTAAATCGGCTTTGCCTTGAGCCTTCAAATCTCTTGCTAACAACTTTAGGGCATTATCAACGCCGATTTTTTCTACTATCTCTGGGTCGAGTGCTTTTCCTAGCGTGTTCTTGGCTATTTCCTCATAAGCCCTCATTCCACCACGCTGAATATACTTTTGAAGCGGCTTGTTCTTTAATGTTACTACACCATTTAACCCAGCCTGTGTCTGTCGCTCTATTTTCTCTAGTTGTTTAGCGACTTCTTCTGCTGACCTGCGAGTATAGTCCATTGGCTTTACTTCTTTGTACTCATTAGCCAACCAAGTGCCTAGATAGGCTTGTGCTTCTGGACTTATAAACCCGTCCTCATAGTCGACTAAATCCTCTCCCGCATGGGCGAAGGCTTGTCGAGAAGTCACTCTCGCTAAACCGTAGTCCGTTATTACTGGAATGATGTCGCATTGGCAATAAGGGTGCGGATATTCTGGTAACTCACTAGGCTCGTAGACACCCTCCATTTCAATATCAAGTCCGTTTTCCCGAATGAATCTTTCTGCCTTTACGCCTGTTTCCGTGGCTAGAACGTCGCAAATGTCATACAGCTTGTGATTGGCACTTAACGTCCATCTCGCTAACATCTCGTACTCCGCAAGAACTTCCTTCATGGTTTCTTGCTTTGCACGGTTGTACTCAGAAACTAAGATTCGTTCGTTGTACTTGAAATTGCTTCCGCCGACTAAGGAGCGTCCGTTCTCCCTTCTGTCGGTCAAAAACCCTGTAACCCTATTCTTAGCCCTTTCGCCCAGCCTTTTATCTTGTGAAGCCAAGACTTCAGAGTTCAGTCGGTTTTTCGCCATTCTTCGGGACACTTTCAGTCGTTGGTCAAAGGTTGCTCCCTTGAATTTCTTCTGCAAGTTCTGTATTACCCTGTTTTGCAGACGTTCCATTTGAACATCTGTCATTGGCGGTAAACCAGCCTTTTGGAAAACTTCGTTCATTCTGGCTATTTCGTCCCGAACTTTACGGTCGGTCATACTCATTAGAACGCTTCTGTTTTCCTGCAAAAGATTTCTTAGTTCGTTATTTATCTTTCTTTCAATGCTCTTGTACTGGCTTGGCTCAATCTTATCCCCATAGATACCGCTTAGCTTTTTAGCACTCTCGACATGATTTCTGTAAAGTAGCTCTCTACCAATCTGTAAATCTGTATATTCGCCTTTCTCGTAAGTCCTTGTTTTTGGTAACGTGTAATTCTGTATTTCTACTTTCATTTTCCATCACCGCCCTATTCTTCAGGCGTACTGTCGTATTGAGTAGCTATTCCAGCTAAATCTATGTCTTGCCCAGCCAAGTCGAACATTAGATTCTGTTGTTCTCTTTGATACTCTCGGATTCTCTCCAACTTTTCCTCAATGTCCCCTTCGTAGCCTAATTCTTGCAAGGCTCCGTAAGGTTCTTCTAAACCGAGATTCATTTTCTGTGCTATCTTCTGCAACTGCACCAGTTCATCTTTTGGAAGCGGGTCTGGGAACTTAACTGTAACTTTGAAAACTTTCTTTAGCATTTCCTTGTCGCTCATTAGTGGCTCTAGCTTTGCTTTTACTTCCTCACTTCCCGCAATCCGTAGCAGTTTTAGAATCAGCTTACAAATTTCTCGAATCCCCTTACCGTAAGTTTGCCTTTTAATCCAGGTCTTTTCCATTAGTGGAGAATACTTAATCTGTAAGGCAACGCCTGTTGTGTTCGAGATAGCGGCGGATTTGCCTAAAGTGTCCTCTGGCGTATTTGACAACTCATGAATCGCTGTCTTTATTCTATCAATGAAATTATTGGACGCATTTAAGTCGGAGTGTAGCTCCAAGTTAAAAATCTTTGCGTCTTTAGGAATACCGCCCCAAACTTTCCTAGCACCACGCTCTAAATCTTTGGCTTTCGCTCCTTGAATAATCGTAATCGGTGCGGAATGATAATTGATAATGTCCGAAACATCGGTGTTCTTTTCGTTCAGTTCTCTTTGGAGTGAAACTAGACTTGCTAAGTCGCTTTGCCCGTAACACTCCCCCGCAAGAGGCAAGTTCTTAATATGAACGATATTGATTTGACGAAGCGGGTTGTCTTTTTCCTCTATTAGCGTTCCATCTAAATAGTAGCGGATTTTCGTTGG
>ERZ773359.6358-NODE-6358-length-10472-cov-4.721705_pt1 | contig 10472 bp, 9 predicted proteins | sample MGYA00374955_ERZ773359 | MGnify/ENA primary metagenome ERZ773359 (study PRJEB29098, sample SAMN04486028) | biogas fermenter metagenome | study: EMG produced TPA metagenomics assembly of the Biogas fermentation microbial communities from Germany - Plant 4 DNA1...
TACAGCCACTCCGATCTCATTGACATTATCTATAAACTCAGCCAGGGATAAATCTGTCCTGAAACCAGGTATGGACTCCAGTTTATCGATGGTCCCGCCGGTATGCCCCAGCCCCCTGCCCGACAATTTGGCCACCGGCACGCCGGCAGCAGAGACCAGAGGAGCCAGGACCAGGGTTGTAGTATCCCCGACACCGCCGGAACTATGTTTATCAACCTTGAAGCCCCTAATGGGAGAAAGATCTGTCTGATCCCCTGACGCTGCCATAGCCATGGTCAGGTCAGCAATCTCCCGGTCATTCATACCCTGGAAGAATACCGCCATGGCCCAGGCAGCTATCTGGTAATCCGGTATGCTGCCATCTGTATAGCCATCGATGAGAAACCTGATCTCCTCCCTCTCCAGAACCTCACCCTGCCTCTTTTTATAGATGAGATCATAAACCCGCATCTCCGCAAATCTCCCCCTTTTAATATTATTAAAGCCTTATATATACTTTATAAATACCCGGCAAAGTCCTTAAACTCCCTTCAGTATCTCTCCAGCAAAACTCCTGCCGAACTGGACCCCTTCCATTCCCAGCAGTTCTGTAATGGTTGCTGCCAGATCTGCAAAGCTGTCCCTTACACCCAGATTATGGTCCTCTTTTACCTTCTCACCATAGATTAAGAGGGGTACATATTCCCTGGTATGGTCTGTTCCCCTGAAGGTAGGGTCACAGCCATGGTCAGCCGTGATAACCAGCAGGTCATCACTCCCCAGACTCTCCAACACTTCCGGAAGCCGCCTGTCAAAATCCGCCAGGGCCCCGGCATAACCCTCCACATTCCTGCGGTGGCCATGGACCATATCAAACTCTACCAGGTTGGCGAAAAGAAGGCCCTCCTCCAGTCTGGCAAAGGCTTCCAGGGCAGCATCAACTGTCTCCATATTATCAACTGTATGCCAGGATTTACTGATACCCCTGCCGGCAAAAATATCACTGATTTTGCCTATTCCAAAAACAGAAAGGCCGCCCTCTAAAATCCGGTCCAGCATGGTAATCCCGGCAGGCTCCAGGGAAAAATCCTCCCTGTTTGCAGTCCTGGTAAATTTCCCGGGACTGCCGATAAAGGGCCGGGCAATCACCCTGCCTACAGCATGCTCCCCCTGTAATATCTCCCGGGCTTTTCTGCACATCTCATAAAGCTCCTTCAGAGGGATTACCTCCTCATGGGCAGCAATCTGGAAAACACTGTCTGCCGAGGTATAGACGATGGGCTTTCCAGTAGCCATGTGCTCCCCTCCCAGTTCCTCGATTATCACTGTACCGGAAGCCGGCTTATTACCCAGGATATCCCTGCCTATGGCCCTTTTGAACTCATCAATCACTTCCGGTGGAAAACCCTCAGGATAGGTGGGGAAGGGCCTTTCCAATATTATCCCCGCTAGCTCCCAGTGGCCGGTAGTGGTGTCCTTCCCTGGTGAGGCTTCAGCCATTTTACCATAGACTCCCCTTGCCGCCAGATCACTATCTATACCCGGAATTCCCTCGATTTTACCCAGTCCCAGCTTCTCCAGTTCTGGCAATTCCAGGCCGCCCAGGGACTTCCCTATATTGACCAGGGTATTGGCACCGGCATCCCCGTATTCATGGGCATCCGGCAAGGCCCCGATTCCTACACTATCCAGGACTATTAAAAAGACCTTCTTTATCTTCCTCATCTTTTCCTGGCCTCCTTTCACAAATACAGCCACTATCCTTTTATAAATTATTACTGACTAGAAAAAAATAACTACCCAGAAACGAGTAGTTAAATTGCTGATATATATTAATCTCCAAAAGAAATTCCCAGTGCTTTAGCTGTTTTCACCAGATCCCCTTCCGGATCTACCTTCTTCAGTTTACCGATAACTTCTTCCAGGGGTACTGAAGAAATCTCATTACCATCCAGAGTAACCATATTGCCAAATTTACCTTCCATGGCCAGATCAACAGCTGCCTTACCGTACATGGTGGAAATAATCCGGTCATAGGCTGTCGGGCTGCCGCCCCGCTGCAGGTGGCCCAGGATAACTGCCCGGGATTCCAGGCCAACCAGTTTCTCCAGTTCATTAGAAACCTGTTCAGCAATACCTCCCAGTCTGATTGGGTCTGGACTGTCCTCAACAACTGTCCTTACCACCATCTCGCCGGAAAGAGGTTTGGCACCTTCAGCCACAACCACTATACTAAATTCCTTGCCAGCCTTTCTTCTCTCCTTAATCTTTTCCGCAACCTTATTAATATCATATGGAATCTCTGGAATCAGGATAGCATCTGCACCACCGGCCAGTCCTGCCTTCAGGGCAATCCAGCCCACATAACGGCCCATTACTTCCAAGCACATGATCCTGTGATGGGACTCGGCAGTTGTATGCAGTCTATCCAGGGCCTCTGTGGCCACAGCAACAGCTGTATCAAAACCAAAGGTTACATCTGTACAGGGCAGGTCATTATCGATAGTCTTGGGGACACCGATTATCTTGACCCCTTTTCTATGGAAATCCCTGGCACTGGTCAGGGTTCCATCCCCGCCGATAACAATCAGGACATCAACACCGGCTTTTTCAAGGTTCTCCACTCCAATATCTGACAGGTCTTTATAAACAGTCTCTCCGTTCTCGGTAAAGGGCATTCTGAAGAGATTGGTCTTGTTTGAGCTATGTAAGATTGTACCCCCTTTATGTAAAATACCGGAAGTAGAATTCAAATCCAGCTCTATCGTATTCCCTTTATAAAGACCATCATAACCATTAACAAAACCTACTACTTCAACACCATATTCCAGTATTGCATTTCTGGTAATTGCCCTGATTACTGCATTTAATCCAGGACAATCGCCTCCTCCGGTTAATATTCCTATTCTCTTTATTTCTGCCATATTAAACCTCCTGTAAATTATATTTCCTGATTCATTTAATACTTAATAACAGTTAAATTTCTGTAAGAATAATACTTTTTTATAAAGTTTTTTTAATCATTATTATAATAACCTTTTTTTCAACCAATTTCAAGGTTTTTCTGGATTGAAAATACAACAAAGTAATACCTTTATTTTAACATATAAACCCACCGACTCATAGTATAGTAGCAAGAAAGAAAAATTTCAAGTTTTTAAAGAGATTCATTTTTTATTATCAGGTAGAAAGAAGGGGTCATGATTTTATGTTCATATAATATTACCGGGAATGTCTCCCTCATTCAAATCATTAATGATAAAACAGGCCGGCTTTTTTCCAGAATGAGAGAGGATGATATTAAATTAATAAACCTGAATATTAGCTCCAGTATTTTAAATATCTATACCGAAGAAAAGCAAGCAGATAGATTATTAAAGATCCTGGAAGAAGAAAATATAGCCTGGAAAATTACAGAAAAGCTCTGTTTCATAAAAATACGCTTCGATCAACCTGATAAGATTCTAATGGATATTGTTGATACAGTAAATATTCTAACAGAAAATAAAATAAATATACTGGAATTAGGCCTGACCCTAAACCGGGTCTATCTCCTCATCCATGAAAAAGACAGGGCAGATTTCACTAAGCTCTTTGAAGAATATGAATACAGGATTAAATAGGCCAGAAGAAGACCAGGGTTCCAGACCCTGGTCTTTCTTTCTGGAGACTAGATTAAAAACTCCCCATTTTCATAAATCTTCTTACCATCTGCATAGATTACACCGCCATCTTTCATATCACAGAGCATATCCCAGTGGATGGTAGACTTATTCTTCCCGCCAGTTTCTGGATAACTGGAACCTATAGCCAGGTGGATGGTGCCACCGATTTTCTCATCAAAGAGCATGTTCCGGGTAAACCTGGTGATTCCATAATTACAGCCAATGGCAACCTCTCCTACATATCTGGCTCCTTCATCTGTATCCAGAAGGGCCTGGAGCAGCTCCTCACCCTTGGCTGCAGTGGCCTTGACCACCTTGCCCTTCTCAAAGGTTAACCTGATATCCTCAATCTCCCTGCCCTGGAAGATACCTGGGAAGGAAAAGCGGATTTCCCCCTCAACAGAGTCCTCAATGGGGCCGGTAAAGACCTCCCCGCCGGGATAATTCTCCTTACCCATATCCGGTACCCAGGTACGGCCCTTTACCTTACAACGTAAATCCGTATCCTCTGATACGAAATGAAGTTCTTCTACTCCATTTAAATAATTTGCAATTCCGGTGAGTTTCTCTCCAAATTCCAGCCAGTATTTTACCGGGTCCTCCTTATCCAGGTGGCAGGCCTGGAAGAGAAATTCCTCATATTCCTCCAGGGACATGCCGGCCTCCTGGGCATCAGCCAGTGTAGGATATTGACAGATGCTCCATCTAAGCTCTCCGGCAGCAGCCCTATCATTAAAGATCTCTCTCAAATCAGTCATGGCCCGGCTTCTTTCCCTTAATTTAGCCGGATCCACATTGCTCAGTGTTTTTGTATTATAGCTGCCCAGGATATTCAAAATAGCATCTATATTTTCATAGAGATATCGCATAAATGGTGATTCATATTCTATTTGCTCCCCGGAAGCATGATTGAAAAAGATATTATCCTGGCCTTCAAATTTTAACAGGATAAGGGGATGGGCTCCGGCAATTATGGCCTCTTTGTATACAGCCTTGACTAAAGGTTCGCTGGCCATAGTACCCTGGATAAGCAAGGTATCCCCTTTCTTGATTCCCAGACTATAATCCACTACTACCTTTGCATACTTTTCCAACATCGGATGAATCATTTTCCCACTCCTCTTCTATCTTAACCTCTATCCTTCTAAACTGCCTGGTTAAAGTCTTTCGGCCTGTATCAGGCGAAAATCTCTTCAATCCTATCCAGCACCTCAGCAGACAATTCTATATCCACAGCCTTGACATTTTCTTCTACCTGTTCCGGCCTGCTGGCTCCAATCAGGGCACTGGTGATACCCGGCTGATGGAGGATCCAGGCCAGGGCCAACTGGGATAAACTTACCCCCAATTCCCCGGCAATAGCCATCAATTTCTCCACCTTTTCCAGGTTTTCTTCTGTCAAACTATCCTTAAAATAGGTATTAGCTTTTGGATCTGCTGCCCGGCTGTCTTCCGGTACAGCCTGTCCCCTTCTGTACTTGCCGGTCAACAAACCCTGGGCCAGGGGCGAAAAGACCACCAGGCCGATGCCGTTTTCTAAAGCTGTGGGTACTACACTATCCTCGATATATCTGTTAAACATGTTATAAACAGGCTGATTGACCACAATACGATCCAGGAGATACCTATCCTGTACCCTTAGACCCTCAACTATCTGATAGGCTGTCCATTCACTGACACCAACATAGAGGACCTTCCCCTGCCTGATCAGGTCATCGATAGCCCGGAGGGTCTCCTCCAGCGGGGTTTCGGAATCATAACGGTGGCAGTAAAAGATATCTACATAATCATGCTTTAGTCTCTTTAAGCTCTGATTTGCCTGTTCGATGATATGTTTCCTGGAAAGTCCCCGATCATTGGGGCCATCTCCCATGGGCCAGAAGGCTTTCGTTGCCAGCACATAGGACTCCCTGGGATAGCGGTTCAGGGCCTCACCGACAATCTTTTCTGCCTCTCCCTGGGCGTATACATTGGCAGTATCAAAGGAATTTATTCCTGATTCATAGGCCTTATCGATTATCCTGACGGCCTGCTTCTTATCTATAGAATTACCATATGTAAGCCAACTGCCCAGACTGATCTCACTTATCTTCAAACCAGAATTCCCCAGTCGTCTATATTTCATGCTATCAGCCCCTTTATTGATATTAGTTACTATCAGTATACTCCAATTAAAGAATAAAAGCAATCAGGAAGCGGAGTAAAAATGGGCTGAGATAGGTCTCCAGCAGAGAGGCCAGCAACAGGATAAGGGCCAATATGGCCATCTCCAGGGTGTAGACAACCAGGTCCTCCAATTCTATCCTGGCCCGGCCCCGGTAATATTTATATATACTGAGACTCAGATAAATGGCCATGACAGTGGAAATTAGGTATACAGGGATAATGAGCAGGTTCTGAGGAAAAACAGCCGCCAGGCTCATCAGAATCCCCTTAAAACTATACTCACTGACCAGGAAACCGACTGTAAAGCCCAGTAAAAAGCCCTTGAAAAAAAGAAATACAATAATCAAGGGCATCAGTATCATCGAAAGGCCAAAGGACCAGATTACAAAGATATTGAATAGATTAAATCTGATACTATCAGCAAGCAGGGAACTCTGCTCGTATTCTATCTCAGTAAAACCATCCAGAAAACCGTTAAAATAAAAAAAAAGATCCTGACGCAGCTCATAATCAACTGTCTTTACGGCAATGGCACCAAAACTGATACCCAGTATAAAGATGATGGTGACAAAGGTAAAAGCCGGCAAGCGTTCCCGTATATACCTGTTCATCCTCTTCCCCCTGCAGTAAGTTATTCTTAGCCTGAATGGCTGTTCCATTAAATAACTATGCAGGAGGGGGACAGGATATAACCTTTATTCCATCTCTAAAAAACCCTGGTTGATTATCAACTGGCAGATATATTGGGCAGCCTGGATATCCTCCATGGAATTAGAACTGGCTGCTACCACCGATATTCCGCATTTTAACCGGTTCGCAGTTTCAATAGCCCTTCTGGCCGCATCCTCTGCAGCCTTGTTACCGGTCTTTTGATTAATCCTGGCTACTGTCCCAGTAATTACTTCCGGTGCCCCATAGTTATAGGCAGCATCAAAGGCTGTACCTCCGGACGGACTGACTATTATCAGCACCTTACCTGCAAAATCTGTAAGCTGGACAACCTCTCTCCCTATATTGGGTACCACCACCAGCAGTTCTGCTCCAGCCCTGTCTATACCCCGGATAACCTGCTGGATTTCATTGAGGCGTTCATTTTCCTCATTGATAAGACGGGGTTCAGCTGCAATAATCACTCCAGTTTCATGTTTAAGGGCTTTCTTCCCGCCATAATAACCTATCTTCTCCGGGTTCACAGTAACAGGCACCTGTAGATGATCCGGGCTGGCTCCAAGTACGCTGATTGCCCCTGCTTCCAGGGCTGCTTCGGCTGTAGTAGACATATCGATAACATCCACAATCATCACAACATCACCCATACGGGCTGCTGCTGCTGCACCGGATGCATTATAGGTTGTACTCAGAGTCTTAGCCCACAACTTTACCATAATGGCCACCTCCACCATCTTCAATCTTTAAATTCCCAGTCCGTGCTTTAATAATCCGCTCTGCAATTTTATAATTAAGCACCTCTGCCAACTCCTCTTCGCTGGCCCGGTGAATCACTGCCATTTCGGTACCGAAAGCCTCCAGGAGACGCTGGAAGGTCTTTTTCCCTATACCGGGGATATCCCTCAAAGGAATCTGATGGATATACTCTCCCCGGTGGTCCGGTGAACTGGACTCTGGAACCGGGCTTATCTGCATAATCCGGTCTTTAACCCCGATAACAATATCATCTCTTCCACAGTCCGGGCACTTTAATACAGGATATTCCAGAGGAAATCTTTTATTACAGTTTTCACAGTAAGAACGGTGATATTTACCCAGAGCCGGGTCCAGGCCGTAGTTTTTCAGGACCCTCCTCCCCTCTTTCCTCCAGAGGGCCAGCTCCAGTTCCCTAAAACTCAGTTCTTTAACCCGGAGCAGATTATACTCCCTGGCTATCTTCTCCAGGGAATGGGCATCAGAATTACTGATAAAGGTTTTCTCTGCCAGTTCAGGAATAAAATCAGCCATATAGGTATCTGAACTCAGGCCCAGTTCGATGGCCGGAATCCTGGCCCACTCCTCTGCCGTAAAAATCTCCCGGTAAGAATCAAAACAACGGCCGTAAAAACTCTTAAAAGGGGTAAAAACATGAGCAGGTATAAAGATGCCCCTATGAGCCTCCACCAGCTGGAAAATCTCCTTTCCAGTCAGACCGGTAGACTGGGAACTCAGATTAATGTTGGTTATATAATCCTTCATCACCTGGCTGAATTCCCTCAGGTTCCGCAGATAGGGGAAATAGCCCAGATAATGGGCCTGGCCGCCCTTGTCCTCCCTGCTCTCCAGTTCTACCCCGGGGATAATCACCAGCTCGCCATAGGCAATCCCTCCATCAGCCAGTTCCTCCATCTTTCCCTTTTCCAGTAAGGTTTCTATATCCGCCAGAACTACCGGTGAGGCACAGTCTATGATGCCTATCATGTCCAACCCTTTATTATACAGGGATTCCTTCAGGATATTTTCAAAATTTAATCTCCTGGAAGCTGTAATCTTTACCGGTTCTCCCTTGCTGCCTGCCCCAATATGTATATGCAGGTCGGCAAAAACCTCCCTAAACATAAAAATCTCCTGCCAGTTCAATCTTCATCTTTGCCAGATTCATTGCTGTATTCCTCCTTCTACCCCTGAACTCTATAGACTGCCAGGCCTGCAGTTATGAAAAATAGTGGATCATCTTCAAAACTTCGTCCCATGCTGTGAAAGGGAAAAGTTGAACCCTCCAGGATTTCCTTTATCTCCTCTATAGGATAAAAAGCCAATACGTGTCTATCTTCCAATCCATATCCAGCCAGCCTTTTTCGTATGTAATCATTTTCCGGAAAGGCCGCTTCCACCGGGTCTGTAATCAATTCATCCAGGAGGGTAATGGTATGCTGGCTTATTCCATAATGCCTTTCTCTTTTATCTGCAAAACTGACCCGGGGGATGAGGATACTCCTTCCCTTTAATATCCTTACAGCCTTTTCGATAAAGGCCAGCTCCACTCCGCTGAAACCATATCTGGTAGAGGTACCCACAATACCGGGACCCATCCCCACCACAATCAGGTCAGCTGCCAGTACTTCAACGGCTGCCGCCAGGGCAGTAAAGATATTCACTGTTTCATAATCACCGCCAAAGGCATTCCCATAGGTGATGGTGGCAGCCAGAAAACCCTCCTCTGCCAGTTGCCGGACCAGATTGCTGAATTCCAGGGCCAGGCAAGCACCGTCAGTCATGATATAGACCAGCCTTTTTTCCGGATAAAAATTTTTAAATGTTATAGCAAGTGGTGCCAGTAAACTATGTAAGGGCAGCAGGATTACCGGTTTTCCCTCCAGGCTCTCAAAAGCCCTGATTACCTCATGACAGGGGCTGTCCTCCTCTTCCAGGGCCAGGATCCTGAACTGCAATGGTGTATATCTCAATTTCATGATATGCCCGGCTGAAGCAGAAAGATTAGCCCGGACAAATCTATCCTCAATGCCAGAAAGGAAATCTTCCGCTAGCCCTTCCCGGTCACCCAGATTCAAATATACGAAATGATAGCCACCGGTACCCAGGCCCAGCCTGACAGCAGTCGTATTGAGGATGACCGTATCACCCTCCTTCACCCTGCCGGTGAGATAGTTATAATTGACGGCCCGGGAAGGCTCTTCACCCGGAATCTCTACCCTGATAAAACTTATTCCAGGGTATTCCTGGAAAACCTCGATCACTTTTCCAACTGCCAATGCGGGCTCATACATCGTCAACTATCCTTTATCGTCAATATTTTCAGGACCAGAAAGACCATTAATTCCAGATTATCTATCTTTACCCTTTCCTCCCGGGAGTGGACATTCTCCATGCCCACACCCAGATTCAAGGTAGGCAGGCCCATAGCATTAAAGATATTGGCATCACTGCCTCCGCCACTTTTCATGAAAAAACTCTCTACACCTATCACCCTATTTACCTCTTCGATGAACTTTATTATACCATCTCCGGGGGAAATTGCAAATCCATCATAAAGTCTCTCAAATTCACAGGAAGCGTCAGCCTGGTATTTCCTGCTGACCCCTTCAATTATCTCCATCATCTCTTCCTGGTAGGCTGTTATCTTGTCCTGAGAATGACTGCGTACCTCTCCCTCCAGTTCTACCAGATCAGGCACGATATTGGTGGCCATCCCGCCTCTAATGACACCGATATTGGCCGTTGTCTCTTCATCAATCCGGCCGGTTTTCAACCTGGAGATAATTGCACTGGCCATCTTGATGGCATTGATTCCCCGCTCCGGTTCCATACCGGCATGGGCTGCCCGTCCCCTTATCTCCATATTGTATCTTATCTGGCCAGGCCCCTGGTTGATAATTGTGCCTATCTTCCCATCCCCATCCAGGACAAAGCCGTATTTGAGGCCTTTCAGTTCTTCCGGTTCCAGGTTCTTGGCCCCCAGTAAACCTATTTCTTCCGCCACTGAAAAGATAATCTTGGTGGGACGGTGTTCCAGCTGATTTTCCTTGATAATCCGGACAGCCTCCATGATGGCCGTAACTCCGATAAGGTCATCAGCCCCCAGTATGGTATCACCGCTGCTTTCAATATATTCTCCCTTGATGACCGGCTTTATACCCCGGCCCGGTTCTACCCTGTCAAGATGGGCAGAAAGTAAAATAGCTGCCTGGCCCTCATCTCCCGGTACTGAAATGA
>ERZ773359.6359-NODE-6359-length-10470-cov-3.631397_pt1 | contig 10470 bp, 9 predicted proteins | sample MGYA00374955_ERZ773359 | MGnify/ENA primary metagenome ERZ773359 (study PRJEB29098, sample SAMN04486028) | biogas fermenter metagenome | study: EMG produced TPA metagenomics assembly of the Biogas fermentation microbial communities from Germany - Plant 4 DNA1...
CAAGGCGCGGGAGAAGAGTCTATTCTGGATTCGGAGCCTATCAACCTTCCCGCTCTACTTCAAGCGGAAAAGCTCCAAAGAAAAGCGACTCAGGTGGGGTTTGACTGGCCGGATCTAAAAGGGCCCTTGTCCAAGGTCAGGGAGGAGCTTGACGAAGTAAGGAATGCTTGGGAGGAGTGGCGGAACTTTTTAAATAAAGGATCTGAGGCGAGCCGGGGTAATCAGGACCCCAAAATAGCCGCAGAACTCCAGTCTAAGGTGGAAGAAGAATTTGGAGATCTCTTGTTTGCACTAGTAAATACCGCCCGCTTTTTGGGAGTGCATCCGGAAATCGCGCTCCTGCGTACAATTGAAAAGTTCCGACGTAGATTTCGACGGATGGAGCAGCAGGCAAAGGCTGCAGGGACAGAGTTGGCCGCCTTGACTCTGGCGGAGATGGACGCATTATGGGAGCAGAGCAAGGCAGAAGAGGAGAAAAAGGAGGATAATGACGCCGGGGAAAGATAAAGAAGGTTTTTTTTTATGGATGTTCGGCAAGAGATTTGGGTATTAACTCCCCTCCACTTAGCTAAACTAAGATTGGTGATCCGTTCAGGACACTCCGGCTAACCGGTGGGCATTAGGTGTCACTCGCAGCTACTACCAATGGCCGGATCGCTGTAAGGATGAAAGAGGGGGGAATGGATTGAAACATAAGTATAAGCATATTGGGCTGGCGGTACTGACTCTGATTATAGGGATTACAGTCTCCTTCATCGGTTGTCCCGGACCGGAACGGAAGATTATTGACCGGATCGCCAGGAAGCTGGATCAGGAACCTCAAATCTCTGTTTACTTTCACGAATCCAAGACTAAAAAGACCATGCCTATTGAGGAATATCTGCTCGGGGTGGTCGCGGGAGAAATGAAGAAAGGGTGGCCGCTGGAGGCCTATGCCGCCCAAGCTATTGTCGCCCGTACATTTACTATGGACTTTATCGCGCAGGGCGGCACCAGAAAACAGCATAATACTGACATCTCTACGGATGAGGTGGAAGCTCAGGCCTATAACGCCGAAGCAATCACCCCAATCATCAGACGGGCGGTACGGATGACTAAGGGCAAGGTTATAACTTACCGTAATCGATATGTAAAGGGCTGGTTCTCCGCTAGTTGTGGAGGAAGAACCGCTTTAGCCAAAGAAGGGTTGGGCTATAAGGAAAAAGAGCCTCCTTATATGCGATCCGTACCTTGTCCGGAGGAAAAAGTGATTCCCAAGGAAGAATTGTATTGGAAGGCTACCTTAACTTCTGCGGAGATGGCGGAAGCCCTCAAGAAGTTGGGACAGTCTATCGGAACTGTCCAACGGCTGCAGGTAGAGGAGAGGAGTAAACAATCCCATAGGGCGACAAAGTTAAAATTTACCGGTACGGAGGGGAGCGCCACTGTCCTGGGTGCGGATTTCCGAGTAGCTCTGGATCCGCAAAAGGTTCGTTCAATATGGATTACGGACATTAATAACAAGAATACCGGAATTGAGCTGGAAGGGCGCGGGTATGGCCATGGAGTTGGCCTCTGTCAATGGGGAGCTCATGCTCTGGCCAAAGAGGGAAAATCTCCGGAAGAAATCATTAAGCATTATTATCCGCTGGGGGAGATTAAGGATCTTTGGTAAAAAGACTCTTTCTTTTTTCCATCCCCTGTGTGTTACAAAGTCCCAAAAGGCGCATATGATAATTATAGCCACGGTAATACAGGTGTTTTGTCAAGACTGGGGTAGATGAAGCGCTTTGCCGGGAAGGCCAGAGAATTGGGGGGTGGATTATGGAGGAGAAGAACACCAAGAAACTACACCAATTATCCCTTTCCGGGCGGGAAAGATTATCACTGGAGGGTGTGATCAATGTCGGAAGTTTTGATCGGGAAGTGATTATCTTGGAGACGGAAAGAGGAGTATTGACCATCAAGGGAGACGAATTACACATGAAACAACTTAATTTGGAACAAGGGAAACTATCCCTGACTGGACGGGTCGATTCCTTGGTCTATTCCGAAGAATCCTTGGCCCAAAAAAACAGGGGCTTCTTCGGAAAGATATTTAAGTAACCATTTACTTTATAAATTCAAATGACTGTACAGGTTAACGTCTTTGTGCATGCGCCGACGGGTATCGACGTCTTCGGGATCTGCGAAGCAAACGGGGAAAGACCCGTTCATTTTTTTTATCCTAATTAATTCCGGGAGGATTGACTGCCGAGATATGGAATTATTATAAGGATTTTGAAATTCTTTACTGGGGTGATAAGATGACACGCAGAGGAAGACAAGGTTTTTTCCTTGTTATTATTATATGCTTATTACTGGTTTTTATCCCGAATGCAGAGGTTACATGGTCGGCCCTGGAAATAACCGATACCGGGGCGGAAAGTCGCTTCGGGAAGGTAAAGGCCCCGCCTCGTCCTTTGCGGTGGAAGGTTCTGAAAACCCCTCATTTTGAGATCTATTTTTATCAGGGGATGGAAGAGTTGGTGATGCGTTGCCGGGATATTTTGGAAAACGAGGCCTATGAGCGTATATACCCGGATTTTGAAAGCTTTTACGCTCTTCACCCCTATAAAAAGATCAAGGTTATCATTTTTACCTCAAGAAAGGAATATCAGAATTCCCGCGCGAACGGACTCCCACTTTCCACCACCTCCGAGGGGGTGGCCAACATCCTGAACAACCGGATTGTGGCCATTCGCCAACCAACCCTCCAGGATTTGAGGTGTGTATTAACACATGAAGTGACACACTTGATTACTCTAGGTAACAGATCGGCGCTATCCTCTTCTTTAGGGGGGCAAGTACCGGGCTGGATGGCCGAGGGATTGGCGGAGTTCTACGAACCGGAAGACACCAGGTTTTTCATGCGTGAGGTCGCCTTGAGAGACGCGGTGCTCCGCGAGGGGTTGCATACTTTATCCCGTCTGGAACAGATCGGGGGTAATCTGGACTATGCAGAGGCGTGGTCGTTAGTGGATTATATCGCCCGGGTCCATGGTAAGGATAAGCTACCCGAGTTGTTGATGGAAATGTTTAAACGGGGAGATAGGGATACAACCTATGAACGGACCCTGAGCCTCAATAAACAGGAGCTGTGGGAGAATTGGAAGACTGATCTGGAGAAACACTATGTGGAAGGAAAGGATAATCCCAGTATAAAACAGGAACACCTTCCCTTGATTGAGGGTTACGGTCACCAACAGGATCCGAAGATCGATCGGAACGGCCGGGTATTTTTCCTCTCCACGCATCAGAGTAAATTTTTTGACCTTTATATGTGGACGATGGATGGATGTCGCCGGTTGACCGAGCAAACCGTAATCGCCTACGACATAGCCCCGGACGGTCAAGAAGCAATCTTCATCTCCGACTCTGACGGGGAACGTAACTTATATAAGCTGGAGATCGAGACCGGAAAAATTACCCCGTTTCCGATGGATTTGTCAAACCCGGTTGATCTGGCCTGGTCTCCTAGAGGAGATAAATTGGCCGTAACTGTGAACACCAGAGGCGATACGGATATATTCATCATCGATCTTCAGGGGAGGGTCTTGATGAAGGTGGCTGCCGGATCTATGGATGAACGCGCGGCGGCTTGGGCGCCTGATGGAGAGAGACTCGTCTATATGCTGACCAGATTAGGCCGTAACCAACTGATGATCTGGGAGGGAGAAACAAGCCGACCTTTGACCATCCCGGATCGTGACTACCTGGAGCCGTTTTGGGGGACGGATGATTTTATCTGGTGTATTACCGGAGAAAACGGTTATTATCAGGTGGTGACTATTGATCCGGAAAACGGTGAGGTTCAGCAGGTTTCCGGCTTTCAGGAAACACTCCTGCATGCCGTTCCGGCGCCGGATGGGAGGATTTTGTCTGACGTCTACGCCGAACAAGAGACCAAGATATATTCCTGGACGCCGCAGGAGGTGAAGTCCGATGAATAGACGCGTGTCCATAAAACTTTGGAAAAAAATATTTCTTCTTCTGCCTATATTTCTGCTCGTCCCTGCAGAGATCAGAGCGGAGGATGATGCGCTCTGGGAGAGTTATCGCCCGAAACTGGAGATGGAAATAATCTACCCTGTTCTATACTATGATGAGCAGTACGGGTTCTTTGGCTTACTTTATGGACAGATGAGCGATGTCTTACGCGAACATGATCTACGATTTGTTTTTTATATCAATGAACGGGATGACGAATCACAGTATGTAGTAGGATATACTAGGCACCTCAGCCAGTGGTCTTTAGGGGCCAACCTCTACTCGGGGCCTGTTTATCTAGGTTCCATTTGGTCTCCGGGCTTTTCTGAATACCAAAATGGTCTGAGTCTGCTTGCCAGCTATCATTGGAATAATGAATCAAGAATAGATTTTCGTCTGCAATGGGAGGAGTTTGAAACGAAGGCCTACTCTTCGGTGCTGAAGGATTTACCGGAAGACGGGAAGGCTGTCGGGTGGGATATTACCTTGAATCAGGACACCCATGACTTGTTCGCGCAGGATGGAACCAGACAATATCTGAGTGTAGGTGGGGCATTCCCCATCCTCGGCACAGACTATGATTACCTAAAAATTGAAGGGGACCACCGCAGTTACCATCCGCTAGGGAAGAGGGTATCCCTAATTTGGAGCGCGCGGGCAGGTAAGATTTGGGGAGATTATCCTTCACACCGGGGGTTTTTGGTGGGAGGGATTCAGAACACCAGTACTAGCGCGCTTGGAACTCTGGTTAATACAGGCCTTTTCGGAATTCTTTCTGATTCCGTGTTGCGGGGATACGACACCGACGCCTTTACGGGTGACGCCTTTGTCATCTCCAATTTTGAATTAAGGGGGTTGCTCTGGCCTGGTGACTACTATAACATTGGCGGTTTTGCCTGTATCAGTTCTTTATTTATTGATGCGGGCCAAATTTGGCGTCAGCAAAAGCAGTTAACTTCCAAACCACCGGCTGCCTATGGCGTAGGGCTAAAGTTTTTGATTCTGCGTGGATTGATGCTGGGCGTTGATTATGCGGTGCCTTTTGATCCGGAAGAGGATGCAAAATGGCATTTTAGTTTGGGTGAAGTCTTTTGATGAGAAGTTTTCTGATGTGAAGTCTTCTGGTATAAAGTCTTTTAATGCGCCACAGGCGCATTCAGAAGTCGTTTTTTGGCTCTCCACTATACTCCTTGTGCTAAAACAAGCATGGATTTGAGTGGCAACTCTATAACTGTGCCACAGTCCCGTTTTCGAGTCGTATTTTATGTATTTTGGAGCCATCAGGAGGCGCGCAAATACTTGCGCGTAGGTAATTACTACGTAAAAAAAATTACCAACGCCGAGCTACGAGTTCTAAAGAGAACCAACAACGGTAAGCTTTCAACACGGGTGTCGTGTGACAAAAGACCAGTGAAGGCAATCTTTCACCTTCGATCCACGAGATTATATGTATAAATCTTCCTTCAGGAACCTAAAATGGTTACTGAAGGGAGGTTATTCAGATGCACAGATTTTGCCCATATCAGCTGGGAATGGTGGTTACTCTTTTGGCCCTGGCCTTTTTGGCGCGAAATCCATGTCAGGCTACGATCGCCGATCTGCCTTCTATGGACAGGACTGTAATCAAACAGAAGGTTATGGAAGCGGAAAGCGGCGGAGGCCGACTTCGCCGGATCACAGGCGAGATTTTGGTAGCAGGAAAAACCAAATTAACTTTGCGGACTGAGGAAGAGGTCATTCAAGAATTCTCCCTTGTCGGTACGGATCTTTATTTAAATGGTCAGCCAAGCAGTGGAGAGGCTTTATACCCGGTTTATCCCGGCAGGAATATTCAAGCCTGCCTTTATATAGATGGAGAGGACAGGGTAAAGATAGTCGAAGCCTGGTATATTGGGGGAGAAGGTAAACTAGTCCGTCTGCATCCACCAGATCCGGACGGGTATTTTTCCATTACTCTTCGGGCCTTGGACACCTCTAGGGAAAGACGGTTTTTGGTAAGTCAAGAACTGAATGAGGTAGTCAAGGGGATCCCTCTGGGAACCTGTCTTTACTATCAGCTGAATCTTAATGGAGAGATTGGCTACATTTTGATCAGTCAGTAAAAACCGGCGGGTATCGTAAACCCGTCAAGATTATGGAACTCTTGCAGGATTACGGAAAAGTTTAGCGAAAATCATAAGTACTAAAGGGCGGATGCGATGCATACAACCTGACAACGGATAATGAGAAAGGATTGGTTCTCCATGAGTATTACAGTGCTTGTTGTTGATGATTCTGCCTTTATGAGACAACTAATTAAGAAGATTTTGGAGACCGATCCTGAGATTAAGGTTGTCGGGGTGGCCAGTAATGGCGAAGACGCCCTGAAAAAAGTCGACTTTTATAATCCTCAGGTTATTACCCTCGATTTGGAAATGCCACAGATGGACGGTTTAACCTGTCTGAAACGGCTGATGATGGAGGACCCCCGTCCGGTGGTAATCATTAGTTCTTGGGCGAAGGAAGGCGCGGAGGAAACTTTAAAAGCCCTGGAATTAGGGGCGGTTGACTTTATTACTAAGCCCGGGATTACTTCACCGGAAGATTTTTGGGAACTCAAAGACGAAATCATTCAGAAGGTTAAGAACGCCTCTTTGGCTCACCCGGAACGCGCCAATGTGATCACACAAAAGAAGTCTTCTACACAAATTATAAAGGTTAGAAAGGCTGCTTCCGCACATCTGAAGACGAATAACCCCAAGGTGGTGTGTATTGGAGCGTCCACCGGCGGGCCCCGCGCTCTGCAATACATACTTACCCACCTTCCAGCAGATTTTCCATTGCCGATCTTAATTGCCCAGCATATGCCGGAGGATTTTATAGGAATTTTTGCCGCCCGGTTGAATAATTTGGTGCCGATCGAAATCAAAGTAGCTGAAGAAGGAGATTTGCTGGTGCCGGGGAGGGTGTTGATTGCTCCTTCCGCGTTGCAGACCAGCTTAGTTAAGAAAGGTAATGAGGTGCAGATCAAGCTCACTAAGGAATCAACGATTTACCGGCCGTCCATTGATCATCTTTTTTTCTCTGTGGGTAAAGTATTCAAAGGGGATGCCATCTCCGTTTTGTTAACCGGGATGGGGGCCGATGGGGCGAAAGGCTTAAAGGAGTTACGTTCGCTTGGCGCCCGCACCATCGCTGAAGCGGAAGAGACGTGTGTAATTTACGGAATGCCGCGGGTTGCCGTAGAGATGGAGGCGGTGGAATACATTTATCCGCTGGATCGTATTCCCGGACTATTATGTAGTCTGGTCAATCAAGGAACAATCTCGTCTTAGAAACGCAGGTATTGGTTGGCTTTCAAACTCTACTGTGCTCCATCGGATAAAAAGACAATTGGAGGACAAAAATGAGTTTATGGAGACTGTTGGAGAATAAAATAAATGAGATTCCCACTTTACCTGTGGTCGCATGTAAAATTATTGAGATTCTAGATAATCCCCGCTCTTCTGCGAATGATCTGGAGAAGGTTATTAGCATTGATCAGTCTTTAACCACTAGAGTGTTGAGACTGGTTAACTCCGCTTATTATGGTTTTCCCCGCCGAATTACTACTGTGGCCCAAGGAGTAGTCATATTAGGATTTGATGTTATTAAGCATCTGACATTATCCGTTTCAATCGCGGACATTTTTCGGCTAAAAGGGAATAGTCCGATTTTTGACCGTTCATCCTTGTGGAAGCACTCCGTAGGCACTGCGGTTTGTGCGAAACTTTTAGCCCGGAAGGCTTCCCTACCCTTGTTGGAAGAGGCTTTTATCGCAGGTCTACTCCATGATGTAGGGATTGTAATCATTGATTACTATTTTCCAGAAAAATTTGTGGAAATATTGGAAATGATGGAGAGAGAGCATATTCCTCTGCTCAATGCCGAACTAAAGGTATTAGGTTTTACTCATGCCTTGGTGGGAAAGTTGGTCGCGAAAAAATGGAATTTTCCGGACCTGCTGGTGGAGACGATTGGTTATCATAATAAACCTTTTCAGCACGACAACTACTGCGCCAATATTGCCTTGGTTTATGCGGCCGATGCCCTCTGTCGCCAGTTCGGGGAGGGAGCGGATGGAGATACAACCGATTGGCGTTTGGAGACGGAAGTGTGGTCTTGGTTAGGCTTGCCTTGGTCCGAAAGGCAGGAAGTCTTCCAGGAGATGAGTAAGGAGATTAAGAAGGCGGCGGAATTTGTGAACCTGGTTCCTTTAAGGACGGGATAGGGTGATATACCTAGGAAATTGATGGGGTGGTTTATTAGAGATGCAATTAGTTGACTTGGAAACAAAGACCCTGGTAGAATTGCAATCAATGGCTAGTGAGTATGGAATCGAGAATTATACTAGATATCGGAAGCGGGAACTGATCTTTGAATTATTAAAGGTCTTGGCTACACAAGAGGGGCGGATTTTTTCCCAGGGAATTATTGAGATTCTGCCGGAGGGTTTTGGCTTTTTGCGGGTGGAGAATTACTTGCCCGGACCGGATGACATCTATGTTTCCGTCTCGCAGATTCGCCGTTTTCACTTGCGGACCGGAGATCTCGTAGCCGGACAGGTACGTCCGCCGAAAGAAGCGGAACGATATTTTTCTTTATTAAGGATTCAGGCGATCAATTATCAAGATCCTGAAGAATACCGGCATCGCACTTTTTTTGAGGAACTAACGCCAATCTACCCTCAGGAGCGTATACCTTTGGAGACCAATGGGAAAGAATTAGCCATGCGTTTGGTTGACCTCATTGCGCCTATTGGGAAGGGACAACGAGGTTTAATTGTCGCCCCTCCCAAAGCGGGGAAGACAACTCTGCTTAAGAAGATTGCCCATAGTATCACCAACAACCTTCCTGACACACATCTAATTGTGCTCTTGATTGATGAGCGCCCGGAAGAAGTAACGGATATGCTCCGGTCGGTCCAGGGGGAAGTAGTTAGTTCAACCTTTGATCAACCTGCAGATAATCATGTGCGCGTAGCGGAGATGGTCTTGGAGAGGGCTAAACGCTTGGTGGAACTGAAAAGAGATGTGGTTATTCTCTTGGATTCCATTACCAGACTAGCCAGGGCGTACAACCTGGTTGAGCCGCCCAGTGGTAGAACACTCTCTGGCGGAGTTGACCCCGGAGCCTTACACAAGCCAAAAAGATTCTTTGGGGCGGCCCGTAATATTGAAGAAGGCGGAAGCCTGACTATTATGGCCACTGCCCTGATTGAGACCGGTAGCCGAATGGATGACGTCATTTATGAGGAGTTTAAAGGCACCGGCAATATGGAACTTCATCTGGACCGTAAATTAGCCGACCGCCGTATCTTCCCGGCCATTGACATTATGCGATCCGGAACGCGTAAAGAAGAGCTCTTACTGAATACCAAGGAATTAGAGATGACCTGGGTTTTACGAAAACTCTTAAGTTCCTTGGGACCGGCAGAAACCATGGAGCTGATCTTGGACAGGATGAACCATACCGCCTCCAACGAGGAGTTGCAGGAGTTAATCCTGAATTCATCTTTTGCGGAGAATGTATTGACGAAGAGACAAAGAGAGAATGGAGGTTGACTATCCCTGACGGGATAGTTTTTTATTTGAAATAGAAAGAGAAAAGCAGTTTGGCGCCGTGTGGTGACAGAAAATTTTTCTATGGTTAGGTAAATGACGGAAGAGAAAAAATAGGCGTGAACATGCGCTTAAAGGGCAAAGCGAAGAATGAAACAGGAAGAAAAACCTTGATATTCGGTTTATCGTTTCCAAAAACCATGAAAATTTATGAAATCGTTTTTTTTTGACCTAAATTAAGCCGGAGGCAAGCAGGGACGTTCTTGTCATCATAGAAAAAAGGTTTTACAATGAAACTAAGGTCAGGAAAGGTCAAGAAGAGGTGTAAGCAATGCGTTCATTATCTGACCTAATTGAACAGTATCTACGTGAGCAATTGAAAAAAGTAGAAACCCTGGAAATACAACGAAGAGAATTGGCGCGGATGTTTCGTTGCGTCCCCTCTCAGATTAATTATGTTTTAGAGACACGGTTCACTATAAACCATGGTTTCTTAGTGCAAAGCCGAAGGGGGGGCGGGGGATTCATCCGGATTACCCGGCTTAATTGGGAACCTGGAGAAGAATTCTCCGAAATTCTCGAAGAATTACTGGAGATCGGGGTTTCTCAAGAAGAAGCGGAATTGATTCTGAAAAGACTGATCCAAACCGCAGTTCTCGAATATGAGGAAGCCGTTTTACTGAATCAAGTATTACAGGATGTGCTGATTAATGAAGCGGAAAGAAACGGTCTGGGCGGCGAGGAACAGAATCAACTGCGAGCCAGAGTCTTGCGGGCACTGCTCCTTTTTGTCTCTGGCAGAGCTCACGCGCGCTGACACGCGGGTGAGGGAGTATTGAAAGGAGGTAAAGTGAATGTGGTGTGAACGCTGTAGTGAAAGGCC
>ERZ773359.6360-NODE-6360-length-10469-cov-16.948435_pt1 | contig 10469 bp, 10 predicted proteins | sample MGYA00374955_ERZ773359 | MGnify/ENA primary metagenome ERZ773359 (study PRJEB29098, sample SAMN04486028) | biogas fermenter metagenome | study: EMG produced TPA metagenomics assembly of the Biogas fermentation microbial communities from Germany - Plant 4 DNA1...
TGGTACTTGGGGGGAGACCCCCTGGGAGAGTAGGTCGCTGCCGGATTTCAATATAATCCTCAGTAGCTCAACGGTGGAGCACTCGGCTGTTAACCGAGGGGTTGCTGGTTCGAATCCAGCCTGGGGAGCCATACATAAAAAGCCTATCTGGTATTTACTAGATAGGCTTTTTTAGTTTATTATTTTTTAACATGTATAAAGAAAAAAATCAATTAAGTCTTTAAATATATATTTTGAAATATATATGAAGAAATCAAAATTCGATTTATGGAAAAATTGAATTGTATAGGGAGTAATCATCTAGGTTTTATTTTTTTCTGTAGGTTTTGATGGTTGAAGATTGGAACGGAGATTAGTGCTTAAGATAATATTATGGCCTTCACTTTCTTTTATAAACTCTTCTAATTCATACAAGCGATTACTTTTGATTACTTTAGGTTCCTTTGAATCAATTTTTGTACGTGATATTAAATCTTGACTTTTTTTTGGCGTTTCAGTTTTTGTACTTTTACTTGTTGATGCTGAACTTGATTTGGATTCCACAATACTTTGTTGATTTTGATAATACTGACTCATTAAATCAACTATATCAGGTAATTGCTTTATTTCAACTTCCAAGCTATGATTCACTTTCTTTTTAATAAGCAAAATAAGGTTTGATATTATCTCAACAACCCCTGTTATAGAAAGAGCTAATAAGAATAAGTATGAGTAAGGTGAATACTTGTGTAGAAGTATGAGCAACATAGAAACTATAAAACATAAACCCCATTTGGTTAAGTAAGATTTTTTTGAAAAAATAAAGGCACCTTCATTAATAACTAAATAATTTACACTAAATACAGCCAATATTAATATAGAATAGTCAAGCCAATTTATATTGGTCATATTTATTTCCTCCTAAAATGGATTATTTGTTTGGTATATGATATGTACTTAAAAGCTAAATTATATCTATTAAATGGGTAGGAAGTATTAATACTTCCTACCCACGCCTGATGACATTCCGTTCTACATTCCTGGGAATAAGTCAGGACATTGTTCTGGGAAAGTTGGTGTTGTGCAAGACCACTGGAATGGGCTGCAGTCGATGGTGTTTCCACGTGGTTCGCAGAATCTTGCCAGTACTTCTAGCTTAACTTCTGTTTCTACTTGTATTTCTTGGCAAATTCCTACATCAAAGATAAAGTTGCCATTTACAGGAACATCACTTAATGCAATAGCTTCCGCACTTATGACATTTAAAGTAATATTGTCTGTTGTAAAGGGTTCAGGGAAACATAGTCCGACTCTCTCAAGAATTTGGAAACTGTCTGTAAATGTAGTTATAGGATCTGGAGAACCAGTTGTTGCATTGAAAACACTAATATTTAAAGTTACTGTTTTGAGTACTTGTGTGCAGCCTACTTCAACTGGATTATCATTAATCATTACGGTTTTCCTTACAACACTTACAATGTTTGCATCAACGTCTTCAGGCAGATTAATAGTTCCTGTGACAATAAGTTGGTTGCCCTCGTCTAATGCCTCTTCAATTAATTCCAAAGAGTCTTCAGGTATTGCAATTTCCTGAACTTGGGTTGTTTCAAAGTAGACCCAGTCGTAAACTTTATTTACCCTGATACACTCATTTCTTGGTTCAACTTGTTGTGTCCTGGGAGTAGTGACTTCATTAGCCTTTTGATCACTCATATAGAACCCTTCCTTTCTATATTATAGTGTTAAATTCCAATAGAGTAGATAATGAACAAAATATGTTTACTACATATTATTAAATTCTTTTGGATTGTGTTACTGTCTAGCTATTGATATTTGACTTTTTAGTAATAGCAGTATATGTGGATACTTTATTTTGTTGTTACATGAAAAATAAAAATAATAAATAAAAAAGCACTGTCGTTTAATCGACAGTGCAATGTGCTTTATAAATATGATTTCCATTTATCTTCTAAGTCTTCTCTTTGCAGAGTCTCCATTATATAGTTTGCAAATTCTTCACTTGTTGCTCCAGTGTCTCTTCCAGTAATGACAAGTTTCTTTTCATATTGGCCACATATATCAAGAGCCATTGATAGTCTTTTAGCTTCTTCAATGTATCCAATGTGTTCTAATAGCATTCCAGCAGCTCGAATTATACTGCTAGGATCTGCATATTTTGCACGACCTTCTTCCACCATTCTGGGAGCAGAGCCATGTATTGCCTCAAACATGGCGTAACGTGTTCCAATATTGGCGCTTCCAGCAGTACCTACTCCACCTTGGAATTCAGCTGCTTCATCTGTTAGGATGTCTCCATATAGGTTGGGGAGAACCATAACCTTAAATTGAGTTCTACGCTTAGGATCGATGAGTTTTGCCGTCATTATATCAATATACCAATCATCCCACTCTACATGAGGATATTCTTTGGCTACTTCTTTAGCTATCTCTAAAAACTTTCCATCTGTAGTCTTAACTACATTTGCTTTTGTAACTACAGTAACCTTATTGGCACCGGATTTGCTAGCATAATCGAATGCAGCCTTTATTATCCTATAGGAACCTTGATAAGTGGTTACAGTAAAGTCAAGGTATAAATCATCGTTGACTACTATGCCATCGCTACCTAGGGCATAAGCACCCTCGGTATTTTCTCTGAAAAATACCCAGTCAATACCTTCTTCGGGAACCTTTACAGGTCTTACATTTGCGAATAGATCTAATTCTTTTCGCATAGCCACATTAGCACTTTCAATATTGGGCCATGGATCGCCTGCACGGGGAGTTGTGGTAGGTCCTTTAAGGATTACATGGCATTTTTTCAATTCCTCTAATATGTCATCAGGAATAGCCTTATTATGTTTGGCCCTGTTTTCAATGGTTAAGCCCTCAATCACCTTAAAATTAATTTTACCTTTTTGAACATCATCTTTTAACAGGAACTCTAAAATTCTTTGGGCTTCGGCTGTTATGTATGGGCCTATTCCATCGCCACCGACAATACCTATAACTATTGTATCCAATTCATCGTAATTGATAAAATCCTTGGTGGCTTTCATCTTTTCAATTCGCTCAAACTGTTGTTCTATAAGTTTACCTAGATGCTCTTTAGTTCTTTCAATTTGATTTGAATAATCCAATATTCATCCCTCCATTAAATCCTCTTAAGTGATTCTTTTATTGGTTTTTATATTATATACTATTTGTATAAAATAGACAAACACTGGATGAGAATTGATGTTTTTGATAAAGGAATTTATATATCAATAACTTTCACCAAAATGCTAGAAATGCTATAATAGAAAAAAAGACTGAAATGGAAGGGTTATGGATGAGTAAGAATTTTTTTACTATTGGAGAGAAGGCGGAGATTGAAATAGTAATCAATCGTTCTAGGTTTATTGCCCGTGCTTTTCCTATAATGGATGAAGAAGAGGCTTTATTGTATCTAGAACAGATAAGAGAAGAATTCCCTGATGCAACACACCATTGCTATGCCTATGTACTGGGTAGGGGAAGTACTATACAGCGTTTTGACGATGACGGGGAACCAGGAGGCACTGCTGGTATGCCTATACTACAAGTGATTTTGCAGCAAGGTGTTGAGAATGTATTAGTAGTAGTTACCCGGTATTTTGGAGGTATTAAATTAGGAGCCGGGGGTTTGGTGCGTGCCTATTCCAAATCTGCAGCAGAAGTGCTACAAAAGGCCGGTAAAAAGGAGATGACCCTAAGCAATCGTGGATCTATATCAGTAGACTATAGTCTTTGGGGGTCCTTAGAATACTTTCTAAGGCAACAAGGTGTTGAAATATTAGATATAGACTATCAAGAAAATGTTACTGTGAAGGTTATGACCCAAATGGATTGGGAAAACTTTTCTAATATGATAGTGGAGTTAACCAATGGCAAAGGAGTGTGTAAATTTTTAGATCAGGTGTATCACTCTTGGTAAAGATGAAAGGATAAGGTCTTTAGCTTGTAAAGACCAAAGGAAAGTAGTATACTATATTTGCTATTTGCTAGGAATGTACTAGGAGTGCATTTTTAATGAAATGGGAAGTTATTATTAGATTAGTGCTAGCCATGATTGTTGGCGGAATTATAGGCTTAGAGCGGGAACAGAGCAATCGACCTGCAGGCTTTAGGACGCATACTTTAGTTTGTGTTGGATCTGCTCTGGTTTTTCTAACATCGGAATATGTCTTTGATAGATACCATGAATTAGTTAACATGGATCCAACACGTTTGGCTGCCCAAGTCATCAGTGGAATAGGTTTTTTAGGCGCGGGGACAATAATGCATTATGGTCCAAATATAAAGGGGTTGACTTCAGCAGCCACTTTGTGGGTTGTAGCTTGTTTAGGACTTGCCGTCGGTGCTGGATTTTATTGGGGTGCTATTACCGCAACAATAATAGTTTATATAACCCTTAAATTGCTAAAAAAAGTTGAACAAAACCTATTTAAGAATAGTGGCACTACAGAAATTGCTCTTGAGCTAAATAACATTCCTGGTCAGATAGGCAAGGTTACTGAATTAATGGGAAAGCTTAATATACAGATTAAGGATATTGATATATCACCAAGTGAAGGATCCTGGATACATGTAACCTTTTTAGTAAACTTGCCATCTACAATAACGCGAAAAACCCTTCTAGCTGAATTATCTAGGATAGAAGGTGTTTTAATAGATTGGGAGGATGAATCAAATGATACTTAGGGAATTGCTAGCTAGCACCCCTGTTTTTGAGATAGTAGGTCGTAGAAGAATTGATATTAAAGGTATTGCACTACGGCCTGAAGATGTAAAGGAGGGATATTTGTATATTTATTCAGACTCTGTTGATAAGTCCAATATATCATATGAAGAGGCTATAGATCAGGCCATTGCCAATGGAGCTATAGCCATTGTTGTTGGGAGTGATCATAAAATTCCAGATAGTTCTGTTACTTTTGTTAGGACTTATCACTATAAGCGTTTTCTTTCTGCTGTGTCGAGAAATTTTTACCACAATCCATCTCAAAACATGAATCTTGTGGGAATTACTGGATCTCATGGGAAGACCACAGTTGGTTGGATGATAAAATCTATTTTGGACGTAGCTGAAATTCCTGGTGTAATGTTAGGAGCTGACTATTATCAGGTTGGACATGGTTCTTGGCATGCATATCCAGGAGGTATGAATCCTCTAAACATGAATGAGTTTTTGCACAAGGCAGTAAAAGAAAGAGTACGCTGGGGAATAATAGAGTGCAACTACACGGGAATAGTGGAAGATCAATTTAGTCATGTATGGTTCAATAGCATAATATATACAGATTTATATACCTATTTTCAGAACCAGAAAGCTGATCATCATTACTTTGAAATGAGAAAAACCCTGATAGATCATCTAAAAGCAGCCCAAAGCCCAGTTATTATAAACGTTGATGATTTCTATGCTTTTCATCTGCAGCAACGTACTGGTAGTGTAGGGTATGGCATATTCAATCCTGCTGATGTAACTGCACAAGAATTAGAGCTTTTTGAGGATTCAAGCCAATTTCTATTGATTACGCCTAAAGGCCAGAGAAAAATCAAGCTTAATATTCCAGGGGTTCACAATGTATATAATGCTTTAGCAGCTGTTGCCTGGAGTTTGGCAGAAGGACTGGATTTAGATGATGTGGTAAAGGGAATAGAAGCTTTTAAGGGCATGCCTGGTGATGAGGAAAAAATCAACCTTACAGATAGTATTAGGGTTAAAGATATACTAGATACAGATTTGGAAGATATAGAAAAGGTATTTAGCAAATTAAAGGACGATAAAAAAGGCGGTATAGTAACCATTTTGTGTATGGATGATTCTAAAGATATAGGAAAATATAAAAGATTAGGTAAAATTATTGGTCAATGCAAAGGTCACTGTATTGTAGTTCATGATTATTTTTGCACTAGTAATATGGCTGAAGCCGAGGCTGCAGTAACAAGAGAATTGGAGAATGTAATAATACACAATAAAACTGATTACTATAAGGCTATACAAAAGGCTGTTACCTTTTTACCTCAGGGAGGACATATACTTTTAGTCAGAGGATAAAATATGAGTATTGTTTTATACAATTAATAAGTAGCTTGTTATATAGCTATAATAGAGGAGTGATTTAATGGACGCAAAACAGTTTCTGGGACAATTGATTGATGTTCCAGGAGTATCTGGATATGAGAACAAGATCTCCAAGATGATTATGGAGGCTTTTGAGCCATATTGTGATGAGGTATATCGCGATGCTTTTTATAATGTCTATGGTAAAAAGCTAGGCAATAGATCTGGACATGGGCCAAAGGTAATGTTAGCTGCTCATCTCGATGAAATAGGACTGATGGTAAAGGATATAGATGAGAAAGGCTTTATAAGTTTTACCAATATAGGGGGAGTAGATCAAAGAATTCTTTTATCTCAAGAAGTCTATGTTCATGGAAAGGAAAAGCTTTTTGGTGTGATAGGAGCCAAACCGCCCCATCTTCAGGAAAGAAAGGAAGCCCAAAAGGCTGTTCCAATGAAAGAGATGGCTATTGATGTGGGCCTTCCTGCAGAAAAGGTAAAAGAGTTGGTATCAATAGGTGATCTCATTACTTTCAAGAGTCCTTTAGTGGAGCTAAAGGGAACCAATGTATGCGGCAAATCCATTGATGATAGAGCTGGCGTAGTTGTGATGTATGAGACTATGAAGGAGTTAGAGAAATTAGTATTTTCAGGTGAAGTCTATTTTGTAGCCACAGCTCAGGAAGAAGTTGGTACAAGAGGAGCTATTATAAGTACTTATAAAGTAAATCCTGATATAGGGATTGCTATAGATGTAACCCATGGAGATACCCCTGATGCTCCAAAGACTGAGACCCATGCCATGGACAAAGGACCGTCAATAGGAGTAGGTCCTAATATGCATCCAAAGCTAACCAAGAAGCTAATGGATGTAGCGAAAGAAAATAGAATAGACTTTCAGGTGGAAGTTGCTCCTGGACTTACTGGAACTGATGCTAGATCCATGCAGATTTCTCGTGAAGGTGTTCCTACTGTATTGATTGAGTTACCCCTCCGCTATATGCACACCACAGTAGAAACCTTGAACATGGATAATGTTAAAAAGGCTGCAAAATTAATAGCACTATTTATAGCTTCTATGGAGGAGGGATGGGAAGAATGTTTGACCTATTAAAAAAATTAGCCGAAGCAAGAGGAGTTTCAGGCAATGAAGATGAAGTTCGGCAGCTAATAATAGAAGTAGTTACTCCGCTGGTTGATGAAGTTACTGTTGATAGAATGGGAAGTGTTATAGCTTACAAAAAGGGAACTCGCTCCAATAAGAAGGTGATGCTATGCGCCCATATGGACGAGGTAGGTTTTATAATAACCAGGATTGATGACAATGGTATGCTAAAGTTTGCTACAGTGGGCTCAATAGACCCAAGGATCCTTCCCTCAAAAAAGGTTAGGATAGGAGATAAGGCTATACCAGGAGTATTGGGCATAAAGGCTATTCACCTACAAGAGCCTGCGGAGCGAGAAAGAGCCGTAAAAGTCGATCAAATGTATATCGATATCGGAGCAAAGAATAAAGAAGAGGCTGAAAAACTGGTAAAGCCAGGTGACTATGCGGTTTTTGACAGTGAATGTATTTATTTTGGAGATAACAAGGTAAAAAGCAAGGCCCTAGACGATAGGGTTGGATGCTTAACCTTAATAGAGGTCTTAAAAGATAGGTATCCTTTTGACTTATATGCCTGTTTCACAGTTCAAGAAGAAGTGGGTCTTCGAGGTGCTAAAGTGGCAGGATACAGCATTCAACCAGATATGGCCTTAGTTGTTGAAGGTACAACTTGTTCTGATGTTCCAGGGGTGGATCCCCACAAATATAGTACTAGAATGGGGGAAGGCCCTGCTATATCCATAGCTGATCTGGCCTCCTATAGTAATAAAAAATTGGTTTCTTTTTTAATCCAATGTGCAAAGAATGCAAAAATACCGTTCCAGATAAAAGAAAGTATAAGCGGTGGTAATGATGCTGGTGAAATACAAAGAGCCCGTGGAGGAACTATGACTGCTGTTGTGTCAGTACCATGCCGCTATATACATTCACCATCATCAGTGGCAGACTTAAACGATATTGATAATACAATTAAATTGGTTCAAGAATTCTTAAAAGGATGTGAAGCTTTATGAGAGAATTAGTTAAGAAACTAACCAGTATTTACGGGCCTGCTGGAAATGAAGAATTAGTAAGCCAGGCTATACGAGAGGAAATTGAGTCTTATGTAGATGAAATAGAAGTTGATGTAATGGGCAATCTAATAGCTCATAAGAAGGGAAGCGGTAATGGTAAACGAATAATGTTAGCTGCCCATATGGATCAGATAGGTTTTATGGTTACCCACATCGACGATAAAGGATTCTTAAGGTTTTCTAACCTAGGTGGTATATCAGTAGCTAATTCTATTAATCGTAGGGTAATCTTTGAAAGCGGATTAGCAGGAGTAATTGGCTATGAAACTGAAATAGACAGCTGGAAGGATATTACCCTTTCTAAAATGTATATAGATATTGGTGTTTCAAGTAAGGAAGAAGCTGAGAAATTAGTTAAAATAGGAGATGTAGCTGTTTATCATCCCCTGTTTTCCGAAAGCAATGGAAAATATATCAGTGGTGCCATGGATGATAGGGCAGGATGTGCTCTTTTGGTACAGACCATTAAGAATATAGGCTCAACTCCCAATGATTTGTACTTTGTATTTACTGTTCAGGAGGAGTTAGGATTGAGGGGGGCCAGAACAGCAGCTTACGCTTTAGAACCAGATATAGGAATTGCGGTAGATGTAACGGCTACAGGGGATACACCAAAATGCAGACCTATGGCTGTCTCTTTAGGTAAAGGACCAGCTATAAAAATTAAGGATGCCTCAGTATTAGCCCATCCCTTAGTAAAAGAGTTAATGATATCTACAGCAGAAAAGCATAATATTCCATATCAGCTAGAGATTTTGGAATACGGTGGCACTGACTCTGGAGCTATTCATCTATCCCGAGGAGGAGTTCCATCAGGAGTGCTTTCAATACCCTGCCGCTATATCCATAGTGATAGTGAGACCATTGATGCAAGTGATTTGGACAACGGGGTAAAATTGTTAACTAAAATTTTAGAAGAGGATATAAATATTTAATTATAACGACAAAGGCTATTGATATAAGGTTTATCAATAGCCTTTTTTATCTATAAAATTATTCTATGAAAGAAATCTAGTTCTTATAATGCTATAATAAGACATTGCTTAAATAATAATCTTTGGAATTATAGAATATAATTGTAAAACTCTAGAAGTGTGTGATATATTAGAGATAGAAAAAAGCCTAATCTAATGCTAGAAGGAGGGCTGCAAGTTGAATGATTTTTGGTTAATGGTTACACTGTTTATTTTTGGGGGTTTAATGCTGGTTATTGAGTTAATGATGCCAGGATTTAGTGTACCAGGTATAGCTGGTATTATATCCTTAATTGCTGGAATTGTAGTTGGTTCATCGGTATTAACTGCAAGTCAACTAGCCGTGACTATATTTATTGTCTTTATTGTTATAATTATAATGGTGATACTATTATACAGATCTGCTACCAGAAACGGCAGAATTTTTAAGTCCCTATTTTTGCATTCAAAGGCTGTAAAAGAAGAAGGATACACAAGCTCCAAAGACTTACAGCATATGGTGGGAAAGGAAGGAGTTGCTACAGCTCCCCTAAGACCTTCTGGTACAGGTGAATTTGATGGCGTTAAGTTGGATGTTATAACAGAAGGCCAGTTTATTCCTAAAGGAGCTAGGATAAAAATAGTCAACGTTGAAGGTTTTAGAATTTTAGTAGAACAGATAGAGGATAATGTAAGTTAAGGTTAATTTGCATAAAAGATGGGTCATAACAGGCTCATCTTTTTTATGAGTTATATGTTAGAATATTTTTTTATTTGATTTTGACATATTTTCTAGTATAATATCAAAGGGTAGAAAAAGACGAAATCTTTCCTGTTAACTTTGTCTATATTTTAACAAAATATAAATATTTTTTATTTTAGGAGGAAACTATGGACTCAAGTATGTTAATCATGTTAGCTGGCGGTCTGGGCCTGTTCATCTATGGAATGAAAATGATGGGAGATGGCCTGGAAAAAGCCGCAGGAAGTAGACTAAAGAGACTATTAGAGATTCTTACTGAAAACAGATTTATGGGATTATTGGTAGGTACAATAGTTACCGCCATTATCCAAAGTTCCAGTGCAACCACTGTAATGGTGGTAGGTTTTGTAAATGCTGGAATTATGACATTAAGGCAGACTGTTGGAGTTATAATGGGTGCCAATATTGGTACTACAGTAACATCATTTCTGATTGCATTAAACTTGACCAATATAGCTCCAATTGCCATATTTATTGGTGTTGGACTGATGCTTTTTTCAAAAAAACC
>ERZ773359.6363-NODE-6363-length-10468-cov-49.766638_pt1 | contig 10468 bp, 10 predicted proteins | sample MGYA00374955_ERZ773359 | MGnify/ENA primary metagenome ERZ773359 (study PRJEB29098, sample SAMN04486028) | biogas fermenter metagenome | study: EMG produced TPA metagenomics assembly of the Biogas fermentation microbial communities from Germany - Plant 4 DNA1...
ACCCAGTAAAATCAAGGCTTACAGCCGCGACATCAATGTTACGCACTCAACATGCGCCGTCCACGGGAACATGTCAACTGGCTGCACTTCTTTGACATCATAGCCGCTCCCGCTGAGGAACTTCAGGTCACGGGCTAAGGTCGAGGGGTTGCAGGAGACATAAACAATGCGCTCTGGAGCCATATCTGCAATTGTTTCCAGCAAAGCTTCATCACAGCCTTTGCGCGGCGGATCTACAATAACCACATCCGCTATTGTACCCTGGCTGTACAGTTCCGAAGCCACATCCTGGGCATTTCCGCAGAAAAACTCCGCATTGTTAATGCCGTTCTTTTCTGCATTTCGCCTTGCGGCTTCCACAGCTTCCGGAACAGATTCGACTCCGATCACCCTTTTTGCTTTCCTGGCCGCGAACAAGGCGATGGTTCCAATTCCGCAGTAGAGGTCGAAGACGGTTTCTTCGCCGGTAAGATCGGCGTACTCAACGGCTTTGCCATAAAGAACCAGGGTTTGTTCCGGGTTTACCTGGTAGAAGGACAGCGGGGAAATCTCGAAGACAAGATCTCCCAGCCTGTCCTCAATGGTATCCGTACCGTAAAGGGTTATACTTTCAGAGCCCATTATGACATTGCCCGTTTTATCATTGATATTGAGAATGATGCTCTTAAGGCCTGGTATTCTCTCCTTAAGAAGGGATACCAGCCTGTCTTTTTTTGGTATGTCCGGCCTGGCAGAAACAATGACTACCATAACCTCTCCGGTTGAAAAGCCTACCTTGCTCACCACATGGCGGATAAGCCCGCTGTGTTTTGTTTCGTTGTAAGCCGGCACATTATTGGTTCTCATGAATTCGAGCACGATATCTTTTGCCAGATCGCTTACAGGATGCTGGATCCCGCACTCCCCGGATTCTATGATTTCATGGCTGCGGGGAGCAAAAAAGCCTGCAACAGGCCCTTTATCCCCCATGCCGACAGGGTATTGGGCCTTATTGCGGTACCTTTTTGGCGTTTCCATCCCAATGGTGGGCATAACCTCGATGTCTGCCAGCCCGCCGATCCTTTCAAGGTTGTCTGCTACTACCTGGCGCTTGAACCGGAGTGTTCTTTCATAGTTCATGTGCTGAAGGCTGCAGCCGCCGCAGCGCCTGTAAACAGGGCAGAAGGGTTCAGCCCGGTTCGGGCTTGTTTCGATAAACTCCTCTATCCTTGCAATCGCATAGTTTTTCAACACCTTGATGACTTTTGCCTTTACCTTCTCACCCGCAATGGCTCCCTGAACAAAGACGGCCATGCCGTCTTTTCGTCCCACACCGAGCCCGTCATGGGTCTGGCCGGTTATCTCAAGTTCAAAGACCTGGTTTTTCGCGATCATTTCTGGTCCGTCCCCTCGATGCCCTTTTTATTCATACTCCTTCTATGTCTCCCTCGTTATCCTTCTTATTATTTGCATGGCGCAGGGCAAGCACAAAAATAACTGCCTGGACAAAAAAGAATACGGATAAAACTCCCAGCAGTATTGCTACTGCTTTTGAGCCGCCTCCGAAAATGCTTAACAGACAGCCCATGGCAAGTATCAGCCCATAATAGAAGTTGGTGTTCATAAGTCTTTTCAAATACGCGGCAACAGCCTCGGCATCCTGTCCGGTATGAAGACTCGTGAGCTTTCCATCCCTTTCACGTTCAACGATCAGCAGCTCCTGGTTATAATTCCCCGGATTAGTGGCTATCTGGGCGGCTCCTTTCGCCCAGGGCCGCCACCTCGCCTTGCCTATGGAGAAGTTCAGGTTTATGTTTTTTGTAAAGGTGCGGTAACCCATTTCTTCAAGGAATCTTCGGTAATCCTGGACATGCGACTGGTCCTTGCCGGCCATGAATTCAATCTGGTATTCATACTGCGAAGGCGCGCAAAGATCAAACTCGTACATAAGACTCGTGGTGCGTACAAGCCGGTAGCCTTTTTCCGCCATTTTATTCAGCCATTTTTCCTGTGCCTCCAGGAATCCTCCGAAATAACAAAAAACCCTCATTTTCCACCACCGCTCCCTTCAATTATTTCCCGGGCAATGCCGCAAAGCTCTATCAGGCGCTCAAGTTCCCTTTCGGCTACCATTTTCCCTGTCTCGGTTATAGCATACAGCTTTTTTGCGCTGCCCGGCTCTTCGCCGCATGGGGCGATCCAACCCTTGCTTGCCAGGTTGTTGATAGCGCCGTACAGTGTCCCTGCGCCCAGGGCTAGGCGCCCATTGGTTTTTTCCTCAATGAACTGCATGATGCCGTAACCATGATTTGGACGATACAAAGCCAGCATCACAAAAAAGGTGGTTTCGGTCAGCGCTCCTCCCTTGACATTATCACGCATAGGCAACCTCTTCCCGGAGTAATATTATTACGTTTACTGTAGTATATCACTAAACGTAATAATAGTCAAGGGGTGAATGTTGAAAAAGATCAGGCATACGCTTACAGAGCGGGATTTTCATACCATAGACATTTATTCAAGATAAGGCTCAATCTCCATGACGTAGTAGGCTTCATAGGTCAGACCGCTGTTGTAGACCTTTGTGGCCAGATCCACACCAAGATACCTAAGGTGCCAGGGTTCGTACAGATAGCCCGTAATCCCTTCCTGGCCCTTGGGATACCGGATGATGAACCCGTATTCATGGGCATGATCCTTATACCATTCAAACTCTTTTGTCTTTTCTACTTCATAGTCATTTATGATGACATCAACTGCAAGCCCGGTATTATGTTCGCTGTGGCCTCCCCTGGCATTCAGCCTGTCCACATCTTCAATGCTTCTTCCTGAATTTACTTTTCTGTTCCAAATATCATGCTGGGTCTTAATACTTCTATAGGTACCGTATGCAGTGATGTTCAGCCCCAGCTTTTTGGCATCGTAATGCATTCTTTCAAAGGCTTCTTTTGCTTCCTTCCTCATATATTGTTTTGCCGTACCGGGTACACATAATTCTTTCGGAAGTTCCACAAGCTCAGGCGCATATGTATCGGGCAGCTTACGGTACTTATTCACCAGTACATTCAATGCATCGGGATCCTTTATGGTAACGATACCAGTATAAAAAGGGTTGTCCAGCCCAATATTTACATCAAGAATCACTTTTTCATAGCCAAATCCAGGATTCCTGGCTTTATATACCTGGTACCGCTCGTATTTATCCTGATCAAAATAGGTTAGTTCGCAATACTCCTGAGGAATTTCTTCCAATGCCTCCTTAGGCGGAACGCTTTCAGGGCTTGGTGTTTCCTCAGCCTTGGGCGCATCAGCAGGATTTTGTACTTCTCCGGGCTTTTGGGTGGATGCAGGTCCTGGAGCCTTTTTAGGATTCGGCGTTGTAGAGTGTTCGGATGCTTGTCCGGACTCCTTTTCCGAATCTGTCATGCCTGTGTATTCAGCAGTTTCCAATGAATCTGAACTATTGACAGGGCTCCCGGGTTCGGCTGAAGCCATTGCATGAGAAGATTGATCGGGCATTGCTTCATCCTTTTCCTGAAGTACTTCTGCCAGACCATCCGAAGTCTTTTCATATTTGGTGAAATCGGTTGTTCCTTCATCTGAATAGGATGTTATCTGATTCGCTGCCAAAAATACCCCAGAAATCAGAAAGACAAAGAGCAACAACAGAGAATATTTCCTCACTGTCTATTCCTCCTGCTCACAAAGCATTACCGCTCTTAATATTGATACCACATTTCGACACATTTCTTCAACTCTTATAACCTCAAGGGGGTAAGGCTAAGTTGGCGAACCGATCGTAAAGGGGTATAGGAAATGCGATGGAAACCAGTTTCCTGAAACAAAAATGAATTCTGTGGCAATAATAAAATAAAACTTCTTCTATTCTGGAAGATAATATATTATAATAGTATCGGCTGTGTTACGGTATTATTTCACAAATGTGACAAAACTGTTGATGATATAACGGTTTAGGGAGTGAAGACATGAGGAATCTGAGAGGAAAGATGTCTGCCAGGAGGAAGTATTTGTCGATAATGTATATTCCTCATCACAAGGGCGGAGTCAAAACAATCAGAATAAGCCATTACAGGACTATTCTTCTCACTGCCTTCGCATTCATGCTTGTTGCTCTTTTGGCGCTGACGGGTTATACCCTTTCTGTGGTAAGACAGAACAATGACATGATCGTTAAACACGCGGAAGAAATAAATGACATCATGAGCGAAAAAGAACAATTACAGGCCCTTATCGCGAAACAGGCAAAAGAGCTTGCCGACAATGCCGAGATCATTACAACCATGCAATCCATCAAGACCATATCGGAAGAGGCCATCGACGATTACAAGGAACAGTATGAAAACATGATCGTCGCATACATCGACAAGGATGTCAAGAACATTGGAACCATAAGCCGCGGCGATAAAAAACCCTCTTCCTTCAAAGAAGACGTTGCGGAACTTCGCGCACTCATCTCTTTGGTGGAATCGGCCAAGCTTTCCGAAGATGACGTCACGAGCAAAATAGCACAGAAGGAAGCCCGGCTCAACAACTATCTTGATGCCCTTCCCACTTATTGGCCCGTCAATTCAAGGACAATCTTCTCCGGGTTTGGTATGCGTTTTCACCCCATTTACAAGCGGTACAGAATGCATGACGGTTTAGACATGGCCGGCTCTACGGGGGACCCCGTATATGCCTCCGGAGAGGGCAAGGTCATTTTTGCCGGCTGGAACGGCGGCTTTGGAAATGTAATTATAATCGACCATGGTAATGGATTTAAAACATATTACGCTCACTTAAGCAAGATACTGGTTAAGGAAGGCCAATGGGTTTCCAAAGCCCAGAAGATCGGCCATGTTGGGTCAACGGGGTTGTCAACCAGTTCCCATCTGCATTTTGAGGTCAGGCTGAATGAAAAACCCACCGACCCTCTGTATTATATTGAACCCTGATATTATAAGAAAGGTGGTCAATAATGTTGAAGAAAAGGAAAAGCTCACCTGCTTCCATGGACACCGTGATCGGCGAATATACCACGTTTGCCGGCAACGTGGATACCGAAGGATCCCTGAAGATCCTTGGAAAGGTTGAGGGTGACGTAAAGGCCGGGGGAGACGTCTACATTGAATCATCTTCATCCATAACAGGAAATGTGTATGGCAGCAATGTTTATATAAGCGGCAGGGTGAAGGGAAACATAATGGCCAAGGGTATCCTGCACCTGCAGGCCCAGGCCAGGCTTTACGGGGATATTGAAGTATCCAGTATCGCGACCGATGAGGGCGCCATATTCCAGGGCAGTTGTAAAATGATTGAGCTTCCCGAGGAGGATATAGCGATCGCATCACCATCGACCAGGAAATCCCGGTCCAGGCTTAAGATCAAGCATGAGGAGCTGGATGAGGATATCGATGATATCGATGTATAAATGGCGACGAGGCGGATAAAACCGCAAATAAACCCGGAGAGCCACTCCGGGTTTTGTGTTCCTTTCAGATTCCTGGACCGTCAGTTTTTTTCGCCGGGAGCATCTTTATCATCGCGGCTGAGAATCACCATAAGGAGCCCTTTATCAAAACTGACTACCGCCGTTTCCGAAACAAACTCATTACTGATACCCAGGCTGCTTCCACGCTTCAGGGTGTAGTCCTTCAAGGGATAGAAAAGGCCTTCGGTGGTGAGTCCCCTGACCTCTGGCGAAAGAGAAATCAGGGAAACCTTCCAGTTATCCAGCCTTTCCAGTTCCATTCTTCCTCCAGTAAGGTAAACCCGGTTATTGTCATCCTCGATCCAGCCCTTTATGTTCCTCTCAAGAAGGCTTGACAGGATCAGTATATTCCCGACAGAGTGGTCCAGCCGCGAGCCCGTGGCAGACAGAATACAAATCTCGTCGGCTCCCATGTCCGCCGCGGTTTCCACTGCCAGTTCGGTATCGGTGAAATCCTTTTTTACCGGGAAGCTTTTGATGGTAACCTGCTTTTGAGCGCGGAAATAATCCAGGACAGCCGGCGGTATTGAATCAAAGTCGCCTACGAGAAGATCAGGTATAATGCCTGCCTCATATAAATAAAGGCCTCCACCATCGGCGGCAATAATAACATCCGCGTTTTCGCAGCGCTCTTTAAGAAGCCGGGGATCAACAGGATCCCCGCTGCCTACAATCACTGCCCTCATTCTACACAGACCTCTTTAGCAAAGACACGAATTTGGCGGGATTCTCGCTCTTGAAGAACGCAGACCCGGTGACAATCACATTTGCTCCCGCCGAAACTACCGTTTTTATGGTTTCGCTGTTAATCCCGCCGTCAACCTGGATATCCAGGGGAATATCCAGCCGGTTGGCGGCATCCCTGATATTCCGGACTTTCCTTTCCATGCCCTCTATATATTTCTGTCCGCCATAGCCGGGGCGCACCGTCATGACCAGGACCATATCAACTTTATCCAGGATATTGAGGATTACACTATCATCTGTTTCCGGGCTTATGGATACCCCCGCTCTTACGCCCAGGCTTCTGATCCTTGCCAGTAACGCTTCAAGGTCCGATGCGGCCTCGGCATGGATTGTGATGCTGTCCGCCCCGGCTTTGGCAAATGACTCGATATGCCTGTCCGGGTTGCTGACCATCAGGTGCGCATCGAAAGGCAGCCTGGAATGGGGCCGCAGGGCTTCCACCACAATGGCGCCTATGGTGATGGGAGGCACGAAATGTCCGTCCATGATATCCAGATGAACCATGTCGGCTCCCGATTTTTCAATCTTCTCCAATTCTGTTCTGAGGCATGAGAAGTCTGCTGATAGGATGGATGGTGCGATCTTAATCATTTTGCTATCTCCTATACCTGTTGTCGTAAGCTTCTTTAAGCTCCCTGTAATACTGAACGTATCTCTTATATCTTTCGGTATCGGCTTCGCCTTTTTCAACAAGCTCCCGGACGCGACATCCGGGTTCATTGATATGGCTGCAGCTTATAAATCGGCATTCACCGATGACCTTCCTGTATTCGGGATAGAGGTGGGCCAGTTCGGTGTGTTCCACATCACAGACCGAATATGCGCTGAACCCGGGCGTATCCAGCACGAACCCGCCCACATCCAGCTCAAAAAGCTGAACATGCCTTGTGGTATGCCGTCCGCGCTGGATGCGCTCACTTACCTCACCGGTTTCCATGACCCAACAGTTTAGTATCCTGTTCAGGATTGTTGATTTTCCAACGCCGGATTGCCCGGCAAATGCCGTCTTATATCCTTTAAGTTCCTGGTGAAGTTCATCATAACCCGCATCCAGCACCTTGCTGATCAGGATAGTCCTGTATCCCGCCTTCTGATATATCCCGCCTATGTGTTCAGCGATGCCGCCTTCATCCAGGTCTACCTTGTTTACCAAGATAATGGGAGTAATGTCCTTTGCCTCACAGGTAATCAGCAGCTTGTCAGCCAAGCTCAGGTCGGGTTCCGGGCTTTTAACAGCCAGAACAATTGCGAGCTGGTCTATATTGGCCACAGGCGGCCTGGCAAATTCGTTCTTCCTCTCGCCTATCCTGTCGATAAACCCTGTCCGGTCTTTTTCATCTATCACTCTAAAGGTTACGTTGTCTCCCGGGAGGGGCGATTTTCCTCCCGCTTTGCGATGGACACCCCGGGCTTTGCAGGTATATACCAAACCTGCCGCCCTGTCCATGACTTCGTAAAAACCTCCTACTCCCTTGAGAATTATACCTTGTCTTTTATTGTCCATACTTTCCCTAAAAGCCATCACCCTGCCATGCTGTTAATAGATCTTTTCGGTTACCAGGATATTGTTGACATAAGCCCTTATGGTGCAGCCGCCGCTTTGGGGTATATTAACCACGACATTATGCGGGAACTCGTCGGCCTTGATATGGGCGTTATCAATGAGTATTGTTTCCTCATTGGTGGCGTTGTCTATCTTTACCATCCTGACGTAAACAGTATCTCCTTCTACGCCAGGCGGCAGAGGAACTACTATTGTAACCGGGCGAGTACCTTGCGGCGGATCTCCTGGAGGTACTGGCACGCTGTCATCTTCAAATGTGATGTCCACCGCCGTGTCTTCCAGCACGATGTCTCCATACTTGGGGAACTGGTCTATAACCACACCCTGGAAACCTTCGCGGCCTTCCGGATATGTCCTTCCTATCTTCAGTTTGGACTGGTCGAGAAGAGCCAGAGCCTGATCATAGGTCATCCCGATCAGATACGGAACCACGACTTCCTCTTTCTTGGGGCCAAGGCTCCAATACAGGATCACCTTGTCTCCGCGCCTCACCTGGGTATTGGCATCAGGCTCGGTCCGAATAGCCATATTTACGGGCACCTCTTCATTGTACTCGGACTTCTCTTCAACATCGAGGCCATATTCATCCTTAAGCAGGTAATATACATAGGCACGATCCTGCATTCTGACGTAAGGTATGGTCACCATATCAGCGCCCTGACTTACGGTAAGGGTAAGGGTGGTATATATGCTGCCCGCCTTTATGGAGTTTCCGGGGGGAATGCTCTGATCCATAACGATATCCTTTTCAAACGTATCGCTGCTCCTGTATACAATATCGTAAGGCTTTATCCCCTTTTCTTCCAGTTCGGCTATAACCTCATTGATGTTGCGGTTCAGATAAGTGCCCACCACAATAGCCTCAGGCTGGCGGACCTCCTGTTTGAATTCGTTGATAATGGCGCTGATAAACAAATAGATTCCGCCTGCGATCACCAAAATGAGGACCACATAGAGGAACGGAAGCACAGCCCGCATGGTTCTGTTGGGACTTCTCCTTGAAGGCTTACGGTTCATCCTGGCCAAGTCATCCTCCTCCAATACTTCGAGTTTTCTGGTGTCATACCTGCTGCGTTCATGCTTCACGTTGGGTAACAGGATTTCAGTAGCGTCGCTGGGTTTCCCCATCAGGTTTTCAAGATCCTGTATCATCTCCGAAGCGGACTGGTAGCGGTCTTTCCTGGATTTTGCCATGGCCTTCATAACAATCATGTTCAAAGCCGAAGGTATGCCGGGCTTGACATCGGCGGGAAGCGGAGGAATGTCCTGTATGTGCTTCAAAGCCACCGAAACAGAGGACTCCCCGTCAAAGGGCAGTCTGCCGGTTATCATCTCGAAAAATGTAACACCGATGGAATAGATATCCGACTTCTCGTCGATGTATCCTCCCCGGACCTGCTCCGGCGATGAGTAGTGCACTGATCCTATGGTGTCTATCTTCATGGTAGCCGTATCGGCCGATACTGCCCGGGCAATACCGAAATCGGTCACCTTGGGGATGCCGTCGGAGGTTATGAGAATATTCTGGGGTTTGATGTCCCGATGGACGATGTTTCTGCTATGGGCTTTGCTCAGGGCGCTGCAGATCTGAATGGTGATGCTTACGGCTTCCTTCCAATCCAGGGCGCCCACCTGCCTGATGTATTCCTTAAGGGTGATACCCTCCACAAGTTCCATGACTATATAGTAATTGTCGTCATCGGTTCCTACATCGTATATCTGGACAATATTCGGGTGGGTCAGGCTTGCGGCAGCCTGTGCCTCTTTCTCAAAGCGCTTAAGAAAATCAACATCATGCTTGAATTCGTCCTTTAGGATTTTTACTGCCACATGACGCTGGAGATAACGGTCCTGGGCCTTGTAAACCCTGGCCATGCCTCCCGAACCGATTTCTGACAGTATGCTATATCTGTTTCCTAAAACTGTTCCTTCCATCTGTACACCTCTTTACCCTGCCTTAAGACCAGGCAACTATCACGGTAACGTTATCATTTCCACCCCGCTGATTCACGGCTTTTATCAATTCTGATGAGGCCTCTTCTATTGGACCTTTCCGCACTATCTCAAGGATTTCTTCGTCAGAAAGGTGTTCATAGAGGCCATCGGTACAAAAAACGAAAATATCGTTTTCATTTATGGTTTCCCGGTAAAAATCGGGAAGGTAGTTCTCGCTAAATCCCAATGCCCTTGTGATCTTGTTCTTCTCTGGATGTGTGAGGGCTTCGTTGGACGAAATAATTCCGCCTTTGACAAGTTCCGCCACGTAGGTGTGATCCTGGGTGATGGGACGGATCATGGAATCGCGGATAAGGTACACCCTTCCGTCGCCTATGTGGGCGATAAAGAGCTCCTGTCCCTTTACTATGCCTATGGAAAGCGTGGTACCGGAGGCCATCCCACCAAGGTTCCTGCTGGAGTACTCCATGATCTGCCTGTTTATGGCCTCTATCCGGTTATTGATGATCTCATGCATGGTGGGGATATCCTTGGCTTCAACGCATTCCATGACCATTGATGAGATCTCCTGGACGGCAATGCGGCTGGCTTCCTCTCCCGCAAGGTATCCTCCCATACCATCGGCCACGACAAAGCCTACCGGGTTTCCATCGGCATCCAGTATGATATTCCAGCTGTCCTCATTCTTTTCCCTTTTCTGTCCGATGTCGCTCAATGCCGAATACTTCACA
>ERZ773359.6364-NODE-6364-length-10468-cov-5.254970_pt1 | contig 10468 bp, 8 predicted proteins | sample MGYA00374955_ERZ773359 | MGnify/ENA primary metagenome ERZ773359 (study PRJEB29098, sample SAMN04486028) | biogas fermenter metagenome | study: EMG produced TPA metagenomics assembly of the Biogas fermentation microbial communities from Germany - Plant 4 DNA1...
ACATGAGGCAGGTTAATACCTTTGATTTGCGGTACTACAGGACGGGCCCCAAGGGCTGCAATAATCACATCCGGTTTAATTGTTTTTGCCAACTGCGGCGTAACTTCAGTCTGCAGCCGCACCTCCACCCCTGCTTTTTCCAGGAGATGTGCCTGCAAATCAAGGTACGTCTTAATCTTTGCTTTAAAGGGCACTTTTTCTTCACAGCGCAAAACTCCACCCAATTTATCGCTTTTCTCACATAAAATCACCCGGTGACCTCTTTCCGCTGCAGTCAGGGCCGCCTGCATACCGGCCACTCCTCCACCTACCACAAGTACTTGTTTTTTATTTCTGACAGGAGGCAGATAGCGTGATTCTTTTTCATAACCAATAACAGGGTTAATGGAACAATAGAAAATACGGTGTTTGCCCACACTGCCAAAGCATTCAGAACAGCGTAAGCATTTTCTAATTTCATCATCCCGGCCACTGCGTGCTTTAAGGGGCAGGTCGGGATCGGCCAGCGTCTGCCGGGCCATGGCAATAAGGTCGGCCTGACCGGAAGCAATGATTTCTTCCATATGCGCCGGATCAGTATATGCACCAACAGTTGCCACATAAGATTTAACATGTTTTTTAATGGCAGCAGCATATTGCAAATTGACGCCATCCGGAAGGAACAGGCTGGGATGGGTAATAATGGCTGCTGATTCCACCTCGTGGTGACCGGCGGAAACATGGATAATATCTACTTTACCGTCAATGGCTTTGGCAAATTTAATGCCTTCTTCAAGATCATACCCGTCAGGATTAGTCTCGGAACCGCTCAGGCGAAATTCAATGGGAAAGTTTTTGCCCACAGCCTTGCGCACACTGTCAATAACTGCGAGGGGAAAGCGCATACGGTTTTCAAAACTTCCACCCCACTTGTCTTTGCGCGTATTAACCTGTGGTGAAAAAAACTGTGAAATTAGCCAGCCGTGGCCACCATGAATTGTCACCATGCCAAAGCCGCATTGTTTGGCAAAAGCTGCTGCCCGGCCAAAGGCTGCTACGGTCTGCTCAATCATTTCTTCCGGCATTTCCTTAACTTCACCGTACCGGTTAACCGTGGCCACGGGACCGTAGAGCTCTGCCCCGGCCACATGAGAAGCTTGCGCGTACATGCCGGCATGCGACAATTCAGCCGAAGCTACTGCGCCATGGCGCGAAATGGCATTGGCTACTTTTGAAAGTCCGGGCAGCATCTTGGGATTATCCATGGGCAACAACCAGTCATAATGCCGTCCGTTTTTCCAGTCCACAATACAATCGCCGATACAAACGGAGGCAAAACCGCCCCGGGCTTTAATTTCAAAATAAGCTGCCATATCATCATTGGGAAATAAATCAGGCCCGATATTATAGTAACCTTGCGGCGACGACAACAATCTGTTTCTAAATAAGGTTCCGGCAATCTCCAGCGGAGTGAAAAGATGTGGGTATTTCATCAGTACATCCCCTTTCTCCTCAATATATTTTTTTATTGCTTACAGGACAAAGCCTGGTTTTGCAGTATAATTGCCTCTTCCAATTGTTCCAGCGAATTTGTGATAAGTTCATAGACTAAATATTGCGGTTGGATGGCTGTAATCACTTTTTTTATTTCCGGGCTGCAAAAAGGTTGGTGTGAGTCTATATTTTGAATATGAGGCATGATTAGACCGACTTTATCCCGATAAGATGTTGCTTGTTTTAACTTTTCTATTTGCGTGGAATGATCAGCTGCTAAATAAGCACCCGGCAAAGTACTGTTTAAATGAATGGCTTTAATCTCCTTTTTCAGTTCGCCCAGTGCGGTCAAACTGGCTAAAATGTAGGTGCAGGCTTCTTCCTCGTCTCTAAGTGCCGGATTCGTACAGATTAGGTGGCTAATATCCAGCACAATACCCTTGTTGGGATAAATAATCGACTGCAAGAATTTTTTTGTTGTCTTGTAATCCAAAAGCCGCATACCCGGCCACCACAGATTTTCCAACAGCAGTGTTATCCCGCCGTCGTCGGCACCAAAAACCTCATTGATCAGTTCAGCACTTGCTGTCATGACATCTTCGTCAGTATAAGTAAACTGCCAGGTATAAGTATGCAATAATTCCACATGTGCCACATGCAAAACCATATATTTAGCACCAATTTTTTTTGCCAGTTCAAATTCACGGCGGTAATAATCTATTAAAGCTTGCCTGCTGGTGCCGCCGTAATAACTTCTAATTTCCTCTTCACTGCCAAATTGACGCAAAAGTGCCGGCAAATCACCTTTCCACAAATCAAGCCACATTGGCTTATACCCCAGGTGAATCCCCTCCACAAGCTCCTTGGGCACTTCACTGTTGTCATACCCCTGATAAGTAAAAAGTTCTACACCGTTAAAACCATGTTTTTTTAAAAAGCTTCTTAACCTGTCCCAATCATGATCAAGCAAATCCAGCAAGCCATGTACCGTTGAAACATGAAGTAATTTTTTCATTAGCTTCTCCTTCTACTTTAGGAAGTTTTAACTTTATTACGCATGAAAATGGTGTCACCAAATCTGACACCGGCACAATTTGCTACCAGGTCGCATTTAGCCCTCAGGACAAAAAATGTTTTCGCGCCGGCAAATTCAGTTCCTTCAAGGGACTCAAAATTAGCTTGTCCTTTGCCGATTACCAGGTCCGCCTCAGCAAACCCAGTCAAAAAATCCTGTGAACACCTGTGAAGTACTGTCCCTAAAAAACCTGCACCATTAGTAATTACTTCAGCAATCTGCGCCATCCCCGTCGCCACTGCATCGTCCATGGTTACATCATTCAGGATGGGAGCTGCTTTAACCACATAAGTTACATCTTTCCCATAAGCCTGTAATACCAGCACCAGTAATTTATCAAAAACAATTTCTCCGCTATTATCGGCTAAAATCATAATTTTTTGTGCTTTTTGCAGGCAGTGTTTAAACTCATCATAATCACACAGGTCAAATTCTTTTTCCGTGATTTCTGCCAATGCTTCGTCAAGGTCAAATTCCGGCATAATACCCATATCGATGATATTTCCGGCCACCGATACTTTAAAAGCAGTTAAAAGCGGGTCTTCCGCCTGCATCACCAGCTTTTTAAGTTGCGGATAAAATTTTTCTGCCAGTTCATTAGACTCTTCTTTGGCTAGTTTAAAGGGATCGTCCACCCCCATGGCCTTATAGGCTTCCAAAAGTACCAGTGTCGAATTCTCCGCCGGGGAAGCATCCGGGTCCAACTGGGGGATAATACGCATGGCTGCATTAAAAACATCATTCGCCCTTTCTTCAGGAAATTCTCCTATTTTTATGGCGGATAGTACTTGCTGCAAATAGCAGGGTACACATTCCATTCTGACTTTCATCATACCTCTCCTTTAAAAATCTTACTGCAAAGCTTGAAAATACATTTTCTCCGGAAGTTTTGCGGAGGTATCTTTAGTTATTCTATCATAATTTCCCAAACGCTTTTTACTTGCCCTATAACCAATTCTTTGCTTTCACCCTTGCCAAAGCAATAACTTTAAGACATTGTAAAAAATTAGCCGTCTATGTGGAAAAATCCTTTAAAAGCTACACAGAACATCTTGCTCCCCGGCTTTCTCAAAGGAGGGGAATTAAGTCGGCTGCAGAAAGACAATAATCAGACTAGTCAAAGGAGGATAATAATGAACAGTAACATGGAAGTTTGTGCAGAAGGATTAAAAATACGTTGGCTTGCCTGTTCTTGTTTTGAAATTGAGCTTCCCGGCGGGGTAAAAATAATCACCGATCCTTTTATCACAGGATCGGCTAACAAAAATTTTTCCCGGGAAGAGATAGAGGGAGCCGATTATATTCTTGTCACCCACACGCATTATGATCATGTCATGGATCTGGGTTATCTGGCAGAAAAGTTTAACGCCAAAATCCTGGTGGGCATGCTTTCGGCTTATGACCTTGCCGCCTATTTTGACTTAAACCCAAAACATATTCACACCGTCACAGATGGCCAGATTTTTTCCTTTGCGAATTGCACCATCCAGACCTTTTTCGGCAAGCATGTAGACCTGCCCTATTCATTGAGCCGGCTGGGGAAAGAATTAGCAGAAAAAAATGGGCTGGCAGGAATGGAGCGTGTCAATAATAACGGCTCACTGGAATTTGTCAGCTATCTTATCACCCTAAAAAATAATCTTAGAATCCTGTTTTGGGGTGGCAAAATTGTTGATGAACAATATAAACGGTTGCAAAATTGCCGTCCTAACCTGGCGTTAATGCAAATTCCAGGCCATTCTCAAACCGCGCTGGCCCAATTCATCAACTACCTTGGCCCGCAAATTGTTATTCCCCATCACCATGACAGTTTGGCAAAGAACGGCACCGCTGCTGTTGACCAATATCTTGACGACTTGGCCAAGGAAATGGCAATAAATGCACCTTTAAGCATGTTACTTAAGCCCAATATGGGACAGTGGTATGAAGTTAAGCTTACTGTAAAAGCCGTCTAAAGACACCAAAAACATATTTGACCTGCGGCAAAACATTCAAAACAAGCCACAACTACTTTTTTGTGTGCCAACTAATTAAAGAACTTTCTGGTCAGATTTTGCATATGATATGGTGAAATCAAAAAGCACGTCTTTTTGAGAACAACATTCACAGAAAGGTAGTTGTGCTCTATGTCTGATGAATTCTTAAAAGATCATGACGTTCAGGCTGAAAATGAAGAGGAAAATATTGATGTTCATTTAGAACCGTGTGACTGCGAAGAAGATATCCAAGATCAGTCATACGCCCTTACACATTTCCCCAAAAATGATTGCTTTTTACTGCGGATCTATGCTAAAACAATTGAGGCAATTTTAGATGCACAAAAACAAATCCTTTATCACTCACCCTTGGAAGCTGCGGTAGACGCGGAAGTTTTATCTCAGCAATCCACCTGCCGCAAGCCCAGACATTGTCCTCCCGGTTTCCAAGGACGCTACACAGTAAAGCCGGGTGACACCATGTTCCTCATCGCCCAGCGCTTCGGGGTCTCACTACAGGCTTTAATTAAAGCCAACCCACACATATCTGATCCCAACAAGATTTTCCCCTGTGACGTACTATGTGTGCCCGGAAAAGTCCAGGATTGCCGGGTACCCAAACACTGTCCTCCCGGCTTCCAGGGGCGCTATACAGTTAAGCCGGGAGATACCATGTTCCTCATCGCCCAGCGCTTCGGGGTCTCACTACAGGCCTTAATTAAAGCCAATCCACACATTTCCGATCCCAATATGATTTTCCCCTGCGATGTACTATGCGTGCCCGGAAAATCAAAAAGAGACGCTGAAGAGGACGAAGACGAAGAATAAAAAAGCTCAGGCAGGTTCGGCTGTTTGGGAGCCTTAAGCCCCAGGTCGAACCCTTTTTTTTCTAAAAGGAGCAAACTAGCCGCCGTCACTGCCTTCAGAGTTGAAATAGTTAAAATACGATTGACTTTTTGGCAGAAACTACTATATACTTTTCTTAAATACGTTATACAAGGAGGCCTTAATTATGAATCTTGCAAAAGAGTATGATGAGAAAGCAGCGGCGTTGTCCATCAATCAGTTTGATCCGCCCCGGTGTTTTGAATTGGCAGGCAAACGTTTTGAGTTTGTCATCGACACTGGTGAGGAAACAGGTGATGCAGTCCTTAACTTTATCGATGAAACAACTGTGGAATGGAGTATTAGAGGCGGCGAAACTTTAAAAGCCGACAAGTACGAATGTCGCAAGGCTGATGATTGGACATACCTTGTCTCTTACTGCATCTCTGATAAAACACCGCGCGAGAACCATACCTGGGTAATAGACAAGGAACAGATGTTAGTTACTTTCCTGCGTTGCTCCTTGGGGGAAAACCCTTATTATCCATATTTAATTGAAAGCCATTGGGGTTTCGGATACATTAAGGAAGAAGGCAAACCACATACAGATCTGCGCCGTCACGGGTTCTCCACCGATCCTATAGGAACGTCCGTCAAGTGGGTATATGGGCACAGGCTTGCTACAGTACATATCTACCATGACCCCCACTGGTATCGTATCACTTATCCCAAAATGCCTCCTGGCCAGAAAGAGGATGAAAAGACATTCAACGAAGAAATGAATGAAGTGCTAAAAATCTTGCCCAGCTCCGATGAACCTTGCTACTATGTGAAAATCAAAGACGGCATGTATTTTGTCAGCCTGACAGAACAAAATATGGAAAAACTGCTCGGTGATAAAGTCGGTTTCCGCAGCGACACTTTATGTTTCCTCGACAATTGGCACCGCATGTACAGTGTCGGCCGCGGTTTTGGCACCATCACCGAGGACGGCGTGGACAGGGAAGTCTTCATCATGATTGGCAAATACGGTGTTCCCGAAGAGGTAGATGAGCATTTTTTTACGGATCCGGTTCCTTACCGGGTATAAAAGCTAAAAAAGAATAAAAAGATTAATCTAAAATTACAGAATAATCACGCAAAAAAGTCCGCCCAAGCGGACTTTTTTGTATCCCTGTAGTTTTATCTAATTATTGTTATTTTCAGGCAAATTATCTGCCAGCCATTCAATTACATCTTTTGCATCATAAGGCATTGGCGTTGCTTTATCTTTAAGTTCTTTTGGCACCATAGGGTAACCACCATGACCCGGCACTTCTTTATATTCATAATTGACACGGAATAAGTGGGCATGATTGTGGTAATAAGCTAAACGTTCAAAAGGCCAACGGATGACAACGGGAGTATTAAAACCGACCCCTATTTCCAAAATGCACAGTTTTTTGCCGATGGTGCTTTCAACCCAATCCAGATAACGGTTTTGTTCTTCTTCATATTCTTCATAATCGCGAACTGCGGCAAAAAGCGGCCCCCCGCAATAGGGACAGGCGGGGATGGCACTCTCATCTGAAATCATAAAAGTTTCCGTATCAATTAAGGGAAGCAGTTTATCGATAAAAGGCTTGATATGCCACGTTTCTTTCGTACAACCTTTAATGCATTTCAACCTGTCATAGCTACCCTGCGCCTCAAAAACACGCGTCATGGGAAAACCGGTCCGTAAAAACTGGCGGTCACAGTTAGAAGTGATGACAAAAAAGTCTTTATCTTTGACAACTCGCAGTAGCTTTTTATAAAGTTCCGAGGGAGGAAATTCATAACGTACAAAATTAATATGCCTAATATTATAAGCCCATTCCCGGGCCGGTGGCCAGTTTTCTTTAAAGCGCTCAAAAAGCTCATATGGGTAGCGATAGCCCCTGGCGGCCATTTCCGGTTGAAATTGTTTAAAAAGCTCCTCATCTAAATAGCTTAATCCTGCTGCAGCCGATAAGCCGGCACCGGCACCAATAAGGATTTTGTCTGCGGATTCCAGCCATTTTTTTAATTTTTGCATAGAACGGATGAAAGCACTGTCGGGCTGACCGTTTTGCATTCCTTTCACCACATCCCTCTCTAAAATTTATTCCCATCAATTATAACACAAGCAAGCCTTATTGTATTTATTTGTTGCTTCTTATATACTATAAAGGCGGGATTCAGTCCCACAAGCCCATGGACAAAAAGTTCTGAATCTTATGAAGTCTTTATTTGCCTTATCATACCGGTATCCCTTTATTAAGCCCCGGATTGCAGAAATAAAGAGAAAGGAGTTTGGAATTGATGAAAATGTTAATTGGAGGACAAAAAGTAGCCTCAAGTTCAGGTGAAGAAATTAGGGTGATCAATCCGGCTACACAGGAACTTATTGATACCATTCCTTCCGCAACTAAAAAAGATGTGGATCGCTGTTTGGCCAATGCACAACAAGGCAAAAAAGAATGGAGTTCTGTGCCCACATACAAACGAGCAGCTATCCTGAAAAAATGTGCCCAAGCCATTTTAGAACATGAACCTGAACTGGTGGAGCTGTTAAGCAAAGAATCCGGCAAGCCGCTTTATGTGGCAAAAAATGAAGTTCATGACGCCGCGGTAAAATTTGAAAGCTATGCGGAAAAAGTTAACCATACTTATGGCGCAGTTATGCCTGATGTCCAGCCGGGCGCGGAAAAAGATATTGTGTTTACCAGACGCGAACCTTTAGGAGTAGTTGTTTGTATCACTCCTTTCAATTATCCTTTAATTCTGGCCACACAAAAAATCGGCCCTGCCTTGGCGGCCGGCAATGCAGTCATCTTAAAACCGGCCACGGATAATCCCCTTGCTCTCATCCGTATGTGTGAAATTCTTTTAGAATGCGGCATCCCCGGTAATGCCCTACAGGTAGTAACCGGCAGAGGGCCTACCCTGGGCAAATGGCTGGTGGCAACTCCCTTGATTAATGCGGTCAGTCTCACCGGCAGTACAGAAGTAGGAGTAGAAATTAATAATTATGCTGCCCCTTATTTGCACAAAGTTTTCCTGGAACTTGGCGGTAACGACGCCTTTATCATCTTTGATGATGCCGATCTTGATTTGGCCGTCAATGAAGCCATGACCAGAATCTACAATAGCGGCCAAACCTGTATGGCGCCAAAGAGATTTTTAGTACAAAACGGCATTAAGGATACTTTTGTGCAGAAATTGACAGAAAAATTAGCTGAAATTGTAGTGGGTAACCCTGCAGATGAAAAAACACAAATGGGCAGCCTCATCAGTGAAAAAGCCGCGAAAAGAGTAGAGGAACAAGTTAACCTCACAATTAAACAGGGAGCCAAATTAATGTGCGGCGGGAAAAGATTTAATCATGCTTTTTATGAACCCACAGTCCTGGTTGATGTCACTGCAGAGATGGATATAGCCCGGAACATGGAGGTATTTGGACCTGTTTTCCCTGTGATTAAATTTGCCACCCAAGAAGAAGCAGTGGAAATTGCCAATAATTCTATCTATGGCTTAAGCGGCGGTATCTTTACTTCCGATCTAAACAAGGCAATAACTACGGCCGCAGCCCTGGAAACCGGGACAGTGGCCATAAACGGCAGCGGCCTTTACAGCAATTTGGAAATACCTTTTGGCGGTTACAAAATGAGCGGTATCGGCCGGGAAGGAGCTTCCTGCAGCATTGAGGATATGAGCCAAATTAAAAATTATGTTCTCAAAGCAGTACTACAAAATGATTAATATTATGAACATGCAAAAGATGGCTTTTGGGAAAACACCCCGGAAGCCATCTCTTTGTTAAGCGCTGAAATTTTTCTACCGTTTACTCCTTTTATACGGTTCGATATGGGCTAATACCTGCACTTTTTTATTGATTACACTCCTAATTTTATCTTCGATTTTATGCATCAAATCATGACATTCTTCCACACTTAAATCATGTTCCGTAACGATATGCATATCAATATGCATATCACGCCTGCTCCCCCTGCTGCGAATATTATGCACATCTTTTACATGTTCAAAACTCATCACAATCTTGCTGATCTCATCCGGATCTACTACCGCTCTGTCAAGCAGAATATCACCGTTATCACATAAAATCTCATAAGCGGCAAAAAGAATAAATCCGGCAACCACCAGCGAAGCCAGCGGATCGATGACAGGCGGCAAGCCTATTTTAATACAGACAAGAGTTAAAAGCACCCCTAAAGAAATATAAATATCACTTTTAGTATGCAGTGAATCGGAAATTAAGATTTGACTGTTTAATGCTTTGCCTTTTTTATACTCATATCTACTGACAAAGATGTTAACACAAAGCGTAAAAATCAGCACCACGATACTTTCCAATGTTACTTCAGGCACAACAGGGTGGAAAAACCTGCTGATGGCATCTATGATGATCTTTCCCCCCATTACAAACAGCATCCCGGCAATCACTAATCCTGCCATCATTTCAAATTTGCTATGACCGTAGGGATGATTTTCATCCACAGGTTGGGAAGCAAAATGTATACCGATTAAACCTACAATATTTGATGAACCGTCTGTAATGGAATGAAAGCCGTCTGCAGTCATACTGCTACTCCTGATCATAACACCAACTATAATTTTCAAAGCTGCAACAAGAAGATTGGCAAATAATATTGTCCACAACACCTGTTTTACCTTGCGATAATTATCCGCCATCAATTCACCATCTTTCCAGGTACAATAAAAATCTGTGAAACCACAAGTCCCACAGATCCTCTATCTGTTGCCCAATACAGCCCGGTTTACAGCAAATTAATATGCAACACTGACATTTTATACCATACAAAGTTTTTCTGTACCCCAATTATAAGCCAACCTCGATAAAACTGTCAATTAAATACGGCAACCCAGAATTGTTAACTATTTAATAAGGATGTGAAAGTAGTGAAGCGCCTCTTTAGTAATGTTTTTGCTAATTTCCCTGATCTATTACCTCCCTGTGCCGTTGGCGGGTAGCAAAGATTAAAATTGCTAAAGCAGATGACTCTATCGTAAGCGCTCAATAACCGGGTGCATTGCCACCCTGCCCCAAATATGCCACAATACCTCCAAAGGACATGGA
>ERZ773359.6365-NODE-6365-length-10467-cov-5.087111_pt1 | contig 10467 bp, 9 predicted proteins | sample MGYA00374955_ERZ773359 | MGnify/ENA primary metagenome ERZ773359 (study PRJEB29098, sample SAMN04486028) | biogas fermenter metagenome | study: EMG produced TPA metagenomics assembly of the Biogas fermentation microbial communities from Germany - Plant 4 DNA1...
AATGATACGGCGACCACCGAGATCTACTATCACTTTATTCTTCTCTTCCCGAGTCTCAAGTACTATATATCCATTTTGTTCAGTGAATTTAACCGCATTATCCAATAGATTGGTTACTATCCTCTCCATCATTGTTTTATCCGCTTTTACCATAGCAGTATCATCGAAAAACTTTAGCATTACATCGATATTCTTTTTTGTTATATCCTTTTCAAAATTTATTAGCTTTCTCCTAATCAGTTCATTTATATCGAAATCAGTCTTATTTACCTCCACTTTACCTTGCTGAATATTGGTCAACTCCAGCAGCCCATTGGTCATCTTTATAAGCCTCTGACATTCGTCCATAACTATGCCCAGATAATGCTCTTGCTTTTCTGGAGGAATGGTCCCATCCATTATACCCCCTACAAACCCTTTTATAGAGGTCATAGGGGATCTTAAATCGTGAGAAATATTAGCTATAAAGTTACGCCTGTTTTCTTCAATCTTTTCCAGGGATTCGGCCATATCATTAAAGCTTTTGGCCAATTCTTCAATTTCATCTCCGGTTTTTATTTCTAACCTCTTTTGAAATTCTCCTCCTGATATGATTTTTGCAGCTTTACTTATTTCACTCAAAGGCACAGATATACGCTTTATCTGAAAGTATAGAATACCATAGGCCAAAAGGCCTGAAAAAACAATAGCAAGTACAGTCATTCTATATATATCTTTAAAGGTCTTTTCAATACCAGGCATAGATGCATGTACCAAAACAGCTCCTTCAAATACATTGTTATAAAAAATAGGATAACCTACCGTCATCACAGGCTCTTTAAACTTGCCTCCAAAGCTTCCTGTCTCTATTATATTTCTTCCTCTATACAGAACTCCTAATTTTTCCTTGTCTACTGTCTGACCAAGATACTGCTCTTCCTTGGTTCCAGATACTCCGAAAATGATTCCATCTCTATCTATGATCCATATCCTAGCATCAAGAAATTTATCAAGTATTCTTAAATCCTGATTTAGTGTCTCTCTATCCAGTCTGCCTGCATACAACCCTATTGCAATTTCTTGTGTAATCTTTTGCCCGTACTCTAAAAGTAAATCCTTTTTGCTATCTACAAAATATTGGGAAAAAAGCTTCATAAGTACCAAAGCTAAGATACCAAATCCCAGTATGATTGTTATGCCATATGTGATAAAAAGCCTTCTAAATATGCTTTTTTTCATCGTTTCACCTCGAATTTGTAACCTACACCCCATACGGTCTTTATTTCCCATCTCCCCATATCATCGTGAAGCTTCTCCCTCAACCTTTTTATATGGACATCTACAGTCCTTGAATCTCCTATATAGTCGTAATCCCATACCTTCTCTAACAGTTGCTCTCTGGTAAAAACCTGATTTGGCCTGGAAGCGAGAAAGTACAGAAGCTCCAATTCTTTTGGGGGCAGTTCCAATCTGTTTCCCTGAAATGTTACCGTATATTCGTTTTTATCAATAGTTAGACCAGGGAATACCAACTTCTCTTCCTTTATCCCTTCATTGATTTGGGTTCTTCTTAAAACCGCTTTAATTCTTGCCAAAAGTTCTTTAGGGTCAAAGGGCTTTACAATATAATCATCGGCTCCCAATTCCAGACCCAATACTTTATCTATTACCTCACCTCTGGCTGTCAACATTATTATAGGAATATTTCCTGTTTTTCTGATCTGCTTACATACTTCATATCCATCCATATAAGGTATCATTATATCTAATATCACCAAATCCGGAGTCCATTGATAGAAAATATCCAGTGCTTTTTTGCCGTCATATGCAATTTTCACATCAAACATTTCTTTCTCAAGATATAGCCTAATAAGCTCTGCTATATTTTGGTCATCGTCTACCACAAGAATCTTATATTTCATACAACACACCTTCTCCGTCATTAATTTTACAATTATCTGCTTAACTGAATGATACAGCAAATTTTTTGAATAATCAATAAAGCCTCTGAAAGAGAAAAAGTTAGCAGTAAAAAGATTGAAAAACCTGACTTGTCCTTATGGCCTATTGTAAATTCAAATGATTCATAATTGGCCATAATAAAATTTGATTTATTATTTTATGGTAAATTATAATATAAAAAAAGTTTATTGGATTGGGGTTAAAAGATGATAAAGATTTATGTTGACTTGGATCATAATATCCCCAGATATGTGTGTACAAGCTGTAGTTCCTGTGATAGTTTAATAGGCAAAAGCTTTTGTAAGGTAAAAAACAGGGGATGCTGTTGGTATTTTCCTAAATTCACCCTCATAGATATCCAAAGGATGACTAAAACACCAGAAGGTCTACAAACTCTCAATAGGATTATAAGCAGTCCACATACCCAAATCTATAATTACTTCATTCATGCTAAAGGTTTTTTTGATGAATCCGAATATAAAAAGTATATAGACGGCAATATGCTGCCTGAAGTTGATTATTTAGAAGACTACACCATTTTTTTCAGAAGCTGTCCTTTCGTGAAATCAGGCAAAGGATGCACTTTGCCTCCTAGACATAGAACCTTTGTATGTAATTTTTTTCTATGCAAGGAAATATCTGAAATAGCAGAATCCCATAAATTATTCCAGATATATAAAGAGGAAAGTATCAGATATTCAAGATGGATTGACTGGGAAAATGAAAACTTAAGACATTTTTTTTCCCAGAAAAAACTAACACTTCAGAGCAATTTTCAAGAGGTCATTGAAGAACTTAAGGAATTAGAGCTATCCCAATATGAATTCCCCTGTTTTGAACCAATAATTCTGGATGAATCATGGTATAGAGGTTCATAAAGAAAGCAAAAGTTGGCTGGGTCTTATATGATAAAATCCAGCCAACTTATAAAACAGACTCTAATTCAACACAAATATTTAAATCAACCAAACTAAGTTTACCTCATTCCTTTTTTATAACATACAATTCTTTAACTACCTGACAAACTCTAAACCATTTAACTTACTAACCAATTTTCACTAGCTCTAATAAGCTAACCTATTCAACTATTTAATTTACACCAGAAATTTGACAAATTTTCACATTGGTTGAATTAGAGTCTGCAGGAAAGATGATCTTCATCTTTCTTACCTATATTATATCACATAGAAGGCAAAAAATATACATAAATTTTCAGAAAATTTAATTATTTTTACCCATAGTTTTGTAGCCAATAACTAAATAATATATGTATAAACTTGTAATTAAATATATACATTGAAACAAAAAATGACATATTATACAACAAAATTATAGGGAATAGTCGTCTTCTATCTCAAAATGATACATGGGCAAAAATTATTTCCCTTAATTTTATTTCAATTTCAATGATTATTTCAATTAACTAAAAAATCTCAATTTGATACAACAGTATCAAATTGAGATTTTTTATTAACCCTTTACGAAGTTATCCCTAAATCTTTTATTTTAATTAATCTTAGACAAAGCTTCAAGAAAAGCATCTATATCTTCTTTATAAACGTATCCCATAGTTCCAACCCTAAATACATCATCAGCAATTGGTGGCAATCCAGCATTTACTATAATACCTTGCTCTGCTAAACCTTTGACAATGTCTTTAGCTTTACCTGGAGCATAAACTGCAGTTAATGTTCTAGAAGCATATTTGTCATCTTTAGGAAATATGTCATATCCAAGTTTCCTTATTCCTTCAATTACTTGTTGTGAATTCTCCATATGTCTCTTATATACATTATCCAATCCTTCTTCAAAGATTATATTAAGAGCTTCTTCTACAGCAAACATATTATAAACTGCAGGTGTATTGGGAGTTTGGTTGATTTCTTGGAATTTTCTTGATTTATTTAGGTCAAAATAAAATTTTGGAAGATTTGAGCTTTCAGTTGCCTTCCATGCTTTATCGCTTAAAGATATAAAAGCCAATCCTGCCGGTGCCATAAGTGCTTTCTGAGAACTAGACAAAACAATATCTATGTTCCATTCATCCATTCTTATTTCAAGGCCGCCAGCACCACTTACAGAATCTGTTATTAATAAAGTATCGCTTCCTTCCAATGCCTTTCCAAATGCCTTTAGGTCATTGGTAACTCCTGTAGAGCTTTCATTGTGCACTACAAATAATCCTTTTGTGTTTTCAGTTACATGCTCCATTACTTTATCTACATCTGCAGCCTCACCTAAGTCGATTTCAACTCTAATAACTTTTAGTTTATGAGCTTCAGCCATAGATGCAAATTGTTCACTAAAAGTTCCTAATACTGGTACTACTACCTCATCACCAACGGAGAAACAGTTTTGTAGTGCAGCCTCCATAGCTCCCGTCCCTGAAGATGTCAATATAAACACTTCATTTTGTGTTCTAAAAATCTTTTTTAAGCCCTCTCTTATTCTCTGATGCATATCGCAATATTCCTTTGATCTATGAGATATGGATTTTCTATTCATTGCCTGTAGAACTCTTTCAGGCACAGTCGTTGGACCAACCATCAATAATACTTCTTTTTTCATATTCTAACCCCCTGTTTTTACTATTGTTAAATATATATTTAATCATGTTAAATTTATTATATGCTTTTTTTGTTTTTTTATCAAGCATTTTTTTCCGAAATACAAAAAATAATCATGCAAAAAAAACAATAGCCGAATTAACATAAGTAATTCGACTATTTTATAGGAAAGGAGTTATGAAAAAGTTTGCTTAATTAAATCTATATAAAAGGCATAACCTTATTTTTGAAAAACTCTCTCGCAGTTTCGGGCACAACATTATATTTGTCCCCATCAATTGAAACGGTTATCCCTGGATTTTGACATTGTTTTGCGCAAAATGTTGCACTGAATTCAACTTTATCATGTAAAGAATTTTCTTCGATCATCTTTTGAAATACCTGAATTACATTATATGAGCCTTTCAAGTGACAAGAGCTGCCGATACATACATTTAACTTCATCCCTTTAACCCTCCTGTTTTTCTGAAGAATATTCTACATGAAGCAACTCATGTACTTTACCTTTCAAGATACCGTTATACAAAGACATCATCAGTGGGTTTTCTTCAGAACGCCTTGTACTGCAAAGCTTATCAGCCGTATATAAGCCCTTACCTCTTTTCGCCTTATCTTCATATGCTGCAAAGGGCTGTCCTGCACCATTTATGCATCCACCAGGACAAGCCATAACTTCAACAAAATCATAATGTTCTCCTGATTTGATCCTTTCAATCAGATCTCTTGCATTCCTCAATCCGCTGACAATAGCAATTTTTACTTCTCTTTCACCAAACATTATGGTGGTTTCCTTTACACCTTTCATTCCCCGGACGCCTTTATAGGCAATAGACATAAGCCCGGTTCTTGACTTGTCCGAAGCGATGCGGCGCAAAACTGCTTCTGTTACACCGCCGGTAACCCCAAATATGACACCAGCACCTGTCATTGTGCCAAAAGGCATGTCAATTGCTTCTGGTTCTAGTTCGCTGAATACGATACCTGATTCTTTGATCATCTGTATAAGTTCCTGGGTTGTGATTACAAAGTCTACATTGGGAATTCCGTCAACTTTAAACTCCTCCCGGGCAGCTTCGTACTTTTTAGCAGTGCAAGGCATAATGGCAACATGGACTACCTTTCTTGATGAAGTCTTGCTTTCTTCCTTTATTATGCTAGCAAACATTTGCATGGGTGAACGACAAGTTGAAACATGGGGGAGGAGCTCAGGATAGTTTTTTTCGCAATAGTTCACCCATGCAGGACAACAAGATGTAAATAATGGCATATCGTGATTTTCTTCTTCCAACCTCTCCAAAAACTCATTGGATTCTTCCAAAACCGTCAAATCCGCACTGGTAGAAGTATCATAGATTTCATCAAATCCCATACGGCGAAGGGCTGCAACAATTTTGCCCATAGCATTTTCACCTTCAGGAATACCCAATTCTTTGCCTAAGCCTACTCTTACAGCAGGAGCAATCTGGGCTATAGCCTTTGTACCTTTGTCATCTAAAGCTTTCCATACTTCTTCAGTATCATTTTTAACCACGATAGCTCCTGTAGGACATACAGCTGCACATTGACCGCATCCAACACAGGGTGATTGACCTATCGGCCCGTCAAAAGCAGTGCTGATTTTCATCTTTGAACCTCTATGGGCAAAATCAATAGCTCCTACATTTTGAACTTCATCGCACATTCTCACACAGTCACCGCAGAGTATGCATTTGCTTGCATCCCTAGTAATGCATACTGATGAATTGTCCACATCAGGCTCTGCTGCCGTATTAGGAAAGCGTATATCTTGTATATTAAACCTCATTGCCAGATCCTGCAGCTTGCATTTACCGTTATTATCGCAAGTTGTACAATCACGGCAATGGTTGGCAAGAAGCAGTTCCAATATGTTCTTTCTATACTTGCGCAGCCTTTCGGTATTGGTCCTAATATCCATGCCTTCTTTAGGAGGAGTAGAACATGCAGCCTCCAATCCCCCATTTTGGGTCTCTACCATACACATGCGGCATGCGCCATAAACCGATAATTCTGAATGGTAGCAGAATGTAGGTAACTTTATTCCCACCTTACGAATCAACTCAAGAAGATTTTTCTCTCCATTTATTTCAACAGGTATACCATCTATTATCATATATTCTTTGTTTTCCATATTCTAAACCTCCTTGATTGCATGGAATGGACAACTTTCTACACAAGCTCCACACTTAATACATTTAGATTGATCGATGCTGAAAGGTTCTTTAACTTTGCCCCTTATAGCTGATACAGGACAAGCTTTAGAGCACTTTGAACAACCTTTGCATAAAGCAGTATCGATTTCTATCCTTTTAAGCTTCTGACAGCTCCCTGCGGGGCATCTTTTTTCATAGATATGTGCTTCGTATTCTTCTCGGAAACTTCTGATGGTGCTCACCACTGGAAAAGGTGCAGTTTTTCCAAGACCGCATAGGGCTGTAGCTGAAACAGTATCAGCAAGCTCTAAAAGCAGCTCAATGTCTCCATCTTTTCCTTTGCCTTCAACGATATTTTCTAATATAGCCAACATTCTCTTGGTACCTTCACGGCAGGGAACACATTTACCGCAGGATTCATTTTGAGTAAACTTCATGAAAAAGCGGGCCACTTCTACCATACAGGTCTTATCATCCATAACAACCAGGCCTCCGGAACCTATCATTGCTCCAGCTTTTTTCAGAGAGTCAAAGTCCAAAGGCAAATCCAAATGTTCCTTTGTCAAGCATCCTCCAGAGGGACCTCCAATTTGGACTGCCTTAAACTCTCCGTCGCCTCTCATGCCTCCCCCCACCTCGAATATCACCTCACCGATAGTTGTACCCATCGGCACCTCAATCAATCCTGTGTTTTGAATATTTCCCGTTAGGGCAAAGGCTTTTGTTCCTGGGCTGGTCTCTGGACCAATAGATTTAAACCACTGGGCTCCTTTGCCAATGATCAATGGTACATTAGCAAAAGTTTCAACATTATTTAGAACCGTAGGTTTACCGAATAGCCCTTGTTCCACTGTCCTTGGCGGCTTTACTCTGGGCATACCTCTATTACCTTCAATTGAAGCAGTTAGAGCACTTCCTTCACCACAGACGAAAGCTCCCGCGCCACAATTTATGTGCAAATGAAAATTGAAACCTGTGCCGAGAATATTATCTCCCAATAATCCATACTCTGTAGCTTGTTCAATAGCCTTCTCCAATCTATCTACAGCCATAGGGTATTCTGCACGAACATATATGTATCCTTGGGAGGCACCGCATGCCAAGCCTGCAATCATCATGCCTTCTAACATTCTATGGGGGTCGCCTTCCATAATGCTTCTATCCATAAAGGCCCCTGGATCTCCTTCATCACCGTTGCAAACAATATATTTCTCTTTTTCATTTTGCTTTTTTACCTGAGACCATTTACGACCAGCAGGAAAACCTCCGCCTCCTCTGCCCCGCAAACCGGACTCAATTATCTCGTTTATTATTTCATCGCCATCCATATCGAATAAAGCTTTTTCGAAGGCGCTATAGCCACCAATAGCAAGGTATTCCTTTATGGAAGTAGCATCTATATGTCCACAGTGCTCTAAAACAACTCGGGTTTGCTTATGATAAAATGGGATTTCATCTTGCTTTTTGTAGATGATTCCATCTTTTTTGTAAGCCAATCTTTCAATGTGCTCTCCGGAAATTATGGTTCTGTCTATAATTTCCTCACAATCAGGAAGTTTTACTTTTGTATAGAGCCATCCTTCGGGTTCAACCCTCACAAGAGGGCCCATCTCACAAAAACCGTGGCAGCCGCTTCTTTTCAAGCCTACAGTATTGCCATGGGGTTCCTCCTGAAGCTCTACAGAGCAAGGTATATTCCTTTCATTCATAAGCTCCACAAGCCTATCATATATTTCAAGTGAACCGCTGGAAATGCACCCCGTGCCGGCACAGACTAATATCTTCTTTTTTTCAGCTTTTAGCGCTTCTTTGCACAAGGAACGCAAATTTTTCAAGTCTTCCCTATTTTTAAGCATGTTACATTTCCTCCCTCAATTTCTTTACCAGTTCGGAAACCTTGTCCACAGTCATAGCAGGGTAAACCTTATCATTAACTGTTATTACCGGCGCCAATCCACAAGCACCAAGGCAGGACACTGTTTCAACAGTAAAACCCAAGTCATCTGTAGTTTTTTTGTTTTCAGACAATCCCAGCTCTTTACGGAACCTCTCTAGGATGGGGATAGACTTTCTTACATGACAGGCAGTTCCATCACAGATTTTGATCACATATTTACCCTTTGGCTCAAGAGAAAAGTTTTCATAGAAAGTTGCAACACCATATATTCTTGCTTCGCTTATGCCAAGCTTTCTTGATAAATATGGGAAAATCTCTCTAGGAAGGTATCGATAATGTTCCTGTACGCTCTGAAGTATTCCAATTATCGAGTTAGGTCTACATCCTAGTTTGTCAATGATACCATCTACTGTTTGGAAATCAAAATTTTGATTCATAAATATCCTCCATTCTAGAAATAACTTACCTTAATTTTTTTACCCATTTCTTTTAAGCAGAGTGCTAACTCATCTACTAGCCGCATTTTTATGCTGAAACCTATAGGTAGATTTGGATTTTGATGAGCCGGATTGACAGCTTTTCCTACATAAAAGTTTATATCTGTCGCCTCTTCAAAAAGCATCTTGGCAATGAGAGAAGCTCCGTCTTCATTATAGCTCCAGTCAGTGTACTGTCTGTTTTCCTTCAAGTAATCCCTGGCATATTCTAAAACCTGGTTTATAGTTATTACTCCCTCTGTCACTAAATCAACGCCTTCAATTTTCGCTATAGGTGGCACATCTGGATCAATATACATTGGAAAACCTACTTCAAGAGGCTTTTTAAGAAACTCTGCAGCTAAAGCAGATGTAGTTCCTCCGCATACTATATGCTTTCCTTCTTTGGAGAAAAATAAGGACATCATCTTCCTAACATCTTTGGGGTCCTCAGGTGGACCTATTAGAAGATTTACCGGCTTTCTCTGGCGAATCTTAACTGTACATACTGTAGTGTCATCTCCTGGTTTTCCTCCATAAAGGGAGTGGCATTCATCAATCAGCATGGTACTCAATGTTTTAGCCGTCATGCTTGGTTCGTAAATGTTCTCTATGTACTTGATTATATCTTCCCTCTGCCAGCCAAAATTAAGGGATATCCCAACTCCAGCATGTATTGCACCATCACTTAATGCAATAAATGTATCATCTTCATCAAGCTTGATTTTAGATTTATAAATGGTCTTGTTATCAATAATCTCTAAAGTTTTAGGGTAATCTATGCTTTTCCCATTTCTCAGGAATATGACATGGGGATTATCATACTGAATGATTTCAGCATCCAGATTGTCTTCGATTCGAATGATTGTAAATGTAGAATATGCAACCTGTCTTGTTTTGCAGATGGGCAGCGTTGCAGCTATAGTAGTGACACAATCCCTAACAGACAATTCATTTGCCATCATTGTAGATATGATTTTTGCAGTAAGTGTGGAAAGAATATTAGCTTTCACTCCGCTGCCTAAACCATCTGCTAACACTATTACAGTTAAGTTATCATCATGTGAAACAATTTCCACATGGTCTCCGCATAATTGTTCTCCATATTTACTTAAATTTGCATAACCTATATCGGCACACAAATCATTCATCCATCAACGACTCCTTTAGTTTGGTAAGAGCAATTTTGGTTTCAGCAGTTGTTTCACCCAATAATGATGCAATTTCTTGTACAGCACGCATTTGTTTCTCTATTACCTTATCCGTAACTTCTATGGTATTGCGACTTAATGCTTCTTTCTTCTCACGCTGTAATGTTTCTTCAGTCACATCACGCATTATACAAATAATAATGTGATAACTTTTATCGTATATAATAGTTTGATCCACATATTTATTGTATTCAGGGAGGTAAG
>ERZ773359.6366-NODE-6366-length-10466-cov-6.286620_pt1 | contig 10466 bp, 10 predicted proteins | sample MGYA00374955_ERZ773359 | MGnify/ENA primary metagenome ERZ773359 (study PRJEB29098, sample SAMN04486028) | biogas fermenter metagenome | study: EMG produced TPA metagenomics assembly of the Biogas fermentation microbial communities from Germany - Plant 4 DNA1...
AGGAGGGTAGCGTATGAAAGTACAAGGAACGCTGGATCTGAACAGGACGGGGTTCATCTCACAGTCTCCTGCTGTGCAGAGTGTGGACATGGGTCCCCATGCTGGGCGGGAGCTGGCCCCGGAGCCGCCGTGGAAAGAGACCAAGAACGGCGAAGAACCTGAGCAGATGGAGGTCCAAGAAGCGGTCGAAGCACTGAACAACTCCATCGAGTACATCAACCGCCGCCTGAGGTTCACGATCCATGAAGACACCCAGCGGGTGATGGTCAGGGTTGTGAATCTGGAGACCGACGAGGTGATCAAAGAGATCCCTCCGGAGGAAGTACTTGATACAGTGGCGAGGATCAGAGAAATGATTGGGCTTCTTATAGACAAGTGGGCTTAGGGGGTTGGGGCACAGAAATGACAGCACATGCGTATCAGCTATACAGACAGACTCAAGTGTCGACAGCTTCTCCGGGAGAGCTTCTGCTCATGCTGTTCGACGGCGCCATTCGCTTTGCGCGCCAGGCGCAGGAGCACATCAAGCGCGGGGAACTTGAGGCAGCCAACAGCAAACTGATCCGGGTCCAGGACATAATCAGCGAGTTGAACCTCTCGCTGGATCTCAGCGTAGGGGAAATTGCCCTTAATCTGCAGCAGTTGTACACATTTATCCATGATCGGTTGGTGGAGGCTAACATCAAAAAGGATCCCGAGCTGGTTGAGGAAGCTCTGCATTTCCTGCTTGAGCTGCGGGACACTTGGGAACAGGTGGTGTCCCAGACCAGATGAGGGAGATCCGCGAGAAGATCACTGCGCTCGCCCAGGCATACGCCGATCAGCTGGAGTTGTACCAAAAGATCGGTGCAGTGGGCGCCCAGGAAGGAGAGCTGATTGAGCAGGGCCAGTTGGACCGCCTCCTGCAGGCGCTCAAGGAGAAAGAAGGCCTGCTTAAGCGGGCCGGTGAGTATGAGCAGCAGATCCGGGCTCTCCAGGAGCAGCTGGTCAGCCACTTCGGGCTCTCCAGTTTCTCCCTGCCGCAGTTGAAGCTGGCTGCGCCTGAGTACTACCAGGACGATCTAGCAGCTCTGCACGGGGTGGTGAGCGAGCTGGTTCCCGTACTAGAGCGTCTGGAAGACCAAGAGCGCAAGAACGAGGCTGCCCTCAGCGCCTATCTGCAGCGCGCCCAGGCACAAGAGGCGGTGCAGCGGAAAATGGCCGGAAGGGCCTACCGCAAAGAGGGATCTTAGATCGCGGATTTTCAGAGCAGGCCGCGGGCCTGTCATGCAGTAGAACTGCCAGTTAGAAGGGCTGAGTACGGACTCAGTCCGTTTTTTTCTACCCAGAAGGATTTTCCTCATTGTAGGGATAATATTAATGATAAAGTCGTCATTGAAGGAGTGAGCGGGATGGCGAAAACCAGGATCAGCATATCTGGGAAGAACCTGGAAATCACGGAAGCTTTACGCAGCTATGTGGAGAAGAAGGTCGCGAAGCTTGACAAGTACCTCAATGACCATCGGACTGCTTCTGCGGAAGTAATGCTGAGGATTGAGCGGGGAATCCATATTGCGGAAGTAACAGTAAACCTCTCAGGCGTTCTGCTCAGGGGCGAAGGCAAAACCGGAGATATGTACACCTCCGTTGACAGTGCAGTAGACAGAATCGAGCGGCAGCTCAACAAGTTCAAGACCAAGCTGTGGAAGAAGAAGGAAGGGCCGAAACTCAGTGAAGTGCAGGCCTCCGATCAGGAAGGCGCAGAAGAACCTGACCGTCCGCGGATCGTCAGAACGAAACGCTTTGCCCTGAAGCCCATGGATGTGGAAGAAGCAGTCATGCAGATGGAGCTTTTGGGGCATGATTTTTTTGTCTTCAGAGATGCCGACAGCGGCGAAGTAAGTGTGGTTTACAGGCGGCGTGATGGCAACTATGGGCTTATCGAATCTGAGTTCTAGACAGGACAGGCCTGTCAGCTTAGTGATCTTCGAAGGCGGTGCGGTCCAGGGAGTGCTGGAAACCCAGATGCAGATGGTGCGGCAGGGCATGGTGCTGGATCTGGTGGAGCGGGCCAGGGAAGCCGGGTTTGAGCAGATTCTGGTAGTGACATCCTACCCCGAACTGGCCAAAGCCCTCCCGTCCGGCCAGGTACAGGTCCTCCTGCACAGCGAGGACGAGGAGTCCTTTCATTTCGGCCAGCGCCTGCACGCCGTGGTGGAGGACTGCCGTCTCGAAAAAGTGTTGTACATGGGGGGAGCAGCAGCTCCCCTGATTTCTTCTGCCGAACTGCAGTATATGCGGGAGATTCTGGAGCAGAACGATGAGGTCATGCTGACCAACAATTACTATTCCGCAGACATTGTGGGCTTTACTCCAGCCAAGGCCCTAAGCCGCATTTCCCTCCCGGAGGTGGACAACGCCCTGCCCCTCGCCCTGAGCAATCAAGGGGGCCTGCGCTATGTGCCTCTGCAGCGCACTTTGGGCCTGAACTTTGATGTGGATACACCAACCGATGTGCTCATCGTCTCGGTTCATCCGGCATTGGGTGCCCACACTAGGGCGGCTGTGCAGAAGCTGAACTGGGACTTTTCCCGCGCTCAGGCCATTAAGGAGCTCCTGGGCAACCCCATGGGCGAGCTGGTCATCTATGGGCGGGTGGGGTCTAACCTCTTCCAGTACTTGGATGTCAATACGCGCTGCCGCCTGCGCCTTTACTCCGAGGAACGCAGCATGAAGGCCCTGGGCAGGGATGCGCGCGGCGAGGTCAAGGCCCTCATGGGCAGACTTGTAGAAGAACTGGGTTTCAGGTCCTTTTTCAATTTTCTGTCTGAACTGGCAGGAGGTGCGGTCTTAGACACCAGGGTGCTGTTCGAACACTTTCATTGGGAGCTCAGCGCAGCGGACCGTTTCGCCTCTGATCTGGGGGAGTTGGACCTGATCACCCACGAACCCCTGAAGGAGTTCACCCGCGCAGCCCTGGAAGCGCCCATCCCGATTCTGCTGGGAGGTCATTCTCTGGTAGCCGGCGGACTGTGGGCCTTGGTGGATGCCGGCCTCAAGGGCCTGTAGGGTTAGGTTGCGGGTGGCAGTCCGCCGTAGTACAATGAACCTGGGAGGTAGAGCTGTGCTAGAAAGGCTGAAAAAGTGGATGGATCCCACAGAGCGGGAACTGAAGCGTCTGAGCTCGGTGGTGGAAGCCATCAACGCCCTAGAACCACAAATGCAGGCCCTCAGCGACGATGAACTGCGGGCCAAAACCCCATACTTCCAGGAAAGACTGGCCAATGGGGCCAGCCTGGATGATCTGCTGGTCGAGGCCTTCGCCGTGGTGCGGGAAGCCTCCCGGCGGACCTTAGGCATGCGTCACTTCGATGTGCAGCTCCTGGGCGGCATCATCCTCCATCAGGGGCGCATTGCGGAGATGAAAACAGGCGAGGGCAAGACCCTGGTGGCCACCTTGCCTGTGTATCTAAACGCGCTCACCGGCGAAGGTGTCCATGTTGTAACTGTCAACGATTATCTCGCCCAGCGCGACGCGGAGTGGATGGGCACCATCTACAAGTTCCTGGGGATGAGCGTGGGAGTGATCGTCCACGGCCTCACACCAGAGGAACGCCGCGCAGCCTACAGCTGCCAGATAACCTACGGAACCAACAATGAGTTTGGTTTCGATTACCTGCGCGATAACATGGCGGTATATCCTGAGCAGATCGTGCAGGGGGGGCTCAACTACGCCATTGTGGACGAGGTGGACTCCATCTTGATCGATGAAGCCCGCACCCCCCTGATCATCTCAGGCGCCGCGGAGGACTCGGCCCAGCACTATGTGCGCTTCGCTCAGATTGCGCCGCAGCTCAAGCGCGGGCGGGATTATGAAGTGGATGAGAAGGCCAGGACCATCTCCATCACAGAAGAAGGCCTGTCCCGGGTGGAGAGCCTATTAGGCATCGACGATCTCTTCGACGATGCCCACTTCGAGCTGAACCACTACCTGAACCAGGCCCTCAAGGCCAAAGAGTTCTTTATGCGGGACCGGGATTACGTGGTCAAAGACGGTGAAGTGATCATCGTAGACGAGTTTACCGGCCGCCTTATGCCCGGGCGCCGCTACTCCGATGGACTGCACCAGAGCATCGAGGCTAAAGAAGGGGTGGCTGTGCTCCAAGAGAGCCAAACCCTGGCTTCCATCACCTATCAGAACTACTTCCGCATGTACAAGAAGCTGGCGGGCATGACCGGTACCGCCAAGACGGAAGAGGAGGAGTTCCGGAAGATCTACGGGCTGGATGTGGTGGTCATCCCCACCAACAGGCCCATGATCCGCCGAGATTACCCAGATTTGGTGTTCAAAACCAGGGAGGCCAAGATCCGGGCCATTATCAAAGACATCGTGGAGCGCCACCACAAAGGCCAGCCCGTTTTGGTGGGCACCATCAGCATCGAGGCTTCGGAGCACTTGAGCCGGCTGCTCAAACGGGAGGGCATCCCCCATCAAGTGCTCAACGCCAAAGTTCATGACAAAGAAGCGGAAATCATCAAGCTGGCGGGTCAGCGCGGCATGGTCACCATCGCCACCAACATGGCCGGCCGGGGAACCGACATCGTTTTGGGTGAAGGCGTGGTGGAGCTGGGCGGCCTGCATGTGATCGGCACCGAGCGGCACGAATCCCGGCGCATCGACAATCAGCTGCGGGGCCGTTCGGGGCGCCAGGGGGATCCCGGCTCATCCCAGTTTTACGTCTCCATGGAAGATGACCTCATGCGCCTCTTCGGCTCCGACCGCATCATGGGGATCATGGAGCGCTTGGGCTGGGAAGAGGATCAGCCCATAGATCACCCTCAGATCAGCAGGGCCATTGAAAACGCCCAAAAACGCGTAGAAACTCGCCACTTTGAGCTGCGCAAGCAGGTGCTGGAATATGACGATGTACTGAACAAGCAGAGGGACGTGATCTACTCCCAGCGGCGGGCTGTGCTCCTGGACGAGAATATCTCCGAACAGATCAGTGCCATGATGGAGGCTGTGTTCGAACGCTTGGTCAGCCGCTACGCGGATGAGAAGCTGAGCAGGGATGACTGGGATCTGGAAGCGATCCGCAGGCAGTACGGGGAGCTGGTGGGCCAGTCCTGCCCGCTCAGCGCGGAGCAGCTTGCTAAGCTTCCGCCCGCGGAGATGGCCCGGGCGCTGTACGCAGAGGCCCAGGCCGCCTATGCCCGCAAGATGGAGAGCTACGGCCCGGATCTGCAGCGCCGCATCGAAAAACTGGTGCTCCTGCAGATTACAGATCAAAAGTGGGTGGATCACCTCACTGCCATGAAGGATTTGGAAGAGGGAATTGGCCTGCGGGCCTACGGCCAGCGTGATCCTTTGGTGGAATACCGCTTGGAAGCTTACCAGATGTTCCAGGATATGGTCCACCGCATCCAGGAAGACTGCATCAGCATGCTCTTCAAGGTTAAGCTGGTCAGTGCTGAGCAAGCCCAGCCCAAAGACCGGCTGGCTTCGGCCCAGACCAACCAAGGCGGGGAAGTGGAACGCCAGCCGCGCCGCGTCGGTGAGAAGGTGGGGCGCAACGATCCCTGCCCCTGCGGCAGCGGGAAGAAATACAAGAAGTGTCACGGGAGGTCAACCAATGCATGAGTTGTTAGCAGATTTGGGTAAACGGATTGAAGAAATGCGGGGCTATCTTTGACATAGCGGCCAAACAGGACCGCCTGCAGGAACTGGAAGCAGCCATGCTGGAGGCGGGCTTTTGGGATGACCAGGAACTGGCACAGAAGACCACCAGGGAGATCAGTGAGCTGAAGCGAACGATCAAGCGGTGGCAGAGTGTGCGTGATCTGTACGACGATGTCCAGGTTCTGGCGGAACTCGTGGACGAAGCGGAGGACGAAGGGGAAGGGGCGGAACTCCAAGCGGAGCTGGACACCAGCCTGGCCAGCTTGGAAAAGGCCGTTGACCAGCTGGAGCTGGAGTCTCTGCTCAGTGGCGAGTACGATGCCAGCAACGCCATTGTAGCCATCCACCCTGGGGCTGGCGGAACGGAAGCACAGGACTGGGCCGCCATGCTCTGGAGAATGTATACGCGCTGGGCCGAAGACCAGGGCTACAGCGTGGAGATTCTGGACTACCAGCCTGGAGAGGAAGCGGGCATCAAAGACGTCACCCTGCTGATCAAAGGGCTGTACGCTTATGGCTACTTGAAAGCGGAAAAAGGGGTGCACCGTCTGGTGCGCATTTCTCCCTTTGATGCTTCTGGCCGCCGCCACACCTCGTTCTCGTCTGTGGAAGTACTTCCGGAAATCGAAGACGATCTGACTATGGAGATCAGTCCCGATGATCTGCGCATCGATACCTACCGCTCCAGCGGAGCCGGAGGGCAGCACGTGAACAAGACTGAGTCAGCGGTGCGCATCACGCACCTGCCCACGGGCATTGTGGTGCAGTGCCAGTCGGAGCGGTCACAGCATGCCAACAGGGAATCGGCCATGAAGATCCTGCGGGCCAAGCTCATGGAGCGGCAGCTTGCGGAACAGAGGGCTAAACTCGAGAGCATCAAGGGAGAGCAGCAGGAGATCGCCTGGGGCAGTCAGATCCGCTCTTATGTGTTCTGCCCCTACACTATGGTTAAGGACCACCGCACCAATGTGGAAGTGGGCAATGTGGACGCGGTCATGGATGGGTATTTGGATCCGTTCATTGAAGCCTTTTTGAAAATGAAACGCTGAACGGCGGAGGCCTTTTTCGCGATGCAGAAAAAGGCCTTTTTGAAGGAGCGGAACGTATGAAGCGCGGCTGGGCCTTTCTGGCTCTGTGCCTGATCATCCTCATAATACTGGCCGTGCCCAGACTGTTCGTGGTGCCCCGTGTGGCCCGGGAACTGGAAGCTGAACTGGCCGCTGCCCTGGGCACGGACCACATCGAGATCACCCTGCACGCACCTTGGGGCTGGGAGCTGCTCTTAGGCAGGATCCCCCGACTGACTCTGTCCGCCCAAGACGCGGTCCTGGAAGGAATAGCTGCGGCCCAGGTGGAAGTTCAGGGCGAGGAGATCCTTTTCCAGCCCTGGACCCTCTTCCAACGCGGGGAGCTGGTGTTAACGGGCTATTCCGGGTTCGCCGGGTCCCTGGTGATCACCGAGAATGCCCTCAACGAGGTGTTCTGGCGGGAAGTAGATCCGTCTCGCCAGCTCTGGCTGGAGGTTTCACCTACGGGCCTAGCGGTGCGGGGGAAAGTGGGGATCTGGAACACTGAAGTGGAGATCAGTGTCGTGAGCGATGTGCTCGTGAAGCCCCCCGCAGAGCTCCGCTTCGTGGTCAAAGAGATCACCCTGCAGGAGGCCAGGATTCCTCCCCTGCTCCTGGAAATGGTCAAAGACAGTTATAACTTCACTGTAGATCTGGGTGAGTTCCCGCTGCCTGTGGAGATCCAGGCGGTGGAGCTTCTGGTGCATGAGATCAAGATCCGCGTGGGAGGAACACAATGAAACGGGTGCTCTGGACTGTGATCCTAATTGCGGCGGTGGCGGCGCTGATCACTGCCGGCCAGCGCTGGCTGGTGGAAAGGCCCAACCGCACAGTGGAAATCGTCTATGATTACTACGGGCTGCAGCAGCTGAGCAGGGAAGCAGGGATTCCCCTGGAGCAACTCCTGGGCGATCTCAAGGCGGCAGGGGTGGAGACCATCGCCCTGCAGGCGGAGAGCCTAGGTGAGCGGATGCTGGCTGGCGGCCCCGTACCCGGTGAGGTGCGGGCAGAACTGCCGGAAGAGCTTACGGAGCTGGGCCCGTTCTTGACCCTGCCCCTGGCCTTCGAGGCAGAACAGTTTCAGTTGGTGAAAGAGGCGGGACTGAAGGCCGCGCCAAAGCTGAACACCGTTCCCTGGCCGGTCGAGCCTATCTGGGTCGACTTCCAGCCTGAGCTGCTGATCTTGAGCGGCCAGGGTGACATCACCCGCGAGCAGCTGCAGGGATCGAGTGCAGTGCAGGCCTTGGTGGAGTTTTCCGCCCCGGGCTTGGAAGATGCGGATCCCGCGCGAGTGGTTAGGCTGCACGGCATCAGCGCACGGGAGATGAGGGTGCTGTCTGATGAACGCATCCTCAACCGCTATGTGCGCGCCGTACGGGAGAGGAACATCCGTGTGCTGTATGTGCGCCCCTTCATGGTGGAGGAGGGAGGCTGGCCGCGCTCTTTGGATCTGCTGTCCGCCCTAGGCAGCAGGCTTCAAGGCGCGGGGTTTGAGCTGGGTACTGCCCAGCCGTTCGCGCTTTGGCAGCCGGCGCCTATGCTCACGGCTGTGGTGGCCGCGGGCATCTGGGCCGCGGCCGTGCTTTACGGGCAGCTGCTCTTTCCGCGGCTGTCGCTCCTGGTGCTCGCCGGGGGGGCGCTCACCTGCGCCGGGAGCCTAGTGCTGTTGGGGTCAGCGCCACTCCTGGCCAAGCAGGCTTTGGCCCTGGTGGCCGCCGTTGTTTTTCCCTGCCTGGCCCTGGAGTGCCAGTGGGGTAAGTCCCGCTTCTGGCAGGCGCAGAGCGTGTTCGGCGTTTCGCTGTTAGGTGCGCTGTTGGTTGTGGGTACCCTGACGGGGACGGAGTTTCTGGTGAAGATGGCTGAGTTCCGCGGTGTGAAACTCATGCATCTGCTGCCCATTGCCCTGGTTCTCTTTACAGTCGTGCGGCCGCTGCGGGAGTTCCTGCGGCAGGAGATCCCTGTGCGCTGGCTGCTGGGCCTGGGCGCTCTGGGCCTGCTGGGCATTGTGTATGTACTGCGCACTGGCAATTTCGGGATTCCTGTCTCCGACCTGGAGGTGCGCCTGCGGGAGGGGCTGGAAAACCTGCTGCGGGTGAGGCCGCGCACCAAGGAGCTGTTCTTGGGCCATCCCGCCTTGTACCTCGCCCTGCGTTCTACTAATCCCAAGCGCTCCTGGCTGCTGCCTGTGGCGGTGGTGGGCCAGCTCAGCCTGATCAACACCTTCACCCATACCCATACTTTCCTCTGGGTGAGCCTGCTGCGCACGCTCTACGGGTGGGTGTTTGGCTATGCCTTCGGGTGGCTGCTCTGGCGCATCTACCAGTGGGGAGAGAGGTGGCTGGCCGGTGATTCTGGTTTCCGGTTACTACGGGTTCGATAATCTAGGTGATGAGGCCATTCTGGCAGCGCTGTGCCGAGACCTGGAGGCCTTGGGGATCAGCCGCAGCCAGGTGGTGGTGCCTTCGGGTAATCCTGAGAAGACGGCTGCTGTTCACGGTGTGACAGCACTGCCGCGCTACGATCTGCGGGGAATCTGGCGGGCCTTAGGCTCCGCCCGCTTCCTGGTGAGCGGCGGCGGCTCTCTGCTCCAGGATGTGACCAGCAGGCGCAGCCTTCCCTATTATCTAATTCTGGCGGAAATGGCTTTTCTGCGCCGCGTGCCTGTGGTCATGTACGCCCAGGGCTTGGGGCCCATTCAGAGCGGCATCTACCGCAGGTGGACGGCGCGGGCCTATCGGCGGGCGGCAGCCTGCACCGTGCGGGATGAGGACAGCCTGCGTTTTCTGCAGGAGCTGGGTGTGCCCAGGGAGAAAGTGGTCTTAGCAGCCGATCCCGTCTTCGGCCAGCGGGCAGTAAACCAATCCGGACCGCGCCAAAGGCGCCTCCTACTCAACCTCAGGCCTTACCGCGCCTGGCCTGAGCAAGAGGCGATCTGGGCAGAGCACGTACGTGCCTGGCAGCAGGCAGGCTGGTCAGTGGAGTTTCTTCCCCTAGGCCCCGGCGATGACGAGCTGGGAGAAGCCCTGCGGGGCAGCTGCCCCGGGCTGAAGATCCATCCCCAACCTGATCTAGGAAGTATGGAAGTGGTTTTCCAAGGGGCAGCCCTGTGCATTTCCATGCGGCTCCACGGCTTGGTTTTCAGTGCCCTCCAGGACTGCCAGCCCTTAGGCCTCAACTATGACCCAAAGGTGGCGGCCATCTGCGGGCAGCTGCAGGTGCCTTATGTGGAAGTGAGCGGCTTAGCTGACCTGCCGGAGCGGATGGGCCAGGTGCTGGAGGAAGTAGAGGAGCGGCGGCGCAGTTATCGACAGGCGCTGCAGGAGCTGCGGCGGCGTACAGAGCACAACCGCAGGGCCCTGGCCCAGGTTTTGAGGTGAGAGTGTGCAAAGAAGGGAAGTTCTCGGTGTGGGCTTTGACCCCGTTTCCATGGAACAAGCCCTGGACCGTTTAGAGCAGTTCGTCCATTCGGGAAAACCGCATCTCGTGGTCACGGCCAATCCTGAGATGGTGATGAAAGCCAGAAGAGATCCCCTCCTGCAGGAAATCCTGCAGCGGGCCGATTTGGTGGTGGCCGACGGCATCGGTGTGGTCTGGGCAAGCGGCGTGCTGCGCCAAGCGGTGCCAGAACGCATCCCCGGCATCGAGCTGGCCGAAGGCCTCCTGAAACGAGCTGCTGAGAAAAAGTGGCGGGTCTTTTTCCTGGGCGGAGAGCCGGGCGTTGCCGACAAGGCAGCGGCAGC
>ERZ773359.6368-NODE-6368-length-10464-cov-4.111058_pt1 | contig 10464 bp, 11 predicted proteins | sample MGYA00374955_ERZ773359 | MGnify/ENA primary metagenome ERZ773359 (study PRJEB29098, sample SAMN04486028) | biogas fermenter metagenome | study: EMG produced TPA metagenomics assembly of the Biogas fermentation microbial communities from Germany - Plant 4 DNA1...
TTTTAAATACATCTCTAATATTCGTTTTATAGGCTTCATCGGCATTCCATCCGGTGATTGTGCTCGTAACCGAATTGATATAAAGGATTTTCCCTTCAGGATTGGCTATAATTAATCCATCGCCGATACCCGCCAAGGCTGCTGTTAGTAATTCGGAATCTCCATTCAATATTGGATTTGAATTCATGCTCATATTTTGACCCCTGCCATACCCTTTATTTAACATATGGAGAGAATCTAACGCTTCCCTCCATATACATTCGTAAGTACTATATTAAATGACCAATTAATATTTGCCAAATTCCCCATCATTCAGTACGATCTTACTGACAGCACCAAAGTTACCTTCTCCTTCTTCATATTGATCTGATTCAAAGGAGGATTTTTTTATGTTGTTCTTTTTACCTTTGGTGTTTTTACCATTCTGACTATCTATGGTATGCTCTCTATAAGTGTATCCTGATGGGCAAGAACGCTTTAACTTAAATTTTGTTACTTGGTCTCTTAACATATCTGCCTGATTTGCCAATTCTTCACTGGCAGCAGCACTTTCTTCAGAGGTCGAGGAGTTCGTCTGAACTACTTGAGAAATTTGCATAATGCCTTGGTTGATTTGAGAAATGCCACTGGCTTGTTCACTGGAGGCAGTCGCAATTTCTCCTACAAGATTGGCTACCTTGGAAATGCTCTGAACAATATTATTTAATGCCTCAGCAGTCTCATTGGCAATTTTTGTTCCTGCTTCAGCCTTTTTAATAGAACCTTCAATCATGGCTGTGGTCTCTTTGGCCGCATTGGCTGATCTAGCTGCCAAGTTTCTAACTTCCTCTGCAACCACTGCAAAACCTTTACCGTGCTGTCCAGCCCTTGCAGCCTCTACTGCAGCGTTAAGCGCCAGAATATTGGTTTGAAAGGCTATGTCATCAATAACCTTAATAATTTTTGATATACTATTAGAAGAATGATTGATTTCTTCCATCGCCCTCAGCATTTCATTCATTTGATCTTTTCCTTGGGCAGCATTTGCCTTTGCATCATCTGCCAAGTCATTGGCTTGTTTTGCATTGTCTGCATTCAATCTTACTTGTGAAGAAATCTCTTCAAGGGATGCAGTCAATTCTTCAATGGAACTGGCTTGTTCTGTAGCTCCCTGAGAGAGCAATATACTGGAATCCGACAATTGCTTTGAACCGGCAGCAACTTGTTCCGCAGCAAAAGTAATTCTCGTCATAATATCGTTTAGATTATCAGACATCTTCCTAAAGGATGCCGCCAGTTTTCCAATTTCATCCTTGGAATAAATATCGAGTTCTACATTTAAATCACCAACGGCAATTTTTTCGGCAATATTGGACAACTGTTTGATTGGTCTGCTAATAATATGCGCAATACTTAATCCAAGAATAATAGACACCATAACGCCCCCAAGAACAACCAAGCTCATGAAGACAGAAGCACTATTTGCAGTACGAGTATTCTCAATAGCTCTTGCATGGGCATTTTCGATTTTAAGTTGAACCAAAGTGTCTAAATCATCTTGTATAGCATCAATAACGGGTCTCAGTTCATCTTTAAGAAATGTGGAAGCCTCTTCGTCTCTATTGTCTCTACACAACACTACATGCTTATCTAAAGCAGTATTGAATGTAGCCAAATTGGTCATTAAGTTGTTATATATCTCTCTGGTTCTATCGTCAATAATTGTTTTTTCAAAGCTGACAATCAGTGTATCGATTTCTGAGCGAAACATTAAGGCCCTCTCATAATATGAGTTAATTTCATCTACATCCGTTGCTAAAATCATATTTCCAGCATTAACACGCATTCTATGAAATGAGGTTGCTATTTGGCCAACTTCCGATAGAGGGACTGTCATATTTTCATACAATATTTGATCATTATGATCTATTTCCTTGATATTGACTATGCCAACGACTCCTACGATTCCAGCGATTATTGCAACAATGATAAAACTAATGGTAAGTTTTGCAGATATTTTCATGTTATTAAACCATTTCATAATTAGCCCCCCCTAAACTCTAGATGTCTGACAGGTGTTCCGCTTCTTCTTCATTTAATAATTTATCACAATCTAATAAAAGTTTTACTTCGCTTCCAACCTTACCGATTCCTTTTATATATTTATTTCCTCCCTTACTCATATCAGGAGGGGCAACAATTTCATTTTCACTAATAGAAAGAACCTCCGATACGCTGTCTACTATTAAGCCAATCGCCACTTCTCTTATGTCTACAACAATGACACAGGTTCTGTCATTGTATTCTTTAAATGGTTTCTTAAATCGTAATCTTACATCCATTACAGGAATAATCTTTCCACGTAAGTTAATAATCCCCCTTATATACTCCGGCAGCTCTGGGTTTCCCTAATGCTTCCCTTTCATCTCCACGTTCAATGCCATGATCAATGGCATTTCGAATTAAATGCATAAGGGGATCTGAAATGTGTTCGATAATATTTTTATCCACTTCCGTTTCTTCACCAATTAGTTTAAGATTGACTTCTTTATTGAGTTTCTTAGTCATATCTCTAACAATCCTGTACATCTTATGGAAGGTCATAGAAAGAGGCACCATCCGAATGGACATGACCATATCTTGAATTTCGCTCGTAATCTTATGTAACTGCCTTGCAGCCTTGTGAAAATTATTAAGCTCCAATCCTGCTAAATCGGGATTTTGTACAACCATTGCTTCTGCGATAACCATTTCCCCGACTAAGTCCATAAGCTTGTCCAGTTTTTCTACATTCACGCTAATCATCGTCTGATTAACAGAAAGGGAGGAATATTCCTGAGGCTGAACTCTGGGGATTTTGATAGGACTTTCTTCTATATTTCTTTTGGAAGGCTTAACAAACTGATTGAGTTCTTCTTCATTTTCCAGCTGAATAAGTTCTAAATCCTTAAGAAACATAGTCTGCATCAGTAATTGATACATTTCATCATAAGATTTATCTATTTTTACATAGATTTGGAATCCCTGCTTTTTAATAAGTTCTGCAGTACCATCATTTTCCATGACATCCTCTGGAATAAAATAAATCTCCGGCGTCAATTCTTTTAAACTATGTATAACAGTGTATGCCCTAAGATGTTCCATCCCACAATCGTCATCAAAAAATATAGTTGCTTTAAAATAATTATTTCTTAAAAAATTACCAGACTTGTCAGGCGGTATATAATACTGCTGCTTATCATTAGACACCGGTGTTTTAATCTCCATATCTGAAGGATTCTGTTGCTTTATGAGAGAAAGGAATTCTTTGATGCTATGGATGAGATTAGAACAATCCCCATCAACTTTTTGACCATCCTTTATTTTTTGAAGCTCTATTTTTATAAAATCTATACCATCCAACACAAGATCTGAAACAACAGAGTAATCTACATCCTTGGGTTTCTGTTCACGAATGTAATAAAATAAATCTTCCATAGAGTGCGCAAGAGTGGATATATTATTAAAAAGCATCATAGCTGAAGAACCTTTTATGGTGTGCATGATACGAAATATCTCATTGATAGACTCTTGACTATAAAAACTGTTTTTTTCGCATAAAATGATGATGTTTTCTAACTGTTCAATATTCTGTGTGGTTTCAAAAATATACATATCAAGCATTGGCTCGTTAAAATATGGCTCAGACATAGGTACCACCTCCAGGTCTTATAAAAATTAATCTTTTTTATAACTAAAGGCATCTAACCATAAATGAATTGTATGCATTGTTTCCTTTCTTAAAGAAAAGTTAAAATTTTTTATTCTCCACTTAAGGCAAAGTCCTATAAATATAGAATGTACCATATCGGCTAATATTTCCGTACTTATGTCTTGTTTGATGACATTCGCTTCTTGAGCTATCCTAATAAGTTCCTGTATATGCGCTAAACGATTTAGGAAAATATCTTTCGCCCTAGTCTCTAATTCTGAAATTCCTCTAAAAAGTTCGTAGGCTTGTATAAGTGCAGTAATTTGAGGATAGTTCTCATAATAACTCACATAGGAATCCATATAAAATAAAATGGCTTCTCTAGAAGTACTTTTCTTTGCTTTTTCTAAAGAAGTGCGAAATATATCCTGATCATATAGAGAAAAATGCTCTAAAACAGCCAGAAATATATGGTTTTTCTTCGAGAAATATTTAAAAATAGTACTTTCAGAAAGCCCCAATCTTCTTGCAATTTCCTTCGTTGAGACGGAATGTATGCCAAACTCATGAATTAGGTCAATTGCAGTTAATACGATATTTGCTTTTTTATGAACAGAACTCAGTTCCATTTTTTACCTCTCCAATAAGTCATCACTTACTGTATTGGCAAAATTATACACTAAGCATTGTGTTTTTGTCAATATTTATAGAATTTTTTGTATAAATGTCGATTAGGGAACTCTTTTATCCTATAAGAGAAGCAATGGTTATCCCTAAAATAATACCCAGCATCGTTCCAACGGTAGAAAGTCTGCCTCCCCACATTTCTTTTGATTCAGGAAGGATTTCTCCACAAGTTACATAAAGTATAATGCCTCCTGCCAACCCCAAGGAAAGTGCAACAAATAGTACGGAAATTCCACTGATAAAATATCCTAAAAAGCTTCCCAATCCCATAGGCAGAGCAAAAATAAAAGAATAATATATGATTACTTTCTTTTTGATTCCTGCTTCCTTTAAAGGAATGGCAATAGCAATACCTTCCGGTATGCAGTGAAGGGCTACAATAACAGCAAGTCTAAGACCTGAAGCCATTGAACTGCCTGCCAGTGCACCTATGGCAATACCTTCCGGTATATTATGAATCGAGAGACCAAATGCCATAAGCAATCCTGTTTTTAGATACTGTGAACCTTTTAAATACTTAGTTTTTTTCATATAATGATTAATCGTGTGATCCAATTTTACTGTTATAAGAACACCTAAAGTTACCCCAATTATTCCAATATATAATCCGCCCCGTGAAAAAGCCTCCGGCAGGAGATCAAAGCAAACGGTAGCAATCATAAGTCCAGCTGTAAATCCCATAATGGTTCCCTGAAATCTCTTTCCTTTTTTAGAAGTTAGAAAAGATAATATTATTCCAGTTAGAATACCGATAAATCCGGTCATATACCCTAATCCAAAACTAGGCAGCGCCCAAAGCATAAAATCACCCCATAAGATACGATTTTATTAATTATCTTATGGGGTGATTGATTTAAATAGAATATAAGTTTCAATGTTCTGTGATTCCCTTCATAGAATAAATCGGGACAGAAAACATGATGCCTTTACCAGGATTTTTTATATCCAGATTTAATACATCTTCAATTTCATCCATCGCTTTTAATACCGTCTCCTCATCTTTAACAACGGAAAACAAGGTCTTCCCATAGCTTTTTTTATCTAAATCTTTCATGGAACTTGCAATCATAGGAATATAGATATCATCCATACTGTATAAACTTGCAGAACCTATAGAGTCTATAATGGTAGCTCCTGTAATGTTTATTTTTTTAAGACACTTTAATACAGTTTTTAAGTTTTTGGCATTACTTAATACCACAAAAAGGACATATCCTTTCGGCTTCATTAAATCGCCCCTTTACCTATTGACGTGTAGATTTTAATAATATTCGCTTTCGAACTCTTTTTTTAGAACCTTTTTGTTTTCCCTGCTTTCAATATGTCTGTGGAGCTCTCCTCCCCGAAAATGTGTTACAGGCAGTACAAACATAATGCCTTTATTAGGCTTTTTCATATCTCCTCCAAGAATTTTTTCAACATATTCCATAACCAGTTCAACCTGTTCTTCTCTCTCTATGACTGAAAAAATTGTTTTGTTGCTTTGGGTGCCTCCCTCCAGAGACTTCATAAATCCTCCGATTAAAGGGATATCGTATTTTGACTTTTCTTCAATGGATCTGGATCCCATGCTGTCTATAACTGTTGCGCCTCTGATGCCTAATTGTCGTATTTTAAACAATATATCAGAAAGATATTCCACTTCATTTAATACAATAAATAGTGCATACATATTGTATCTTCTCCTTTATGAATAATAAGTATTTGATTTCTTAAAAAATTAGACAGCTTCTTCGGCCTTCTTATTGCTGAAGGAAAATTTTAAAAGAGGGGGAGTCACTATAGTTGAGATAACAACCAACAGCACAATACTTGTAAAGGTTGCATCAGAAATCACTTTGCTTGCAACTCCCTGACTGGCAATAATCAAAGCTACTTCCGCTCTGGCAATCATTCCAACGCCTATTTGAAATGCCTGCCTTAAATTAAACTTAGATATTAAAGCGCCCAAGCCACAGCCAATAATTTTACCGAATACGGCAATCAATACAATCACAATAGCATATTTCCAATATTTAAAGATTTCCGATGTAATAGCTACTTTTAACCCAATACTTACAAAAAAGATCGGTGTAAACAAAGAATATGCCAGTACTTGAATTCTGTCCGTTATCTTTCGCTGATAAGGAGTGGTAGAAAAAATAACCCCTACAAGGTATGCTCCCGTAATAGCAGCAATTTTAAAAACTTCCGCCATAAACGCAAAGAGAAAACATGATATGATAGCAAAAATAATAATCTTTTCACTCCACGCCGAGCCCATAGCAAAAGAAGTAATTAATTTGGATATGATGATTCCGACTATAAAAGTGATTACAAAGAAAGACACTATTCTAATAATGAGTCCAATGATGCTGCTATTCCCTGATGGATTAACCATTCCTGTAATAACTGCCAGCAAAATAATACCCAGTACGTCGTCTATAATTGCTGCACTTAATATGGAAAGTCCTTCTTTACTGCTTAATTTTTTCATATCCCTTAAAACAGATACTGAGATACTAACAGAAGTAGCAGTTAAAATAGTTCCTATATAAAGGGCAAAAAGGAATTGCTGATGTCCGGTACCTTCAGGAAGATATTGTTTAAAGAGAAGATAAGGAATGACTGTTCCAAAAAACAAGGGAAAAATTACGCCCCCCGCTGCAATAACAGAAGCACCTTTACCTGATGATTTTAATTCGTTGACATCAGTTTCCAGTCCTGCTAAAAACATCAGAAATATAACCCCTATTTCAGACATCGTGTGAATCATTTCATTTTGTCCGTTCAGCCACCCTAATACGGTTGGCCCTAAAATAATTCCTAAAAGAATTTGTCCTAATACCTTAGGCATCTTTATAAGACCAGAAAGCCATCCTCCTATGGAAGCAGCACTTAGAAGAAGCACTAAATCTAAAAGGAATTTTTTCTCTTCTAAGCCCTGTAAAATAGATTCGATAACCTCCATGACAGTTCCTCCTTTAATGATAATAATTTCATGATTACCTTTATGTTATAGATTTTAACCCTTAAAATTAAATTGTTTGTATATAGGGTTTCTCTATAATATCAGTAGAATTATAGTACAAAAATTAATTGAATTCAAATGATGCATACAGTATTCTTAAAAAAAGAACATAAAAACGCCCAGGCGTCTAACCCAGGCGTCTTTACTACATTTCATTTTTAAGCTTTTCTGTTTGATCTACTGTAATAAGATTCTCAATCACTTCATCTAAGTCTCCATCCAGAATATCGCCTAATCTGTGAAGTGTCAATCCTATTCTGTGATCTGTTACTCTTCCCTGAGGGAAATTATAAGTACGGATTCTTTCATTTCTGTTTCCTGTTCCAACTTGACTTTTTCTTGCAGCTGCCAATTCTTTTTGCTGTTTTTCCAGCTCTATTTCATATAGTTTTGCCCTAAGAACTTTTAGCGCTTTTTCTTTATTTTTAAGCTGGGATTTTTCATCTTGACAGCTCACAACGATTCCAGTAGGCATATGGGTAATTCTTACGGCAGAATCTGTTGTGTTAACGCTTTGTCCACCGTTTCCTGAAGAGCGGAACACATCTACCCGAATGTCATTCATATTGAGTTCCACGTCTACTTCTTCAGCTTCAGGAAGTACGGCAACAGTAACAGTAGAGGTATGAATTCTTCCTCCGGACTCTGTCACTGGAATTCTTTGAACACGGTGAACACCACTTTCGTATTTGAGCTTTGAATAAGCACCCTGTCCCTGAATCATAAATACAATTTCTTTAAAACCGCCAACACCGATTGCATTGCTGTCCATAATTTCTACTTTCCAGCGTTTTCTTTCGGCATATCTTGAATACATTCTGAAAAGATCCCCTGCAAAGAGAGCTGCTTCGTCTCCCCCTGCTCCTCCGCGGATTTCAACGATAACATTCTTCTCATCATTAGGGTCTTTAGGAAGAAGCAGTATCTTTAACTCTTCTTCAATACCAACGATTTTAGCCTTGTTTTCTGCCAATTCTTCTTTCACCAATTGGCGGAAATCTTCTTCTAAATTATCTTCCAAAAGCATATTGGCTTCTTCAATCGCTTCTTTAGTTGCTTTATATTCCTTATATTTTTCAACCAAAGGACGTAAATCGCTGTATTCTTTCATCATCTTTTGCCATTCACTTTGATTGCTGATGACTTCTGGATCGCTTATTTTTTCTGAAAGAAGTTCGTATTTTTTTAGAATTTCTTCTAATCTGTCAAACATTTTCTCACCTCTGTTCTTTTATTCCAAAAACTACTCTGTTGAGTCCTGCCAAATCCTTTTTTATTTCAATCTCTGTAAAATTTTGAGATTTTAAGAGATGAACGACATCATCCCCCTGATTATATCCTATTTCAAAAAGCAAAATGCCTCCAGATTTAAGGTATTCCTTCCCATCTTTAACGATTAGGCGATAAAAATCCAACCCATCCTTTCCTCCGTCTAAGGCAATTGTTGGTTCGTAAGCATTTACTTCTTTCATAAGCTCTTTGATTTCCTCAGTCGGAATATATGGGGGATTGGATACAATCATATCCACTGTTCCTTTTAAGTTCTTAGGAACTTCTCCAAATAAATTACTCTTTATAAAATGAACCCTGTCATTGACTTTATTGAGTTTCGCATTATATCTCGCAACCTTAAGGGCATCCTCTGAAATATCTATGCCAATGACTTGGCTTAACGGAGCATAATAGGCAATACTAATGCCAATACACCCGGAGCCCGTACAAACATCTAAAACTTGAAATTCTTTGTCTTTATCTATAAACTCCAATGCCGTCTCAACCAATATTTCCGTATCCTGCCTCGGAATTAAAACACTGCTATCAACATAAAAAGGAAGAGACATAAATTCCTGTTCATTGGTTAAATACTGAGTGGGGGCTCCCTCCAGTCTTTTATATATAAGTTCTTTATAGGCTTTTTCCTGTTCTTCTGATATCTCATCTTTTGAATGGGTAAAAAGCTGAACCCGGGAAAAAGTAAGAACGTGGGCCAAAAGAATCTCCCCATCCAATGCCCAGGTTCGAATATGAGCATCTTTTAATAAACTTTTCCCTTCAGCCAGAACTTTTTCAATAGTCCTCTTCATCCTCCAGAACTCCTTTCAATGCGGCGATTGCTACCTCAATCTGTGCATCATCCGGTTCTCTGGTGGTAAATGTTTTTTGCAGCCACATTCCCGGAACACTAATCCAGCAGGCCAACTTTGTTTTTGATTTTCTTGCCCATCGGATGACTTCATAGGAAATTCCCGCAATGAGCGGAACAAAAATAATCCTGCTGAGTACTCTGAGCCAGGGAGTTTCAATATTCAACACTGCAAAGACAACAACACTGACAAACATTACAATAAGAAGAAAACTGGTTCCACAGCTTTTATGAAGACGGCTGTGTTTTTTTACATTTTCAACAGTTAATTCTTCTTCATGTTCCAGGCAGTTAATGGTTTTATGCTCTGCTCCGTGATACTGGAATACCCTTTGTATATCTTTCATTTGAGAAATCAGATAAATATAAATAAGAAAAATCCCTATTCTAATAACGCCTTCCAGGAGATTCTGAAGCCAAACATTTGTAATAAAATTCTTAAACAATCTGGATAAGAAAAGAGGGGTTACCATAAACAAAGCAATGCCCAGTACGATGGATACAATAATAGAAAAGCCTATCATATAATCTTCTAATTTGTTCCCTAATTTTTTCTCTAAATACTTTTCAAATTTAGAGGGCTCACTTTCTTCTTCCACTTCAAAAAATTCTGCAGAATAAGCCAAAGTTTTAATTCCTATTACCATAGAATCGATAAATGTTGCAACACCCCTTAGAAGAGGAAGTTTGAATAGAGCATACTTCGTCATAATAGCAGTAACAGGTTGTTTATCCATAACTATTTCCTGGTCAGGCTTTCTTACTGCTACAGTGTAAGTCTTTGTCCCTCTCATCATGACTCCTTCAATAACAGCTTGACCTCCAATACTTGTACGCTTCACTGCACTCACCCCCTACGATATTGTTAGTAAAATAAACTTTCTTATTTCAAAAAAAAAGGTTGAGTGCAACCGCCTCAACCCCTTACTGTTCTTGCCCAATTCCATATCTTTT
>ERZ773359.6372-NODE-6372-length-10452-cov-432.862749_pt1 | contig 10452 bp, 5 predicted proteins | sample MGYA00374955_ERZ773359 | MGnify/ENA primary metagenome ERZ773359 (study PRJEB29098, sample SAMN04486028) | biogas fermenter metagenome | study: EMG produced TPA metagenomics assembly of the Biogas fermentation microbial communities from Germany - Plant 4 DNA1...
CGGAAAGTGTGGTCGAAATTGTGCCACCTCTTCGAGGAAAGGTGGTTGAAAACCGTCCATTTATGAGCGTCTGCTTGAAAGAATCGTAAGGGGTGGGCAGGATTGTGCCACCGTTTGCCAGAAACGTGGTTGAAAACCGCTCATTTGTGAGCATTTGCTCTAAACATCCGATCGGGTTCGCGGGCTAATGTATGGCCGATGTAGGGCTAATGTGGGGCTAACGGGAGGCTAATACGGAGCTAATATGAATCCGATCGGGTTCGGGGGCTAATGTGGGGCCGATGTAGGGCCAGTGTGGGGCTACTGCGGGGCCGATGTAGGGCCAGTGTGGGGCTAATGTGGGGCTAACGTGAGGCTGATATGGAGCTAATATGACTGAACCAGGAGCCCAATGAAATGCGGTAGAAATCCGCCCACCGCATGCTGTAACAAGACAGTGACATGAGGCTTGACCCTAGTTATAATTAGCATGTGCGGGCACTACGCATCCGATCTGCAAGTCAATGCACAGGCAACGATCAAATCGTAGGGATTACCTAGGTGTTGCAAAGATGCTATGACACCGTACTATACCGCCTGGTTAGGAGGAATCGCGTTGCAGAACACATGTGGCAAAGGCAAAGCCAAACAAGGCAGATGTTGTAAAGCCAATAGGAATCAGGAGACATCTTGTGTAGAAAGACAGATGAAGAAGACATGTAGAACCGAGAAAACAATACCGGAGATATCCGGCCAAGAAGGATCAATGCAGATAAGCCCTGGCGCAGCAGAAGCATCACGCAGAACGCCTGAAAACGGATCAGGACTCAAGAAGCTATACAGCGGTAAGACCAAGGATGTGTTCTTGCAGGAAGACGGCAATGTGCTACTTTATTTCAAAGATGCTGTAACCGGAACAGAAGGCCGGATCGATTCAGGCGGAAATGAGGTTATCGGCGAAGTAGCAGGTAAAGGCAACGCATCCTTCCGCCTGACGCTTTACTTCTTCGCTCTCCTACAGAAGGCAGGAATACCTACGCACTTCCTCGAGACCGGCCCGAAGGAGAACACAATCATCGTAAGGTCTGCACGCTCCTTCAACCTGGAGGTCATCTGCAGAGAAAAGGCATGGGGGAGCTTTGTCCGCCGCTACGGGCAGTATGTAGAGGAAGGCAAACCGCTACCGTCTCTTGTGGAGTTTACACTGAAAGATGATATGCGGGGAGACCCTCTAATCACTGAAGATGCCCTTGTCGCGCTGGGTATCGTGTCCCGAGAGACAGTAGATTACATGAAAGACACTGCAGAGAAGGCAACTGCCGTCATCAAGAACGACCTGGCTGCTCGCGGCCTGGAGCTCATCGACATCAAGTACGAGTTCGGTGAAGTAGACGGGCAAGCAGTAATCATTGACGAAGTGTCCGGTGACAGCATGCGGGTTGCTAAGGATGGCAAGGTGCTGTTGCAAAAGGAACTGGCTGCAGCGATCCTCGGGGATAAGCTTAATTATGACTTTTTTGGCTTTTCCTTTGAGTTATAGCAGAACTCTTGAACTCAGCTTTCACACTTCGCTGTTACAGGACTGTTTTGCTGTGCTACCTATGGCCACTTCCCGTTTTGCAGCCGCGGCACTCCGTCTTTTGGCCTCATGAGATGTGGATGTGCCTATTATGATTACGCTGCGACAGAATGCGAATACACCTTATTTATGATCACAATTCATAATCAAACGAGGAGGCAGGTCTTGTCTTGCTAAAGACTCACCGCCTCCCCGTCACTTAGGCTGCTCTTAATCTAAGGCTCAGAGTTAGACTAAGACTGAGTCTGACTCTAAGTCTAGGTCTAGCCCTAAGTCTAGGTCTCACTCTAAATCCGAGTCTTGCCTCAGCCTTTAAAGTGTTACAGACGTTCGTAACCCTCGGGTATCTCAAAGAGACACGGGCACAACTGTTCTTCCTCGATGTTAAGAACCTCTATTATAACCTTAACTTGACCTGTCGCATCTGCTTCTTCAACCCTCAAGGGGTAATCCAGGTCACGCGCTACCCAGAATGTGGAGATTCCCATTTCGGGGTCTGCGTAGATATATCGGATGACATCGCACTCGTAACCTCGCACCGTCTCAGTACCGAGATCAACTTCTTCGTATTCATCATCTTTAATGTAGATAGGACTCTCATCAGCAGATGCTTCAATATACTTGTTGTCTGGCAAGAGTGTCCAGGCGGCTTCTTGACTGGCATCAATTATAGTAACTACGGTGCCAAACTCAGTATCCCACTCAAATCGCTGCAGCATATCTTTGACATAGACCTTCCCGGACATTTCGACGGTCGCCCCTCTCATGACTACTTCAGCTGAAAACTCAGCCGAAAAGACGAATGGGGAGAACAACAATACACACGCTAACGTGATGACCGCCGTACCTATTAATCTCAGTCTCATGAACCTCGGCCTCGGTATCTTCAAATCCATCCCCCCTGCATGTGTACAGTTGGTCAATGACCTCAATCCAGGGAACGAGCTCCCTAGTCTTTGCCGGTTTCTCCGCGTTCCGCGTGGCACCTTAAGCCATACATGTTCTCCGAGCTGTCAACAGCAACAGACAACACTAAAATCATGCAAGGAGCAGCGCAGGGAGAGAGGATGTGCTCTAACTAGCATGTGTCTTCTCCCTACGCGTCCCATAACACCTAGGAGGCTTCCTTGCTACAGGTTATTCGCCTATGCTAAGTGCTCTTACCAGGTATTCTCCTATGCTAAGCGCTCTTACCGGACATTTGCCTATGCTAAGTGCTCTTACCAGCCGAAGTCTTCTTCGGTGAGGTCGAACTCTTTTTCGAATCTTCCGCCGGTAAGCTCTACATCTCTCATCACCCACATGGCGCCGCGGTAATTGGTCATTTCGAAGTCATAGACTCCTTCGATGAGGTCTCCTTGGAAGACCCCGGGAATAGTCTCCTCCAAGTCCCGGATATAGTCTTCGGTCTCCGCATCGTACACAAGAATCCTGATATCATCTACTGTGGCCGGTCGCCCGTTATAAGTAACCTTAAGCCTAACATCACATTTCCTGCCAAAGTCCAGAATCTTCTCGAACGTTTCACCTGCTAGAACTTCTACGTCTCTGAACCATATCTCTCCCTGGCCGAACATGGTGCCTAGATTCAACACGACTAGGTCGTAAACGCCTTCCTTGATTTCTCGTTCAAATATGCCCTCTTCTATCTGCTCGAGATCGAAGATATATTCATCGCCATATGTGCCCGCCTCATACACCATCACCCTGGAGTAATAGTCTGCGTAAGGCTTTCCGTCTACAAACATCTCGAACCGGATCTTTCCCTTTCCTCCCAGATCAATGACCTGCTCATACATCTCCCCGGACCTGACTTCTACGTCTCTAATCCACCTATCTCGGAATCCCGTGCCTATGTCGATAAGATACAGGTCATAGAGCCCTTCTTCGCACCGCGCCTCAAACACGCCTTTCTCCACTTCTTCAAGGTCGAAGATAAATTCTTCTGTGCCTGCATGATACACCATGACCCGAGTATAACCGTCCAGGTCGGAATACGGCTTGCCGTCCAAGATAAATTTGAGCCTGATCTTGCTGGGACCTATGACGATCTCTCGCTCCACTGTCTCCCCGGCTCTCACCAGCACCTCGCGCAGCCACCGCTCGGCAAGACCCTGGATTCTCGGGATGGCCAGGATATCATAGCTTCCTTCCAGAACACCTGCTTCAAATACGCCGCGCTCGCCTGGGACTTGCTCAAACTGCCCAATGAGTCTGTCATTCTGGTAGAGCTCAAGATTCACTTCGTTGCTGGGTCTGTCCTCGATAATCGCTTTTACCACGATACGTCCAGGCCGTTGGAAAGCAAGCTCTATAACTTTGGTTTCGCCGCGCTGAACTTCAATCCCCTCGACTCCCAGGCTCTGCTGAGGCCGGGACCTGTAATCGCACCTCAAGTCGTAAACCCCGGGCTGGACTCTGATGGACAACCTATCTCCCTCAGACACGAGCTCCCCGTGGTCTCTGCCGTCCCTGAAAATCCTGGCGGAAAGCGAAGACGGAGGTATTGCCCTTCCACCTGCAGTTGCGTAAAGGACAATCTTGCCTGTGGAGGTTCCGAAGTCCAGGCGGACCCTTGTCGTCTCGCCTCCTTTAAGAGCGACATTGGCCTCGCTTACCTCTATAGGCTCGCCGTCTATTACTAGCTTGCCTGTGACAGTGTAAACGCCTTCTGCCGCCGAAAGGCGCAAGACGTCTCCAGCTTTAGCTTTTACCTCGACCTCGGCAGGCCTACCTGATGCATCGAGGACTTGGATCTCAGTCTGCGCTGTGACGTTCTTTCCGTCAGCCCATGCCTCCACCTCCAGCGACGGCGCGGCAACTACTTCAACCATGATAGAGCTTAACGCATCTCTCAGGCTTGCTCTGTCGTTGGCTGAGAAATAGTGCCCTATGCACCGCACCTTCTCTTCAGCCTTAGCGGACAGCGCAAATCCCACCACGTAGGGCTTCAAGATAATTCCCTGGTCTTGCAGCTGTTGCGAGATGGCGCACGGATTCGCAAGGCAGCTCTCTTCTCCGTCTGTCACAAGGACAATAACGTTTCTTCCGTCTTTGCCTTGAGGGAAATCCTTTGCCGCTTCTCGTAATGAGTATCCTATCGGTGTCATCCCTTTCGGGCTCAAAGATTCAACAACCTGCAAGATCGAAGCTCGCACCTTGCCCACGGGCCCGAAGTCCACCATAAGTCCTGAATCCTCACACGCACTCTTCCCCGGCAACTGAGAACCGTATACTCGCAAGGCAATTTCGAGCATAGGGTCATCGTCCAAGCTTTCTACAAGTTCCTTCAGAACTTCCTTTGCCACATCCATTCTGGTATAGCTGCCTTCCACTTTATCCTTCATACTGCTGGACGCGTCAATAATAAACTCGATGTAGGTCTTCCCTTCAGGCTCAGCAGCATATACAAAGCTTGCTGCCGCTGCCAGCATCAAGACCAATACTACTTGAAGGATCACCTTGTACCACAGATTTCTCCGAGACAATCTCATTACCGGACTCGCCCCCCTTGTCATACTCATTCATCGATATAAACTAACAGAGCATTGCTGATATCACGTCCCGGCCTTGTAATGTAGCTATTCTTATAGACCAGGCCGCTTGAAGCTCCGCCGTCGAGATTCATGGCATCCACCGCTCCGAGGGGTTTCATTATCTCCGCCAGTTCAGCCATATTCGCGCCGGGCACAGTAACGAGGAGCAGATCGCCTGATTCAGTAATGCCAAGGGCTGATCTGGGATTGGACTGTGTTAGGATCTTCGCTTCTGTAAAACCTTCAGCTTTAGCCGCGTCAACACTGAATACGATATTTCCGTCCTTAACCAGTCTCGGCCCTGCACCGATACCATCTGCAACATCCAACCAGAACTCAACCGGTGAATCCGAATACTCTATGTCGAAACGTAAATATGCCCCGGCACCTACGTAAAAACGCTGTGCCAGAGGCTCCTCACTGCCCCTGAAATTGGCAACGAAACCGGATTCAGGGATCTCCTGCTCGCCGGAACCGATACGAACCACCTTGAAATCATCGACTACCACGGATATTCCATCGCTGACGCCTGTCGTCTCACCTCGCCATCGGTTGTAAACTATGACACTGTTTGAAGAAGTAGGTGTTCGATTGATGAAGTAAGCGTACCAGTTGTTGGGCCACACCTCGGAACCGTCAATACCACCGACAATTTTGAGCCTCAGCGGTTCCATTGTTGTCCTCTTATCCCAAGTTATCGCAAAGACAGTGCCTGTATTGCCCTTATGAACAATCTCACCGTCGGAGAAAATGGTTCCGACAGGATCCTTAAACCGGCCTTTCTCATAGGCGTTAAAAAAGGTTCCGTTGATGGCAGCCACAGCACCTTTTCTGCGGGCAAGGCTTAAGAGGTCCTCTGTGAGCCCTACCCTATCCTGCCCTAGGCCTACACCTACCCGAACTCTAGGGTCGGCCAGTGCGACTCTGACCACGTTACAAGTGACAGTCCGGTTTTTCAGCCTGACTTCTACCGTTTCGCTGACTACAGGATCTCCGGGTCCTTCAGCTTCCACCAGGCATACTGAACTGATGCGGTTAAGCCCCACAATCAAACTGAGTACACACAAAAGGCCTACTAACACCGGTAGCAGTAGGCCCCTAACCCCGGCACTTCTGCTATCCTTTCTTACGGAGCTTCCAGCCATGTATTTCCCCTCACTTCTATCCCTAGGCACGCCGGACCCGGCTATTACTCCACGGAGTTTGCTCAAGCAGCAGTATTCTTCATATGATTACTGCAGCGGGTAGGTGCATATCCCTCATTGACTGCATATCATCTAGGAACTTTGAGTCCTGATACCGAGCTCATTGTGCGAGGCCTTCTGTGCTGCCTGCTACTTTGCGGCCAGCTAAACCTTGGTGAGTAGCAAAGCCGGATAGGATTCATTCATTCATTCATTCACAAGATGATTTTATAATCACCACCTGACCAAAATATGACCAAAATCTTTACACCGGCTCTCAGCAGGCGGTAGGAAAACGACGCTATATGGAGAACGTTATTTCTATACCAATAGTTCGAATCTTCCTGCATAGTCCGGCTAGTTAGGGGCGGTGCAACAGTGTCAGGGGTAATGGAGACTAAACTCATACCGCCTGAACTCAGGCATAAACTGGTTGATAGGCCTCGTCTGCTCAGAGTGTTCTCTGATCTCAGAGGCAGGAAAGGGGCCTTTCTCGTTGCACCGGCAGGCTACGGGAAAACCAGCCTTTTGCTCCAAGCCCTTCGTGCCGCCGGTATACCTATTGTCTGGTACAGATTGGACGCTCATGACAACGACCTCTGTGTCTTTGTCCGGCACCTTGAGGCAGGCCTCAAGAAACGTCTTGGAAGCTCTGATCATGAAATGCCCGGCTTGCGTAAGGCGAAATCCGTTGCAGATAGTTCAGTTGTAGAGCAATCGGTTGTGAAGCAATCAGCTGAAGGGCAATCAGTTGAAGAGCGATCAGTTGTGCAGAACACAGGTGCAGATCGATCAGCTGCACAGCAATCGGCTATACACGGATCAGTTGCTCATCGTTCAGCTGCAGATCAATCGGATGCACAGCAATCACCTACACAGGGATCAGTTGCTCATCAATCAGCTGCAGATCGATCAGCTGCAGATCAATCAGCTGCAGATCAATCAGCAGAACGGCAATCAGCTATACAGCGATCAGTTGCAGACCAATCAGCTGTAGACAGATCACTGGAACGTTCCTTGGTAAGCTCATTCACAAACTATCTTGCAGCTTGTGCTCATGATGGGTTAGTCATAGTGTTAGATGACTGGCATACTGTGCGTGACCCGGGGATTCACAGTTTTGTCAAGGCTCTTTTCCTTCATCTCCCTCCTGGAATTCACATGGCCATTTCAAGCCGCACCTCCCTTCCCACGTCGTTTTCTCCATTGCTTATCCGGGGGCAAGCTGTTGTTTTGAGCGCTCCGGAGCTGAGCTTCAATGTGGAGGAGATCAGAGCCTTCGTCAGTCAAGATTTCAAAGAGGCGCGTCATCGTGTGCCACATCAAGCCATCCTGGATTTTCAACAGCTCACAGGCGGGTGGCCGGCAGCGTTAACACTTCTTGAGGATGAGAGCCTTCATACATGGATTGATTCGAATTCCTTTTCCCTGGATGCCCACCACTTAGACAGTAGAATCCGTCAGATCTATGAATATCTCGAGACTGAGGTCCTCAATGAGCAGCCCGATGATATAAGAAGGTTTCTCCTGGCCACCTCAGTGTTGACTTCATTGACACCTGAGAAATGTGACAACCTGCTAAGCATAACCGATTCCGCCCGAATCCTGGATTATCTGAACCTTCAGCAACTGTTCATAGTCCCTCTTGAGGGAGACAAGAATGCCTACCGTTATCACGAACTCTTTCGCAGGTTCCTTCTGAACCGGTTAGGGCCGGCACGAAAAAGCATGTTAATAGAGGCAGGTCAAAAGGCAAGACAAGCCGGTGAGTTTGAGGAGGCAGCCGAGTACTTCTCCTTTGCCGAGGCAGAAGAAGACACTCTTTCAGTTATTAAGGAGCTTATCAGGCAAGACCTCCATGCAGGCCGTTGGCAAGCAGCTAGAAAACGGCTAAAACGCATTTCCGCGGTGGACTTAGCCTCTGATCCCTGGTTGTCTCTTTATAAGGCACACACGGAGTTCTCCAGAGGGAAACTGGTTGATGCCGAAACTTGGGTAGTCAGGGCAAACCGCATGTTTGAAAGCTCCGGTGAACGCTTAGGGCTCTCTGAAGGACAGGTGCTTATGGCACAGATCTTGCGTAGCCGCGGCCTCTTCCACGAGAGCATGGAATCCTTGGATCAGGCTTGCAAACACCTAACAGAGCAAGAAATAAGAGAGCATTCTCAAATTACGCTTGAACGGGCACTGAACCTATTTATGATAGGTGAGCCGGATCAGGCAATGACATTGCTGATTAATGCTTTCCGGCAAGCTCAGGAACAGAATGATAGCCTTGCTCTGGCATACATAGCTGAGACTCTGGGCAACCTTAGCTACATTCAAGGAGACTGTCAAGAAGCATTGCGCGTATTTGAACTGGGTGTTGAGGCACACCCCGAGTTCAGGCTGCCAGGCTACTGGCTCGAAGAAGGCCGTTGCTGGATCTACTTGGGATGGGGTCAGTTGGACAAAGCTCTTCGTCATGCCAAAACGAACCTTGAAGCAAGGAAAAGGTTTGACCCCGCCGGGACGCTTCCTGCAGCATATGGTTACGTAGGCTGTGTTTATACAGAGCTGGGAGAATTGAAACTTGCAGAGAACCATTACAGGAAAGCGCTTGAACTGGGAGAGGATTTTTCCGTTCGTGCTTTCGCCAAAGCCCATCTTGCACGATGTCTGGGTCTCCAAGGGCGCTGGGCAGAAGCTTTAAGCGCAGCAAAAGAAGTCCTTGACGAATTTGACAACGGATCAATTCTGCAAGCGATATGCAAAGTTATTGTGTCCACCGTCTTCATCCAGGTAGGCGATCCTCTGGGAGCCAAATCCCTGCTTGAAGATGCAATCAAGTTTATGGACAGATGCGGAATGTCAGGCCAGCCGGCGTGCAATGCATGCGGCCTGCTAAGCGGCGTTTTGTTCTCAATGGAGGATACATCAGACGCCGAGATATCAGCGGCTAGGGATTACGCCAGGCGTCACATTACCATTGCTGCCCGAATGAATTACGTCCAGAACCTCCTTATGAAGGCAGATGACTTGTACGACGCAGTCCTGGGGGAGTGTTTGAAAAGCGGGTTTGAAGTCGATTTCTGTCAAAGGCTTCTCGTCCAAAGAGGGGTGCGTTCGCTGAGACTCCTTACTGAACTGGCAGCGGACAATGATCCCAAAGTGCGCCTGCGGACAGTGGTCCCCCTGGCCGACATCGGCGGAAAACCGGCGACAGATATCGTGAAATCCTTGACGCACGACTCTGACCCGCAAGTGCGGCAGAGTGCGGCTGCAGCCGCAAGACGCTTTGTCAAAGTAGAGGCAGGAGGAGCTCGGTCTGGAGATGAGCCCCCATTGCAGGTTCTCACCCTGGGCCCTCTCCGAATCATTGTGCAAGGAAAGGAGATAACGGCACTACACTGGCGCACCACGAAAGCCAGAGATTTGCTCGCCTATCTGGCCCATCGGATCGAACCGACAAGCACAGAGCAGGTCCTTGACGCTCTGTGGCCTGGGGTTGAAACGAAGAAGGCGTTGACGTCCTTTCACAGTACTATGTATCGGCTGAAACAAGCGCTTCGCCATGTATATCCCTATCCCGGAGATTTCGTCCTGCACAGTGGGAAGCGTTATCAATTGAATGAAAGCCTCATTTCCACTGATCGCCGGCGCTTTGAGAAGCTTGCTGCCGGTGTCTTGAGAGAAGAGGTATCCACAGAGACAGTTCCTTATCTGGAAGAAATGGTCTCGCTTTATCGTGGTGAGTATCTCGCAGACCTTGATTACGTATGGGTCATTCAAGACCGTGAACACCTGCAGCAGCTCTACAGCGATGTAAGCATAAAGCTTGCGCAGTATTATTTCAAGGAAGGTCAATACTCTGAGGTTATTAAGTATCTACGTCCGCTTACCGCAGCCAATCCCGTTTCTGAAGAATTATGCTGCCTCCTAATGAAGGCTTATGCAGGGATTGGAGACAAGCGGGCGATTGCAAAACAATATCGAGCCCTAAGAACAGCGCTGGCAGAGGAGTTGGGGCTTTCCCCCTCTGCCGCAACAAGGAACCTATACTATCGTCTATGTAGGAATTAGATGATCATTTCTGTAGGGATCAGGTGATTGTTTCTGGAGAGTATAATCGCTTCTGTAAGGATCAGATACTTGTTTCTGTAGGGATTCTATAATTGTTTCTGTAGGGATCAGG
>ERZ773359.6376-NODE-6376-length-10447-cov-5.544361_pt1 | contig 10447 bp, 9 predicted proteins | sample MGYA00374955_ERZ773359 | MGnify/ENA primary metagenome ERZ773359 (study PRJEB29098, sample SAMN04486028) | biogas fermenter metagenome | study: EMG produced TPA metagenomics assembly of the Biogas fermentation microbial communities from Germany - Plant 4 DNA1...
TTTAGTGGCCTTATTTCTCCGTGACAGTGGTCTTTTCAGATCGTAATATACACCGCTTGGATAAGCGGGACCATCAGGAAGCCGCCCGGCTGATTACCTGGGCCCAGAACGATCCATTTTGGCAGGCTAACATTCTGTCCATGGCCAAGTTCCGCAAGCAGTACGACACCCTAAAAAGACAAGCTGTGTCCCGCATCACCACAACGCATTCGCGCACGGGCAGAGAGCCAATTGTCCAGCGGATGCTGCGCGAGGAACTGGCACGTGAACGCGGAGAAATCATCGATATTTAAAGGAGTGAGCATGATGACTAAAACTGAAGTATTGGCCCTGATGGCCTTATTGGAGGCAGCGTATCCCAATTACCGACTGCATACTACTTCAGTGGAAATCTACGCCCAGTATCTCCAAGACCTTGATTTTAAACTTGCTGAGAAGGCCATCCATAACCTTATCCGCAATGAAGACTGGTTCCCGACCATTGCGCAGATCAGGCAGGCAGCGGCGGAGACGGTGCATGACGTTCCCTCTACAGAGCAGGCCATGGCGACGCTGCGCGAGGCTGTACGAACCGGCAACTACACCATGGTCAAAAAGAACCCCCTTCTGGAACAGGCCGTGGACACAGTGGGATGGCCTAGGCTGAAGTTCTCTGAAAACCCGGAGCCACTAAACCGGGATGTCAGAAACGCATATGAGCGCCTCAGAGCCAGAGAGATGCAGCGGCTCATAGATCTGCCGCGGGTAGGTCAGGCCGCACTTACCCATACGGAGGAGGAAGACTCCTGAGAAAACGCGAGTGTTAGCATGCGCTGTTATACCGCTACAGTCTAGTTGCATCCCGTCGTAGCGGTGCCAAACGCCCGTGAAGATTATAGTGGCCACGAAAGCGATGCCTCATCGGTTACAGACGAATACCTGCTAACATTAAGACAACTGGAACGAAAAAAAGACTGACAATCGTAGAAACCGCCACGCCCAGGGCCGCCAAATCCTCATCGGCGTTGAATGTTGAAGCAACTAGGGCCGTGGAGGCGAGGCAAGGCATGGACATCAACAGAAGTAAGACAGCAGACAAAGGATATTGCAGTGATGAAGCCGTTACATACACGATACCTATAACGGGACTCACAAGGAACCGATGGAATACGATTCCGAAGACTTCCCTACGCCAGCGCTTTTTTGTCTGGAAGACATTGACCAGGAGCGAACCAATGATGAGCATGGCCGAACCCACGGTTATATCAGCGATAAAATCTATTGCGCCAACCAACGCTTGCGGTATGGGCACTGCAAGCAATCCGAAAACGGAACCTGCAACTAAAGCTACGAGATTAGGATTGAGTATGTTCTTCAGCCGAAATTTCGCGTCACGTTGAAACAACGACACACCATAAGTCCAATAGAATAATGCCGCTCCTAGTTCAAACAAAAAAGCATAGACGAGATTCTCGGATCCAAATAGGGACATGATGATGGGTACAGGCAAGAATATATTGTTACCGTTGGTGCAAAGAATGGTGTATGTGCTCAGGGTCTCATCAGTCAAACCAAACCTCTTTCCTGTCCACGAAGACGTGATCGCCAATACTATGCAAGTAAAGAAAGCGACAAACGGAAAAACCAGACCTAAGCGCAAGACAGTTGAGTTCACATTTGCGTAGACTGAAGTGAACAACAGCGCAGGAAATGCAACTTTGATCACGAGGCTACTTAGCTGCGTAGTAAGTTTTGCGTTCATTATTCCTACAAGTCTAAGTATGGTTCCAAAGCAAATCAACAATGCGATCATGACAAAGGGCTCAAACAGTAGGTTCACGCCTTGGCCTCCATTCTAAGCATCCTGAATAGGGTACTACGAGGGTCTCTCTTCTCTGCAGGGAACGGAACTGTGAGTATTCGGCACCATTTTCATGGGCGCACAAGACGACATCATAGTCTCAAACGGAAATCCACTAAAGCCCATGGCGTATTTGCTAAACCACAAGGCCTAAATAGGTCAGTTCGGTGGCACGTGTGCCACCGAACCGGACTAGCAAACATTTATCCGTTGCATGGTTCTGCAAATCGCATCCACACCAGCATCTCTCCAGGCTCACGATTGCACCATGTGAAATAGGGTACAGCGGTTACTTCTACTACTTTCTGTTGATGGTTATCGCGGTAATAGAGGTGGTTTTCATTGCTCGCTTCCTCCCGGATGGCTTTCCCCTTAAGAACCACCACGCCCCCAAGGACGTCGTCAGCGTACTCAGCTCGAAATGCCGAATCCTTGGAAATTATTAACGCAGACAAATTTTCCCCGTTATCCACTTCTTCGAAACAATAGACAATTGGTCCCCTTTGGAGTGCTGCCTTTCCGGCGCAGTACCTCAATTGAGGGTTGCTCTTAACTATCTCCACAGGCATTGGCAAGTGCAGCCTAACCCTGTCGTTGACCGACCAAAACCTAGATATCTTCACGTATCCCTTTTCCACAAGGCTTTCGCAGTTTAACTCTTCGTCGTTCAACCAAACGGTGGGTTGACGGCACCACCCGGGTACCCTGAGAGCTAGAGTGAACTCTCCGCCTTTACCTATGCTTAGCTCGACGTCTTCCTTCCACGGATATCCGGTTTCTTGAGTCAACTCAATCTCATGGCTGTTTAGCTGAACCACTGCCTTACTCGGTGTATACAGATGTATGTAAAGCGTGTCCTGAGAATGTGAGTAGATATAGCGTCCGAATGAGGTCAGGAGTCGCGCTACATTTGTTGGGCAGCAAGCGGTGTCGAACCATGCTTGCCTTTCACTCTTGACATGAGCCAGGTCAGTTCTTACAGCACAAGCTTCCGGCCACACTTCCAGGGGATTCACGTAGAAGTACTTGGTTCCATCCAGAGATACACCGCTCAGGAATCCGTTATAGAGGGCGAGTTCCATGACATCGCTGTACTTGCTGTCAGAGGTGAGAAGTAGCATCTTGTGTGCCCAAAACACTAGACCTATGGTCGCACACGTCTCGGCATACGCCCTATCGTTGGGAAGATCGTAAGCAAAAGTAATTGCTTCACCATTGCCTTCCGACGATCCGATCCCTCCTGTTATATACAGTTTGGACCTGATGACATCATCCCACAATCGTTCTAGAACATCCTGAAGTGCGTCTTCCCCTGTCTCCAGAGCAAGTTCGGCCATTGCTGTGTACATGTACATTGCTCGTACCGCGTGACCTATTGCCTCCGTCTGCATCCTGATGGGCTTGTGGGACTGACTGTAAGGTAGTCCGTGCCTCTCCTTGTTTTTTCTCAAATACGGATTGTCTTTTGGTCTCTTTTTCGCTTCTTCGACAAAATAAGGTGGTTCCTGACCGCGTTGGTCAAGGAAATACTGGGCCAGCCGCAGATACTTTTCTTGATTCGTAACTCTATAGAGCCTGATCAGGGCCAGTTCAATTTCCTGATGCCCGGGATACCCTTGCCTTTTGGTGGGCTCAGGGCCAAATTCATTGTCTATATGATCCACCAGCCGCTCCACAATCTCCAAAAACTTCGTCTTTCCTGTTGCCTCGAAATACGCGACAGCAGCTTCGATCATGTGCCCAGCACAGTACAGCTCATGGTTGTCCCTGAGGTTCGTCCACCGCATGTCAGGTTCAACCAGTGACGTATAGGTATGAAGGTAACCGTCTTCTTGTTGGGCCTCTCCGATAAGTTCAATTACTTCATCGGCAATTCGCTCCAAGTCCGGATCAGGTTTGCGATGCACCGCATAGGCAACCGCCTCGAGCCATTTGGCAACATCGCTGTCTTGGAATACTCGTCCGTAGAACGTTCCAGTCTTTCTTCCTGCTGCGATTCGCAGGTTATCAACAGCGTGGCTCTTGGGTGCTCCTTCAATCTCATCATTGAGAATTCGCCACTGGTAGGGAATCATCTTCTCCTTGGCTAGTCTTTGTCTTTCACACCAGAAACCATTGGTCAAATCCACTTCATCAAGTTCTAAGGGACGGCTCATTTCATGCTCGATCATGTTGGCACCTCCAAAGATACACTGCACATCTCCTGGCATTACTCGAAGCGAAGAACCGCTTTGTGTTTGACTCCGGCGACGAATATTTTGCCACCCTCATAGGACCAGCTGCTGGCCGGGTTCCCTTCTTGGCCATCAATCTCCACGCGTGTAGGTCTATGGGCACCGTGAATCACCAAATTGAAGTTTTTGTTGCTCGAATCCCCATGGTTCTCGAACGCAAGCATGCCTTCTGTCTTAGTGCATTCTAAGGGGTAAACCTGATCATCATAGAGCGGGAAACCGAATGCTTGATCCTTGGGATCATGCGGGTCAAGAAAGATGTTGATGGTCAGGTCATTTATATCAGCATCTCCCACATGATCTACCTCGGGGCCCATGGGAACCATGGAACCGCACTTCACAAATAGCGGGAATTCATCCAGCGGAACTTGCCTGGTGATGAACCTCCCACCCTCGAGGCAGTTTCCAGTCCAATAATCCCACCAGAATCCGTCCGGTAAATAGACTTGAACCGTGTCATCAGGGGATAGTACGGGGGCTACCAAGAGTTCATTGCCCAACATGTACTGGTGCTCCAAATCCCGGGCAGCTGGATCATCCGGATAGTTCATCACCATTGGCCGCATCACCGGATGTCCCTTGTCATGCGCGATTTTGGCGTAGGAGAAGAGGTAGGGGATGAGTCTGTAGCGCAGTTTCGCGCATTCCCTAAATATGTCCAGGGCTTCTTGGCCAAAGTTCCAAGGATCGCGGTTGCCCCAACCATGGAGACGCGCGTGCGGACTGAACAAGCCAAACTGAGCCCACCGGATGAACAATTTGGCATCAGGATCTCCTTTGAAGCCTCCGATATCATGACTCCAAAACGCCATTCCAGACATACTGAATGACAGGCCACCGCGCAGCGTACTTGCCATATCTTCCCATGTTGCGTGAGGATCGCCACCCCAGTGAGTCGGATATCGTTGGGACCCCGCCCAAGCAGATCGAGCCCATACAAGATGATTACCTGTTTCTTTTGCCGTTAACTCAAATACCATCTTGTTGTAAAGCAGGTTGTATAGGTTGTGCATCTCTGATCCCGGTCTACCGTTGTAGTAGACCGCATCTTCGGGGATGTCCTCTCCGAAGTCCGTCTTAAAAACATCTGCGCCCTGCTCGATCAGGTTTTTCAGGTGGTTCTGAAACCACTCAACGGCCTCGGGATTCGTAACATCCACAATTCCAGTCAAGGGGTTGATGCCGTCTCTCCACGTTTGGGCGTTGTATACAGTCCCATCCTTCCTCTTCAGGAAATAGCCGTTTTTTGCGCCCTCCGCAAAGAGTTCACTCATACTGGAGACATAGGGATTGATCCATATACACACTTTGTAGTTCTTTTCATGCAGTTCCTGGAGCAAAGCATCAGGATTCGGAAAAGCCTCTTGGTCCCAAGTAAAATCATTCCACATATTTCGCCTCAACCAATAGCAGTCAAAATGGTAAACATCGCAGGGAATGTCCAGATCCCGCATATTGTCGATTTGATTTCTTACCGATTCTTCGTTGGCTTGGATAAAGTACGAAGAAAGCCATAGACCAAAGGACCATTTGGGCGGAAGGGCTGGATAACCAGTCAACTTGGCATAGTTTTCGATGATTTTCAAGGGTTCGGGACCAAGAATGAAATAGTACTCAAGAAAATCGGCGGAGACTTCCATTCCCAAAGCCCTATTGGAAGGACTGCCCACATTGAACTCGGATCTGTGTGGGTTATTGAGCAAAATCCCGTATCCGTTGGTACTGATGAAGAACGGTATGGGTTTATATGTTCTCTGGCTGCGAACACCCTGTCCATTTGAGGTCCACATGGTTATTCTTTGTCCCTTTTTGTTCAAGCGTCCAAATGTCTCGCCAAAACCATAAATGTCTTCATTGTAGTTGAGTAAATGGGTATAGTGGATTTTGGTGACCTCGTGGATCACGTCTTGATCGCGACTCACGCATGATATTCCAAACGGCTTGTTGAGGTCTTGATTCCAAGTAGTTTTGTCCTCGGTCACACTCTTTGTGAGCAGACGTCCCTCACTGTCGCGGAAGCAGAGCTGCCAAGGATCAAGGTTGATTTCCACCTGCAATCTCTTGCTCTTCAAGATCAGCTTTTCTGACTGCTCGACCAATTCGACTTCCACTTCACCTTCGTCCAGGACGATCACTGGATCGTCCCACTGTGAAGAGGCGTCTGTAGAGCCAAGAGAGAATCTGAACTTAACCATTTCGGGATCCACGAAACGAAGATTGACAGTAGCAGCAGCATAGTCTTCCAATGAGCACTTCAGCTCTATCCCATTGGGGTGCTTACTGTAGTCAATGACTCGCGTTACCTTCACGAATTTGCTTGTCATTTTGCATGAGCCCTCCCTTAAATGTGTTTCGATAACCTGCTATTTGTCCACACCGCCCACAGTTAATCCCTGTACTATATGGCGTTGGAACAGCATGAAGATAATCATTAGTGGCAGAGCAGTAACGGTGGCAAACGCCATTACCCTATTCCAGTGAACAACTTCTGCCCCTATGAAGTTGTACAACCCTACGGTCGCTGGCTGCATAGCCCTGTTCCTTAAGAAGGAAAGGGGGAAAATGAAATCACCGTAGGACCAGATGAGAGAAATGGTCGATACAATGATCAAGTGTGGTTTGACCAGCGGTAGCACAATATACAGAAACGATCTAAACCGTCCAGAACCATCAATTAGCGCTGCCTCCTCTAAATCGGTTGGGAGTGCTAGAAAGGCCGTTCGCAGTGTAATTACGGCAAAAGGCACGGTGAACGACGCGATGGCCAGGATAACAGAAACATAGTTGTTGAGCAGGTTTGCCTTGAGAAAAATAACGAACAGAGGCGTAACTCTTAAAATGTTAGGCAGCATCTGCGCTATCAGGAAACACAACAGAATCCACCTAGTCCACTTTGTCTTTAGTCGGGCCAAGCCATATCCACCAGTCGCCCCAAGAACTAGAGTCACGGCGGTCGCGAAAAAGGCGATGATAAAGCTACTCTTCAGATATGGTATTGCAGACTTTAAGACCTCCCAAAACTCCAGGAAGGAGGCGTTCCTCGGCCATAGTGTGGGAGGAATCGCATAGATTTCTGTAGGCGACTTAAAGCCGGAGACAATCATCCAATAGATTGGCAAAACGTAGAGGGCAAAAACAATCAGTGCGATCACGGTTAACAGCAGTCTTCGATGCTTTCGCAGCAAACTACGCATCCCAACCCTCCTCGGAAAAGAACTTAATATACAGCAACGTAAACACGATCATGATTACGAACAGGATGTTGGATGCCGCAGCACCTTCACCTAGGTTGAAGAAATCAAAGGAAAGCTGATAGGACCAAAGGGGCAGGGTTGTAGTCGCGTTCACCGGACCACCCTTGGTCATAACCCAAAGGAGGTCAAACACTCTCAGGGTGTAGATGGTTCCCAACATGAGAACAGCACCGATAGTTGGCTTCATCAGCGGTAGGGTGATGAAGAAAAACTTCTGCAGGGGACTCGTGCCATCGATGTCAGCTGCCTCGTAAACGTCTGTCGGTAACGCTGACAGTCCGCCAGTGAGCAGAAGCATATTGAACGGTATTCCGAACCAGACGTTTGCTATGATCACACCCCGCATTGCTATGTTTGGATCCGTAAGCCATCCAATTCCTTGTCCTATGATGCCGGCCGTCTTGAGCAGATAGTTGATCAAACCGTGGTCGGTGTTCAGCAACCACGACCACACTGTGCCGACAATAATCGGGGCCAAAACCCAACCCATGATGATAGTGGTTCTGACAAACTTGTTTAAGGGAAACTGTCTGAACAAGAACAGAGCCAAAGCAAAACCAATGACAAACTGGAAAAAAATGCTCCCCGCTGTAAAGACTAGTGTTCTTGCCATTGATACAGGAAAAAGGGGGTTCGAAAGGACACTTGCATAGTTTCCTAAACCCACAAAGGGCATTTCTGGTAGTCTGATTGTTCTCAATGTTGCATCTTGTAGACTCAGTCGGAAATTGTACACTATGGGATAAACCACCAAGGCTGCTAGAAACACTATGGCAGGCAACATCATTTTCATGTAGAACCTGTTATTTCGACTTTCAAAACCCATCGCCGGTTGTACCCTCCCTGTAAGACCTTGTGGGCGATGAGGTATCGCCCACAAGGGATTACCTAAAGATGGACTTCAGCACTAGACGCGAGCTACTTGAAGAACTGAGCTAATTGCACTGCTGCATCATCTAAGGCCTGCTGCGGCGTCTTTATACCTGTGAGACTCTCGTGAATAGCAGTCTGAATTACAGCAGAAATTTGTGGCCACTGCGGATGAGGCCCCCTGGGCTTTGCATACTGAAGTTGGTCAATGAACACAGCCATAACCTCGTCCTCGATCCACTTGCCTGGTAAGTTAGCGATGTCGGTTCTGGGCGGAATTCTTGCTCCTCCCAAGACATTCCAGTATAGCTCGATCATTACATCATCTTCGTGCAGCCACTGTACAAACTCCCAGGCCTGTTCTGTATACGGGCTAGAATCGAGAATTCCCAGATTGAAACCTCCAAGTGCCGAGCTCCTGATGCCCACATCATCTTTCACAGGCAGTAGGGTGAGTCCCCACTCAAAATCCGCGTCATCCAGCTGATATAGTACCCATGGACCATTGATTGCCATAGCCGCGTGCCCCTCAGCGAACATACTGAAGGATGCCTGCTGGCCGCCGGATATGACTTCAGGCGATGCCCATCCATTCTTCACAAATGTAGTCCACAGTGCGAGTGCCTCTACAGCACCAGGTGCATTGATGTTGTCAATATCAGCGCCGCCTTGTTGGATGAAAGGCAAGAACTGGAACGTTCCCTCTTCGCTTCGGTCAGCACAGAACGTGATTCCACGACGGTTTTGTGCTACGTCTGTGAGGCGCTCCGCGTATTCGGCAAGCTCGCTCCACGTTGTGGGCGGTTTTTCAGGGTCCAGCCCGACCTCTCTGAACATGTCTTTGTTGTAGAACAAAGCCAGAGTGTTGGAGTCGATGGGGAGGCCGTATACTCGATCGTTGTACATAACAGATTCCCAGGAGCCCTCAAAATACAGAGGTGCCTTACCCCACTGCTCAACTTTGTCGGTGATATCAGCAAATGCCCCAATCTCAGCAAACGAGGCGAAATGGGGGTTATCAACCGTAACCAGGTCTGGCTCCGTCCCTGTCATCAACGCTGTCGACAACTCCCGTCGCAAGTCACCTTGGGGGACAAACCTCAGTTCAATGCGGAATTGATCGCCATACTTTTCGTTCCACATTTCGGCCGCCTGAGGCCAAAAGTGAGCGCCCTCAGGAAACACGTGCCATAGCTCCAGAACAACATCCTCGGCAACGGAAACGCCTGAAAAGATCCCTACGAGCAAGCAAATCGCCAACATAACCGTAAATGTCCGTTTCATCGTTCTTATTTACCTCCCGTTAGATGTGATAAGATTAGGCTACAGCCTTTGTGTTGGGTCTGCGCTCACCACCTCCCATTGTAGATGTTATCGCCCAGTAATCCTTTGCTTGGATTCTTCTAGGTGTTTAAGCATGGTGCGTGAAGCTTTTTCTACGTCTCTTTCCATAATTGTCTTGACAATATCCAAATGGTCGGTCACGGCAAATTCCCTCTGTTCATTCAGGTAAACTCTCTGAAAAACGCGGCGCAGCTGATTGGTAAGCTGCCTGGAGAAATAATAGAACAGGTCGTTCTTGGCACTCTTAACAATCAGCATGTGAAAGTCAAACTCTGCTTGAATCCACTGTTCCACCGATTCGGCTGTTTCGATCTTTTGAGCCAGATTCATGAGTTCCACGATTTCTGCCTCAGTCGCCCTCAATGCAGATAATCCGCAAGCAGCGACTTCAAGCGCAATGCGGACTTCAAACACACTCTCGATACTGATGTTTTCGAACTTGATGATCCTGCTAACGGCTTTATCGAAGCCTTTACTTTTCGATATGTCGACGAAGGAACCTTTGCCCACTTTTACAACCACTAAGCCACGTTCCTCCAGGGAGATCAAAGATTCCCTTATGACATTTCTACTCACTCCGAAATGCTTGGCTAGCTCGTTTTCGGATGGCAGTTTTTCTCCCGGTTTCAATTTCCGTTCGTAAATCAGCTTTTCTATCTTGTCAGCAACAATCGCCGACAGCTTATCACGTTTTATTTGCCCAGTCTTCGAATCAAGTACCATATTATCCCCCATTACTCACAACCTGTAGGATAAGTCAACAACCCTACAAGCAGTTTACCTCCTTTGTTGATGTTTGTCAACGAAAATCGAAGCAATTTCCCAAAAAACGTAGTGGAATGTTAGTGGCCAGTTTAAAATGGACATAAAAAGGGGGTGCGGACAAAAACCTGGACTTATAAGTC
>ERZ773359.6377-NODE-6377-length-10445-cov-11.961116_pt1 | contig 10445 bp, 8 predicted proteins | sample MGYA00374955_ERZ773359 | MGnify/ENA primary metagenome ERZ773359 (study PRJEB29098, sample SAMN04486028) | biogas fermenter metagenome | study: EMG produced TPA metagenomics assembly of the Biogas fermentation microbial communities from Germany - Plant 4 DNA1...
TTAATTTACTATACTTCCTTCGGAGGTCTATGACAACTATGCTAACACAGGGGGGAACAGTCCTATATGCCAGCGTCTTCGTTGAGTACATAAATCCTTTAAGGTTTCAGGTGCCTGAGTCCAGCAAATTGCATCAGTTGCATATTTAATGATGTACGGAATGTTATTAATTGTACAGTACTCATGCAGCTTAACAACTAACTCCATATCCTCGCCTAAATTATTGGTATCATATCCTCCGACAGCGATAACAAACTCTTTCTTAAATAAGCCAAATGCTCCTGATATGATAAGTGAACCATTGAACATGTCGAATAAAATTCTTGATGCTGCGAAAGTGCGGCCATATTCCAGCAAATAGTAATGTTATTCAGGATTTGCTGCCAGGACAGATCATTCGAGTTTAAAAATAAGCTGTAGATTTTTTCTTTCATACATATTGACTCCCTATTTAATAAGCGTTCTGCCGCGCTAAGCAGTATTTACTGACAGATAATTCGTTTTTATTGACACAATTGATCATGCTTTTTATGTAGTCCAGAAGAAAACCGTTGTATTTTACTTCCAACACAACCCCATACTTATCCAGAACAGGATTCATGTTCAGGTGCTGATCAAATAAATCAAAGCTGCTTTCCGTTGATACGATATTGCTGTCAAAAGTGATTCTGATTTTGTTTTCCTTCGCAATAAATGCCTTTCGATTATATTGCACCACGATTTTCGGTCGATAGCATTTGCACATCATAAGAGCATAACATTCCGCAGCAAAAGGATCGAGATATTTAAGCAGGGGTGTATAGTTGTTGGCAATAAGAAGCTCGGCATCCTCCCGTGATATTTTCAGACTTCTTTTCAACTGTTTGCTTCCTTGCTTTTGTTTCATTTCAAGATAAGCAACGTTACTATTTAAATCATAGCAGCGGATTCTTATTTTGCGTCTTGTTTCGATTCCGTCCAATTTATCGGAATAATCACTGTCATAAACAGTATCAAAATACAAAGACCGAACAAGATATCCATGCAAGCCATTGTGAGAATCCTGGTGCATAACCTGCTCTATCTTATGGCTTACGCGCATTGACTCCTCAATACTTAACAAGAACTTTCTTTCTTCTCTAAAGACCTTGTCCACATCATCACCTCTCCAAATGCTAAAAATTACCGTCAAGGAGCAAGACGGAAACTTTGCTCAATCTGACTTGGGCTTCACATATAAGATAAGAGACGCTGCTTGACAACTGAAAACAATTAGGGACTCTTGCTCCGTCAATGGGAAAACATTATCAGACTCTCGACTGCTATTTTTGCATTCTCATAGCATTAAACCTCAAATAAATGTTTTTTGCTTGTATTTCTTTCCATATTCTGTTATATCTTTTTAGTCATTGTAATACATCTTTTAAAATTTATCAAGTATTAAAATAAAGTATTTATAAAAACATTTTATTTTTTGAACCGATCCCGGACAAACAGACAGAAATAAAGGGCAAACAGCATAAGATTGCGCGGTCTTGCTCCGAATCTCAAACGGAGTAAGGCAGTTTTTTTATGTTGATACTTTAGAATTTGTAAAGCTAGCCACAGCTTGCTGAACCTCAACATTAATACCGGACATGGAGAACTGAATTGAGCTGCATTGACGTTGACAGCAGGGGATTTGATCGGTCATCCACTTGTCTTTGTCATCTTTTAATTGCAGTTTCTCCAAGCATAGCAGTCGCTTCGTAATGCTTCAGACAAACGGCACATTGGCACTTCGCTTAATATCTCGCACATCATGCACTTTCCGGACAGGAAAACACCTCTTGTTGCAGTTGCCGTCCTACAACAAGAGGTGCATTCTTCTTGACACAAACTCATTAGTGTCTTATTAAATCCCTCTTTATCTTATCAGATGCTCAACATACCTCGGGAACTGCCTGTAATCGTCTACCTTTATAAATCCGAAATCAGACTTATATACCGACTCGTCATTTCCGCCGCATCCGTAATAGTCGCCGGCATATATCACATTTTGGTGTCCGAGTCCGTTTTCGCGGCAGTATAAGTCGAGCGCGTGGTATTTGTCGTAAGGCTTCAGTGCCATGTCAAACGACGAAGATCCGCCGATAAATACAGCGTACTCGGGAAAAGCGCTTGCCACATCGGCATACATTCTTCTGCGTTTTACGCGATCCGGGTCAAATGCGAGCTTGTCGCCGGGTTCTGCGTCGGTTCCGAGCAGCGGAAAGGTCAGGCAGCCCGATGGGTGATACTCGACGTTTTGTCCTCTATATTCAGTATAGCCGTACTTTTCGCGCAATGCAGTAACGCGCCGCTCGACCGACTCTCTGTCGCATGGAAAGCTCAGGTCGCGCACAAGCTCAAGCTCATGCGTTCTGCAGTTATATTTAGCGTACTGCAGTCCGTAGTTTCCGATTATGTCAATCGGATAACGCTCAATTTGCCTGAAAATGCGTTGAGGCTGTCCTGCGCCGACAATTACAAGTCGATAACGCTGCGCGAGCATGTCAAGCGCCGCGCGGTTTTCGGCGCTGAGCGGCTGTTTATGCTGGGTAAGCGTTCCGTCGAGGTCAAGGGCAATTGCTTTAATTCTATCGTCCATTTTCACCTGAGTCCGTGTTTTTTAAGAATATCCATCAATACAGCGGGATCATTGCCGGTAAAAAGTTCTGCGCCGCGTTCTACTGCGCATAAAACATCTTCTTCTGTGCACACTCCGGCGCCTACCCATGGGTGGATTCCGTCGGCTTTAACGCGTTCGAAATCCTCAACCGGATTTACGGGCGAGCTGCCGCGTACCCAATTGCCGTCCGCAAGATGCTGATTGAAAAGGCAGGCGCAATAGAGTTTGGCTTTTGTTTTACCGCACAGTTCATAGGGATAAAAACCGTGCAGGCGGAAGCGCCCGTCATATTTTTTTCGATGTACTCGAGGAGACTTCCGTCAAAGCTGTTGGCAATGGACCTGTCCCAAAATCCGTATTCGTCGATCAGCGCGATGGCGCGGTCGGCGCTTTCGCACGCGAACTTATCGCCGTGCACATGTATGTAGTCTTTAAACTCGAAATTAAAGCTCATGCTTTGCCCGATCTGTTTCATCAAATCGAGAAACTCGCCGAGAGTCGGGACGGTGATTCCCTCAAACTCAGACCCGCGCTTTTTGCCGACATCTATTTTTTTGATTTCGGCAAGCGTCATTTCATGGATTTTTCCGGGATTATCGGCGGTGCGTATGAAATCACCGTCATGGGCGACAATGATCTCACCGTCTTTTGTCATGTGCATGTCGAGCTCTATCATATCGACGCCGATTTCGCAAGCCGAACGAAAAGCCGGCAGCGTGTTTTCGGGATAAAGCGCCATGTTTCCGCGATGAGCCGCCACTTCAATTTTCATGATTAAACATCTTCTTTCTTTATATTACTTCTGGTTTTCCAAGAAAGTGTCGTGCAGTTTCGAAAGTAATTTGGTATAACCTTTTTCAATCGAAGCGATCCTTGAAACATAGCTTGTGGAATTGTTTGCAACAAATTCTCTGAGCTTAGTCAGAATATCGATGCCCGATGCGTTGGTCATAAAACCGTAATCGCAGTAATAGCTGTCAAAGATAATCTCGAGAATTCAAGCGACTCGTTATCGCGCAGGAATTTGCCTTGAAGCAGTATGTCGACATATGCCGGTTTTACATTTACCATTGACAGATAGGACATGTCCTCAAGTATCATGCCCACCATTTCGATATCTCGGACCGTGATCGGGATCGACATCGCTCCGCCGATGTTCGCCTGGTAATGGATCTTATATTCTTTTTGGCTGCTGTCGAGCTTGGGTATCGGCAGGATTCCGAACTCGGACTTCATACCGCGCATGCGCTCGACTCCCTTGAAGTTTGCAATCCAGAAGAGCGCTCTGTCCTCGGCAAGCGCATCCATCGGCGCATACTCGCGGTCTACGCCGGAGTATCTGTCACAGATAAACGACCCGTTGTCCACGCTGCATATCGACTGAATCGCAGCAATTATATCATAATATTTTTCGTTTACAATATTAAGTTCCAAAAAGTCTTCGTCGTTTTTCGAGATGGTCTGATAACCCGTCCCGCTGAGAAAACAATCGATGACAAATGTGTTGCCGATAAAGCCGTGCATGTCAAACTGAGTGATTTTTCCGTCGCCGTCCAGGTCGCCTGTTACAGATTTAATTAGATTTGTCACATAATCAAACGTCCAATCACCGGACTTGACGACATCGTAAAGATTTCCGGTGTTGTAATTTTCGGCGACGACTTTGTTGAACAGCACGCAGGGAGTCGCTCCGAGCGCATGGATGTTAATATCGCTATAAGCGAAGTAATTTTTGCCGAATACCGTGCTGTCTTTGAGCATCTGCCGGTTCCAGTACGGCTTTGAAAAATCAATATAAGGGACATCGTTCATTATTTGTGTCAAGCCGTTGACTGCAGCCGAGAATGAGTAGTTGCCGTTGTTTATCATGACTTTAACGGCATCTTCACCGGCTCTGACGAGCTGCGCAACTTTGTTGTACATCGCGCCGTACTCGTTTCGCTCCCATTTGACGGTGACATTATACTTTTCTTCGATAGCTTTGTTATCGTTGAGCGCTTCTCCGTTAAGCTCTTCGGCGCGGACATCGAAGCTCGGCTCGAAATCGTTGTCGCCGAAGTAAAACCAAAACTCAATGCCGTCAAAATCTTTTGCCGGTATACACGGGTCATAGCTAATTTCGGTCGTTTCGGCTGACTCTTCTGAGGATTTTGTTTCAATGGCTGCGGTGTCGACTGCGGATGAGGTATTTTGACAGGAAAACAGGATTCCGGTTAAAAGCAATGCTGCAAGTGTGAATGCAAGCTTTGATTGCAATGAACTACCGAGTTTCATGCAAAACCTCCGTCATTTTTTTAATTACTTGACACCAAAAATTATCTTTGCTGCGACAATGCCGCCATATTAATCCAACTTATATCAGTTTAAGAATATCATCCTTATGGAGATTATAAGCACATGAAATATTGCTATACTTTACGTTCATGCGCGCATTTTCCGAATGCGGTCAGACTGACAAGACCGGGGCTGATCCCCTCCGGAGAACCGATAATCCTAAGCCGTACCGCATACGCTTTTACCGGCTCAAAATCTCTGTAATCGATTGGGAGATCTCTTTCGTTTTCGGCGGCATCGACCAGTATCCTCCACTCACTGTGGGAAGAATCCGGTGAATACTCGACCATATACCGGAACGGTCCGGGCATGCGCCCTTCAAGCGTCTCCATATCGACATCGCGCCATATTATTCTTATTGAATCAATCATAAAGCCTGTGGAGTTTTCAAGCGGAACCGTAATGCACTTTTCGGGATCGTCCTTTTGCGGCTGCCACCATGTCAGCACGCTGTCATCGACCGCGTAAATCGGCTCCCTTCCGGGCATGCAGCTGCTTGCCGTCGGACGCCTGTAAAATGTAAGCGGCAATGATCCTGTGCCGTTTCCCAGTTCCGGATGGGCGATGACTCCGGGTGCGTACTGAGGTGTCTCGGTAACCGCAGGACAATACAGTTCCCCGTTTTCATCAATACCCACAGGATCCATCCCGACCCTGCGCTCGTACATATGATTAAAGCAGAAAATCGAGGTGTAAAACGTCCATAACGTGTTGTTCGGCCCCTCTGCTATACAGCCGTGGCCGGCGCCGCGAAGCAGTCCGCTTCGTTTCTCTGTAAACGGATCGTGTGCTTTCTGAGGGACAAATCCGCTCAGCGGGCCTTCGTCCGACACAAGCACGCCGTTTGCATATGTTGAATATTCGGTACCGCTGCCCGAGTATAGCAGATAGTAGCGGTTCCCGAGCTTTATCGCCCACTGACCTTCGATCCATCCCATGCGTTCGTTTTCATTATGCTCGCCGATCCGCTGCCATTTCACGGACGGGTTAAACGTGTTGATCCAAACCGGCTTGGATAACAGCTTCCACGGCTCATCCGGATCAAGCTCCGCTCCAAGTGTTCCCGTAATGACCTCCACGTCCGGCTCGCCGGGAAGCGGGCTTCTGCCCCCGTGCCAGTAATAGTACAGGCGGTCGCCGTCGGCTAAATAGCAGCCGTCCGCCACAGCCATCCGGTTTCCGTTGATGTCCGTCATATGACCGCATAAAGTAAAAGGGCCGAGCGGGTCGTCGGCAACATACACCTCCGACATTGAGTGACCGCTTAAATACCATTTCCCACGGAAGCATACGACAGCCGGACTGTAACGCAGATGAGGGATTCCTATATCCACATGCCTCCAGTTCACAAAATCTTCGGATACATACGCCACCGCATAACTGGGATACATTATCCATTTGCCGTCATGATATACTACACTGGGGTCGGATACAGAGCGATAATCTTTTATCGACCGAGGATCTGCCCCTGTCTGATTTGTATCGAGCCATCGCCCGCTCGGTATGTTTTCTATGGGCAGCGGATTACAGTAAGTTTTCATGGCGGTAAACCTCCTGGACTTGAGACTGCGGTATGCTTGTACACACGGATGTCGCGGCGTCGGTTATAAACATCAACCCTAATTACCTGCTGAAGTCATAGTATTCCTTTACCATGTGATATGATATCAGGCGATAATACGCCTGATCTTTAATTAATATGAGTTATAGCGATTTTAGTTGTTCTAATTATATAACAAAAATTGAAATAAAACCCATCTTAATCAAATATGAAATATTATTTCATAAATTTGGTATAGTTTCTTATATGTTGTCTAATTCAACAGTGCCTATGAAGACAGAGTGACTGTTTTGGATGCAGGCGGCGCCCGCCGATCTTTATGCCTTAGATAACTTTACATCTGCAGCCACGAAAACTTTCACTAAAAACTAACAGACTTCGTTTGAATCACGAAGTCTGTTAGTTTTAGTTTTATTTAATTCTGTAATGTACTTTTTATTTTGACTACTCGCTGAACGTCTTTTCTATACTTGCAATGATTTTATTTCTCGATGTTTCATATGTTGATACAAATATATGGTTTCCGTCCAGCATCTTCGTGCACAGAGTAGACAGCATATCGGCAGTCCATCCGTAGACTACGCCCAAATCGACTGTGCGCGTGTCAAGAAGAATATTCATCATTTCTATAGAATCCTCGTCGCGCAGCCCTTTATAGCAAAATGCGGTCTGCAAAACCGGCAGGATATCGCGCCATCCGAGAAACGCCATATAATCGATTATAGCGCCTGTGCGTTCGGGATCGCTTGCAGCCATTGGTATGTTCAAAGCAAATGCATATTGGCTGACGATTGTGCAGTAATCTTCCTGTTTTTCATCAAGCTTCGGCAGGGGCAGAATTCCGTATTCCACATCGGCTACTCGGAAACGACTTGAGTTGCTTCCGCCAAGGCTGCCGCTGTAAAACATTGCGCGGTTTCTTAAAAAGAAATCCAATCCCTGGAGTTCGGAAGTGTTGTGCAGAACGCACCAACCGTCACGCGATAATGCGTCGGTAAGTTTATCGTAAGCGGTGATAATTCTTTCAATATCGCTGTCCAATTCCGGAAGATTTTGATCGTTTTTGGTTATAAGAAAATCGCCGCAGCCGTCAAGCAGTGTCATTGTGGTTTCCGAATGCTGACCGGATATTCCGTATATGCATGTACCGTCGGCGGCAGGTTTAAAGCTGTCGTCGCTGTTGAGGTTTACTACAGGCGCTATGTACTCGAAGAATTTATCGTATGTCCAGCTGCCGTTTCGAACAAGGTCATATGGTTCTTCAAGTCCATAATCGACTATCATGTTTTTGTTAAAATACAATGCGTTGCAGTATGCATAACCCATCATATTAACAAAATCGATTGTTGTATACAGCCTGTTGTCTCCGATCGTGGCAGCAGCTATAAATGTCTGGTTCCACCATTCATTTTCAAGATTCAAAGTTGAAATATCATGCAGGTTTAAAACATATTTGCCTGTAAGCGAGGTGGAGCCGCCATAATTTAACGGAAGGTAAACGGCATCATACACATCCTCGTTTGCCATCACAGCTTTTTCCATTGACAAACGCAGCGCATTGTTGTCAAGTGCACCTTTTATAACTTCAATACCGATACCGAGGTCATCTTCGGTTTTGCGGCAGCGCTGATAGATCGCGTCGTTTACGGCATCGCCGGTTTCCGACTCATAATCAAGAATGTGGTGAGAACCTGTCCAAAAATCATCTTCCTGATTTAAAAAGGTAAAAGTATAGCCATCGAATTCCTTAAGCTCATAAGGGTAGGCCGCAGTGGTCTCTTCGGCAGCAGTTTCAATAGAAGCAGAAGTATCAGCATTTATATTGCCATCGGAAGTTTGAGCACATGACGCCAGGGCAAGCGATATCAAAAGCAGCGCGGAAACAAGCAGCTTTTTCATAACAGTCTCCTTTTATTTATTTTATATACTCGTTATTTATTTTATATACTCGGAAATTGCTATAGGACCCATGGCGGGCAGCAAGTGACCACTGACATCGCCAATATTACAGTACCCCATATTTAAATAGCCGTATCTTACATAGTGATTTCTAAGCTCGTTCTCCGTCATTTCGGTGTATAACAACACAGTATCATTTTTCAAAATGATACGAGCTATCCTGCAAGAGGGATTCAGCATCTGTTCATCCGGTGTTTTTGTTATAGTAAAACCCGATGGCGCTCCGGTCGAGACAATCTTAGATACATTATCATAATGCAATGCAAGAACAGCCCAAAACGGGCGGTATTCGTCGGTATGTATGCTCATTCCCGACAATTTCGGTGCGGCAATTCCTCCGGGATAACTGCAAAGTTTAGCCATGCTTAACGCCGCGCGCTCACCGACAATCTTTTCGCCTTCCGATGAAAGGTGTATAAGGTCATCACGCGGCGCATCAATAGCTGCTACAGTATCCATATTCGGGACTATATCGCCGAGCGTGCGCTGCTTTTCGCGTATACCTTCCCACATCAGCCCGCATGTAAAGTCGTTGCTCCACGGCAATGCCATCTGTGCGATTTGAACCTGAACAAACGGCAGATCGGCATCGCCGAAATCGCGCCGCACGGCGCTTATGAAATTGACCATTTTTTCCGTGAAGTTTTTGACACCATCCTGAGATGTTTCGGAGCAGCCCTGATACCAAAACAGCCCGCGCACTTTGCTGCCGACACGTTTAAATCGGCGCAGCATAGCTCCGTATAACCCGCTTCCGTCTACGCTCTCCGGCTTCCAGTCCTCCAGCGAAGCTCCGCCGAGCGCACAAGGAATCACTGCCTGTGGTACACCGGTTATCGAGTAAAGCTTTTTGGCAAAATAAAGACCGGGACCCACGCCACGTTTCGGCACACCGTGCGATATAAAAGGCGGTTGGTCCGATTTCCAAATCGAGTTCAGCTGATTTCTTTTCCATAACTCCCGTTGGCATGCGTCGACCGAAATCCACGGTTCATGCAGTATAGGCTTCGCGTCATCCCACCGGTTGTCAAGGTAATATGCCCTTAAAGCAGGATTTGGGTGGACTTCGTCGAGGAAGTCCGATTCCGTCATGCAGCCTGCGCCTTCCATGTTTGACTGTCCGCCCAGCACCCATATATCGCCCACCCATATCTGCAGCTTTATTGCTTCGCAGTCATCCATGAGCTCAAGGTCATACGGTCCGCCGGTTGGGATTCCCGTTAAAATATACTCATTGCCTATATTAATCAGTCTGCCAAGCGAGGTTCTCAATTCTCCGCTGCATTCAGCCGCAAATTTGCAAACACAAACGCCGTCTGAATTGCGCTGTAAAACCGAACCGTTTGCAATCCCGTATAAAATTTTCAGACAGATCACCCCCTAACCTTATTGGATATTACAGGTCATTGATGTGCATTTCTGGTTCATTCCATTAATTCGCAATGCATTTTGCCGCAATTACATGTGGACACGCGCTTTATGATTGTTGATTGTCAATAACATTGTACCATAAAACCGAAAAGCCGAGGTACAAAAAAATCTGTAACATTTCAACTGCTCTTTATACTGCTTAAAGCGGCTTGGATACTGTGCCGCCTGATAAAAAAGTACGGTAAAATCGCGCTGCGATATTGACCGTACTTTTAATTCTTAATTTAGGCTGACGCTTATGTATTTATAGAATATCTCGCGCAGCTGATCACTTTTGCTGTATCCGCTGATGTTGAGCAGTCGTTTAATACGATACTTGACCGCACTTTCGGAAACATAAGTTTTGGCGGCTATATTACTGTACGATTGATGACTTAATATACCGCTTATTATTCTGAGATCGATTTCGTCACACATCTGTAAGGTTTTTTCCAGACACATGATCTCGCTCAGTTCCTTGTCCTTATAAAATGTATTTTCACCGGAAGAAACAAAAACAGATTCGCGCTGCGCAGGGCTGAGGCCGGCCGA
>ERZ773359.6378-NODE-6378-length-10444-cov-192.124074_pt1 | contig 10444 bp, 1 predicted proteins | sample MGYA00374955_ERZ773359 | MGnify/ENA primary metagenome ERZ773359 (study PRJEB29098, sample SAMN04486028) | biogas fermenter metagenome | study: EMG produced TPA metagenomics assembly of the Biogas fermentation microbial communities from Germany - Plant 4 DNA1...
TATACTCTGTCTTATTTCCTCTTCCGTCAATTTCAAACCTTACATTTCCATTTGAGTCATACCGTGTACCAACCGTTATAGATTCCGTTCCGTCAATTTTTTGTGAAGTTTTAGATTGAAGTCTTCCTGTACCATCATATTCATATAAAATCTCTTTGTCGTAATTGTCACTTTCTCTTCTTAAATTCCTCGCAGCATCATATTCATAATTTACCCTATATGCTGAAGTACCATCTATTTCCATTGTGCTGTCAATTGGATATTTTACTTCTTTCAATTCGCCTAATGAATTGTATTTATATTTTGTTGTATTGCCATTTCCGTCAATGTGAGATATCAAATTACCCAAAATATCGTATGAATTTTCTTCTATAAGTTCCCCGACCTGTCTTGGATCAAAAGAATCTGTTGTTCCTCTTCCTACCCATTTTCTAGTCACGTTATTCAAATAGTCATAATCATATGCTGTTTTTGAATAGAATATTCCCTTCGGATGACCATTTGCAATCGTATTGCCTTTAAGATTTGTTTCAACTGTTAACCTTCCTAGCCCATCATACTCATATCTTGTTGTATATCTCCCAATCTCAGCTGCTTCAGGGTCAATAACTTTTGTAACCATGTCTGCAAGATTGTACTCATATTCTATATAGTATCCATCCTGATATCCTACTCCGTCCCATTCTTTTATCTTGTTACCATAGTTATCATATTCATATTTTCTTATTACCATGTTTATATTTGATGTCTGTTTTTGTGGATGTGAACTTGAAGTAAACTCAGTTAAATCACCCATATATCTTTTTTCTTTTAACTGATTTTCTTCATACACATATACAGTTCTGTTCATTTGGCTTATATCTGCCCCTGCAACGTAATTATCAGGTGACACTTCTGCAATAACTCTTCCTGCCCAGTCGTAATATACCACACTTACTACACTTTCCCCGTTCAGGGTCTGTACCATCTTTTCAACAAGCCCGGTATCTTCATATGTATATGTGTATTCTGTCACATTTCCTCTTCCGTCTATAACTTTTACAGGTCTTCCTTCCCAATCATACTCTGTTTCTGTTATTATATCCTGAACAACCGGCTGTGAACTACTGCTTCCTTCAGGGATAATACTTCCTTTTTCAATTGTCTTTATGACTCTGCCATAGTCATCATATTGATGTTTTTTTATTACTTCAGTTCCATATTCTTCAATTATTTCAAAATCATTTCCTAGATTTAGCTTTTTAGCCCCTGTTGTTTCTTTTATTGTATTTCCATCAGCATCATATTCATATTCTGTAACTATGGCAAATGCTCCTGTCTCGTCATCAGGTATTTCGTAAACTTCATCTGCCCATACAAATTCATACTTAACATCAGGCAATCCCAAATGGTTGTTTTTATATTTAGTAATTCTAACTTCATTTCCAACCTCTATAGTCTCTTCACTCAAATTACCATCATCATCATAATTATAATTGGAAAGCTTCGTCACTGTAACAGTTGGAGTAGCTTGTCCACCCTGATATACATATTTTGCATCTTGGACGAATACCTCTTTTAATCTTCCCATATTATCGTATTCATAAATTTTCCCAATATATGTTGATGGGTTTTCATCTACCGGTACTTTTTCCAGACCGATGAATTCACCTTTTAAATTTCCTGCAGGAGTGTATTCATATTTTGTCCTGGTGTAGTATATCTCACCGTTTTTCTTTTCAATTGAAGTTCTCTTTGCAGTTATTCTTCCTAAACCATCATAGGCGTACCAGATAATTTTATCTCCTCTTATTTCTTTCATTAATTTATTATTTTTAGAATACTCCTTTACAAGGGGTTCTTCTATACCCTCTTCTTCAATTGTCTCTGTGTTTGCTTTATAGTCCCTTATTACTTTTGTAGTTATGTATTTATCCTGTTCATCCTCATAATAAACTCTCTTCTCAATCACATTGTTTTTTAAATTACTTCCTGTTTCACGTTCAGGCATGGTATAAAAGTACTCTTCCAGTACAACACCGTCATCTTCATTTGGATCTTTTTTATAAGTAAGTTTCTTGATCCTATTCATTTTATCATATTCAGTTACGTAGGTATCTCCATTAGGCTTTATCTCTTTTTGTAAATTTCCTGCATTGTCATATTCATATCTCGTAATATATATATCTCCAGTTGTTAATTTTTCAATCTTCTTTACAAGCTCATTTCTTAAATTGTATTCATATCTTGTTTCATATTCCTCACCTTCTTCATACTGTTTAGGTGTTACCTCTCTTATTATGTTTCCGTAACCATCTTCCTCTGTCAATGTTATGCTGTTCCTTCCCTTTCCATCACTTACTATTATTTTTTTCACCCTGCTTTCATTCTCATCCTCATCTTTATATTGATAGATTGTTTTAAAGCCCATCTGTGTAGTCTTTTCTACAACTCTACCAATACCATCGTAAACATATTTTGTTTCATTTCCATCTTGGTCCTTTACTACTTTTAAATATCCATTCGTATAATATTCAAATTCGGTAATTACTCCATCTGGATTTGTAACTGTTTGTACAAGTCCTTTTATAATATGGTCAGGGTTGTATGTATATTCAGTTACAGCATAAACTTCATTTCCATCATCAAGGTCAATTCGTTCTTTTTTCATAACTAATTTTACTCCGTCATATACGTATTCTGTTTTAGAATCTGTTATATTATTTGCTTTTTTCTCTTCTACTTTTATAAGGTTGTTTTTACTTTGATCCAAATTATCTGGAACCAAGTTAAAATCATATGAATATTCAGTATAAGGTGCATCTACAGTTGCTACCGCACTTGCATCATAGCGTTCGGTTTCTTTTACAAGATTTCCGTTTACATCAATTTCACGCATAGTAGTATAGCCGTATTTATCTTTTACAAAATATCTTGTATCTTTATTTCCTATTATTTTTATAGCTTCATCCATGCCAATGTTTGTTATATTTGTCCAAGCACCATTGTATTTTATCTCGTATTCATACTCAATTATACCACCATCCGGGTGTTCCTCTTTTATGGGATGTTTTAAAAAGCTGCTATATTCTATAGTTGTAGCTACGTTATTTTGGTCTATAAACTGCCTCTTTACAGAGCCTATTACTTCACTTCCTGTGCCAGGTTCAGCATTCTCATCCATATTTACATCTAAGAAGAGCCAGTATTTTACTTTCTTGTATGCATCATCTTGTTTATATATTCTTTCGTACTGATCATAATAATTTGTTAATATCACCTGGTACTCCTCTACAATTGTACCGTTAACCTCTTTTTCCACCTGTATTTCTACATTTTTCAATCTTCCTATATTAACACTTAGTTTCTCTAAATTCTCATCATTAACATTATTACCTGGATCATCATCAGTAAAATCCTCAGAAGTATAATAAGTATATCTTGTTCCCTTTCCGTATTCATTTATAACTTCTTGAAGCTGTCCATCATTATTTAATTTGTATTCAAATGTCCTACCTTCATTATCTGTTGCTGTTATGGTTTTCTCCAAATCATTATAATCAAATCTCAAATACCTTCCTGCTCCATCACTTATTTCGTTAATCCTGTATATTCCATTTTGCAAACTTCCACTTACATTCAGTGTATTTTCATACTTATCCTTAATTACCGACAATCTGTACAAGTTGTCTCCTGAACTTTTTGTATATTCATACTTTGTCATATCATTTTTAACCAAAATATATTTATCATTACTTTTGAAAAGTTTGCTATAATTTCCATATGAGGATATGTATTCACCGGTATCAGGATCATAATCAAACACCAAACTCCTTCCGGCTTCTGTTTTTATCTCAACACCTGATGGAATAATATTAATATAATTTTTATGTACGTAATACTCACCGTTTGATAAATATACTTTATACCAGTTTCCATTATATGTTTTAGCATGACCGTTTTCAATTTCAAGATTTAATATAGAATCCCTTGGTGCAAGTCCTATTGAATTATAATTTGTACTAGGTCCGGTTCTGACATTTAAATAAGATGCTGTAACCCGCCCATAATTTTGTTTAATTTCTAAATAGGAATCGTAATTGAATCTCCAGCCTTTTCCTATAAATGTCTCTTCATCCTTGTCCATTGAATTATATGTTCTTTGTAAATTAATCGGTACACCTGGTGAATCTATGCTCAAATCAGTTATACTTTCATAAAAATCACCCGACAAAATCCTGTCGCCCACGGTATTTTTTGTTATTGAACCGGCATACATCCTTAATCCCGGCATTTCACCAACAACATATTTTAGTGATCTTTCCATAAGTCCATTTTCATCTTCTCCACCAATTAAGTATATTTGATTATAAACCACTGCTGTTCCAAATGAACTCCTTGGTTCAGGAATTTTTTTGTGTTTACCACCATCATATATCGGTCTTAGTATATTATGGGAATCTACCCATCCTTTTTCAGGCTTTTCAGGATCAAATACCTCTACAACAGATAAATGAGATTTGCCGTTAAATCCTCCAAGTGCATATATTTTACCGTTTATAACTTCGGCACCCAAATAAGCTCTTGGATATTTTAACTGAGCACTTATAGTTTCCCATTGACCCGAATCAATATTATATTTTTCAACTGTGGATAAATATTCTCCTGAATTATTTTTACCTCCAATGACATATATATTTCCATCAAACACAACTGCTGCAGCTCCACGTCTTGCAACTGACATACTTTCTCCTTGACTCCACTCATTGTCAATAATGTCGTATACTTCCAAAACATCACTGCAGCCCTCACTGTTATATCCACCTATCACATATATTTTATTTCCCGAAGCTACTACTGCCATCTCCGCTCTGGGTGTCATATTTCCATTGGCATTAATTATGTTTCCTGTCTGTGTTACTACTGAAAAATTTTCAATGGTTCCTTCATAACCATTACTGCTTTGACCACCTAAAATATATATCTGATTATCAATTTCAACAACTCCCATATTTCTTCTTGCACTCTGCATGCTCATTTGCCTGCCGGTCCATTCTCCTTTAAGAGGGTCATATTCATTTATAACGTTATAAAATACACCGTCCTTATATCCACCTAAAGCATATATTTTTGCATAAACGGACACAACTCCTATACCATGCCTTTGTATAGGTATATTAGGCACTTCTTCAGGTTCTTCAGGCTCATAGGAAAACCTTTCTATTAAATTTCTCCACGCTTTTGTTGAATCCTTCTCTATCAATATAAGTTCATATCCTATTTCAAGTGGCTTAGTAATAACAAGATTTTCAAAAAATGAATGTTCATAATTACTCTGTACAACTGCTCTGTCAAACCATATTGTTTGTTTATCAGGACCACTTAAAATTGTTGTATGATTTTCAGCGGTAGCAAAATTTCGAGGATCACCAATCATATCATTACCTATTAACTGATAAAAATTTCTAAGCACCTCAAATCTGCCGTTGGTAAGACATGGGGCACCATCTCCACCCTTTTCAATTTCTGAATTATTTTTATGGTCTATCTTTGATATAGTTTCAAAATTACCATTAACCAGAACATAGTCATTTTGGTTTCTCATAACAAGTCTGCTATACTCAGACATTTTAAAATCTCCCCATACCACCAATGTGCCTCCACCTATATTGAGTGTACAATATGCTTGAGAATCTGAAGGATCTGACGTTAATGTAAGATTTCCTTTTACAATAAGTGTATGGCCATTTAGATCTATAACTCCCCTGTCATAGACCAAGTCACCTTCTATTTCAACATCTTTAGTTAATTTTATTATATCAGTTTCCAAATCAATTACTGCTGCATTACTAGGTTTGGACTCAACCACTATTTGATACGGACTTACACTATATCCTGTTACAGTAACAATTGGCATATAGCCTTCAATATCTGTAATTGCATATGTAAGCGCTGTTGTAGTTCCAACTTCATGACCATCTACATATATTTTATATCCTTCAAACAAACTGCTTTCCTCGCAATAAGATTGTCCCCATGTTAATACTATCTCTGATTGACTATTCAAAGTCCATTGAAGATTTGTAGGGGGTGTAGGAAGCATACGTGATTTTGGAAAATCATCTATTACTTCCGTTAACACCCTGTTCATTGCTACATAGTCATTAGAGTTTATTAATCCATCAGCAGTTACATCACCTGCCCAATAATCATCTTCTACAGGAAATGTATCTATTATTTCCTGTATATATCTGTCCATCAAAACATAATCTATAGTATTAAAAAGACCGTCTCCACTTACATCTCCTATTCCATCTTCCCTGACATTCATAGTGTTTATTCTTTCAGGCTCAACATATGTATCCCATCCTCTTAAGGAATAATTATCCCCTGTAAAAATAATTCCGGATTTAAATATTACATTTTCAATTCCATATACTCTATTGTCTTCTCCTACTTTTGCAAAGGACCAACCACTGCTAAAGCTTGTCTGAGTTACTCCGCTAAAAGAACTGTTAAGTTCAAATGTTAGCCTAACCACTTCTCCTGATTGGATTAATGGTTGATTACATTCTTCTGACTCATCTATATATAATATTTTTAGACCTCTTGATACTTCTGCAACTTCTATCTTTGCAGAAGCAACGTTTATAATGCTTCCAGCCTCAAATCCTTTATATGTCATTTCTGTTTTATCATAATTTACTATAAAATCAAAACCGCTTATTCCTTCTTCAGGAATATTGTTTATATTTATTGGTATTTCTATTTCCTGATTCGGCTCTGCCTTCATACTGGATATTTCTATTGTAAGCTGCCCTTCATCAACAAATTCTTCACTACCATCATCATTACTTTCAGGTGGTTCATTTAATAATGCTGCTCCTGCATTTAATCTCCCCGAAGTAGAAACTTTCCCAGAGAGATGTTGCGATTTCGTCACATTACCAAGTATTCTATCTTTTATCTCCGCTGTGCTTAAACTATTATCCATGCTTTTTATAAGTGCTGCTACACCTGCAACATGAGGAACTGCAACTGATGTTCCACTAAGATAATCATACTCACCTTCTGGAACTGTACTTATAATTGAAACCCCTGGTGCAGCAATATCTATACTTTCTCCATAATTAGAAAACGGTGCTAATCCACCATTATTATTTATAGCTGCAACTGAAATTATATTACCAAGATCGTAGGCAGCCGGATATACTGGCTCTATCTCTGTATTTTGACCAAAATTGCCTGCTGCACAAACAAACAGCCCCTCTGTTTGTTCTATTACATCCTTGAGTGCCTGATTATAATGTAAAGATCCCCAACTACAGTTAAAAATTGAAGCTCCCATGCTGGATGCGTATTCAATTGCTTTTATTGCATCTGAAGTTCTTCCTGTATTTCCTTCCATGAATTTAACAGGAAGAATTTTTACATTTGGAGCTACACCTGCTATTCCTTCTCCATTTAATGAAGCAGCAACAATACCGCTTATATGCGTCCCATGAAAATCATGTTCAGAAGAATCATAAACACTGTTGTCATTGTTTACAAAGTCCCACCCGTTTTTATCATCTATTAAATCATTACCATCTGTATCTTCGCTGTCTAACTCTTCATTAACATTTATAAAGATATTTTCTTCGATATCAGGATGTTTAATATCAACTCCGGTATCTATAACGGCAACTATAACATCATTTCCACCATAAGTAATATCCCATGCATTTTGAATGTTTATATCTATACCCTGTGTTCCGTTAACTCCTTTAATCTCTTGTCCGTTATTAAAAAGTGCCCATTGCTGATTAAAATACTCTTCCTGCGGCAAATCAAATGATTCCAAAATATAATCAGGTTGAGCATATAAAACATCCAAATTATTATTTAAATCCTCCAGGACAGATTCTAATTTATCTTCACTTTTAATTTCTATTTTCTCCATTTGGAGTCTTTCACTAAGCCTATGGGATTTGATTTGAGAAATGCTGTTTTTTGAAGAGATTTGAGTTTTTATTTTGTCAGCATTTTTAATATCTTTATAAACTACTATTATTCCATTATCTTTTTTATCTTCTTTTTCAACATAATCTTTTTCTTTATCAATCTTTTCATCTTTTTCTAAATTATTTTCTTTTTCATCTTTGGTTTTATCTTCATCATCTTTCTTACTTTCTTCTAAAATGCCTTCCTTTTCAATATAATCTTTTTCTTCTTCAGGCATTTTATTTTCTGGCTTCAAATCATTTATTGTTACATTTTTTTCTTTTACTTCTTCTCCAATACTAAGTTGTTCCCCTTCGCTGAATGCAAAAATATTTACCACAGATGTTAAAAACATGTTGAAAGTAAGTACCATAACTATTACTATAGAAATAGCCTTTCTTTTTGTAAACATTTTTCTGCCTCCCTTAAAATTATATTATATTTTAAATTGCATTGGAACCTTTATTTTTTTAACGTTTGTGTCAAGTAAAAGTTGGCAATGATCTCTTCATCCTGTTATTTTATTGGTTTACTTGCTTTGAAGGTCAATGTGAAATCCTCATACTTTTAATTTAGTGAACTTCTTTCTGGAAAGTTTGGCTTGTTATGCATTAAAAACCCACTTTTTTTACTATGCAACATAGTTCCACACATTTATTCCACGATCCTCTTGACAACAAGCCTCTTACAGCATGTTTTGAGGCATCAGCGGCATCAACCATTCTGAACAAGGAGATATTCTATGTAAGTATGTCTGATGCTTGGCATAGAAGCCTAACATGCTGATTACTCATTGTCAAGAGGCTTTCGCGGCATAAACACTACTTTTTATAATTTAATCAAGTTAACCTGTTTTCTTAATATCATACAGGAATACCTCATTGTAAATGTGCTTAAATATCTTTTCTACTTTATCGATATATTAATTCTGTTGCACATCGATCATTAAAAATATTTCTAATAGCCTTCCTGCCCTCAGTAACTGCACATCCTTCAAATGGACGAGTCGCTTCATGAATTTTATATGTTTTTTGCTTTTTTAGTTTACTCGGAACCTTACTGGCAACCCTTTTGATAGCATCCACAATTTCTTCAAACTTCTGTTCAGGAATAACCCCATATAGTAATTTGTCTATAGTGGTATAAAGACTGCCACTGAATTTCTCTGCAAGAATCTTCGAAAGATTGTTTGCCCCTTTTATTGACCAACTCATTTTCCTTCCTTTCATTCGTTGAGCCAATACATCGCATATATTGTGTTCCATCGTGCCTAAATGCCTGTATAAAAGCCCTTCCGGTGCTTCTGGCATCTTTATGTCTTCTCTTAAATGGTAAGGTCTTAATCCCTCCTTATTCGCCGTTAAATATCCCTCAAGCGTCTTTAACTTCTTAACAGGCAATTCTTCTCCACCACATTCATACATAAGTTCCTTTATGCGTTCTAAGGCTTTCTCTTCCTCACCCTCATGAAGCTGCTTTATCAGCTTTACGGCTTCTTTTTTGTCCGGTACATTCCTCAAAACAGCCTGGCTCTTGTGGAAGGGATCTAACTGATAATAGACACCCTCCTCGCCAAGCCCTTCTTTTATCCAACTTGCTCCATCTCCATTAACAATCTTAGTTTCAATTTCATCCACATTATACTCTTCTGCTATCTTTGTATCTCTAAGTTTCTTGAACTTACGGGAATCAGTAAACCCAGCACATACACGTTTGTTTTTTAACAAATAGGCTTCTTTCTTCCCACTTCTCCTGACCCATCCTTCATACGTCACTGAAAGCTTCAACTCTTTCTTTCGACCCTTTTTAGGCTTGTCTTTTCCTTGCATGCAGAGCCAAACACCATCTGCTTCTTCAAACAATACCTTTACTTCTTTTTGGCCATTAAGTTTACAATCCTCATATTGCTTAATTTTTTCATCTTCATGTTTCTCAATCCGCTGACCTAACTCCTGCACTATATTCCAAACAGCCATATGGCTTACATCCTGGTTCGTCATTTCTTTTATGTTCTGTGCAGCCTTACGCATAGAAACGTTTGTTGCATTTTCAACCATCTTCTCAACAAGGTTTGCAGACATGTGACCTATAGTTTCCATTTCCAGATATTCATCAAGCAAATATCTGTAGCTTTTCTTCCCGTTTTCATCAACATATTCATAAACCCTTCGATCAATCTCCACGGGTCCCATGATTGTCTTAATACAAGTATGCTTGAACACCTTGAATCTAAAAACTTTTTTATCCCTTTTCTCCAAAAGCATTTTATCTAAATTTGTCAGAATCTCTGTCATCATCTTACATGCCTGTTCACAGGCATATTTATATATTTTTTTCTCTAAATCCTTGAAATTAACACCGTTTCCGTTTACACTTAGGTTATACATAAATCTACTCCTATCAATGTTTTTTTTTCCGTCAATTAACATTATACAGGATGATTTATGTATATGGGAGATATCTTCGGATATCTCCTAATTAT
>ERZ773359.6379-NODE-6379-length-10437-cov-4.905221_pt1 | contig 10437 bp, 9 predicted proteins | sample MGYA00374955_ERZ773359 | MGnify/ENA primary metagenome ERZ773359 (study PRJEB29098, sample SAMN04486028) | biogas fermenter metagenome | study: EMG produced TPA metagenomics assembly of the Biogas fermentation microbial communities from Germany - Plant 4 DNA1...
CTTCCTTGGAAATGACATGGTTCTTGGTATTCAAGAGCAAAACCTTGAAATACTCCTTTTTCTTGTAGCGGAGCTCTTCCATAAACAGTTCCGCTGCCTGCCGCGGATTGGTGATGCTACCGCTCTCCTCCCGGGGGGTCGTGGCCAGCCGCCGCCCCAGCTCCAGGGCGGCCTTGATCATGACCGCCTTGGCCGGCCCGACGCCTTTGATCTCTTCCATCTCTTCCAGGCTGAGATCCGGCAGGGCGCGCAGCCCCCGGCTGCGGGAAAGCAGCCTTCCGGCCAACTGGACCGCCGATTCCCGGGTGGTACCACTGCGGAGCAAGATGGCCAGCAGCTCTGCATTGGAGAGGGCTTCCGCGCCTAAAAGCCGCAGCTTTTCCCGGGGCCGTTCCTCCAGGGGCAAATCCTTAATCGTAAACCGCTCTTCCTGCTTCACCGCTATCCCTCCAGTATTGCCATGGTTTTATATCCATGCGGGAGAGGAGAAGGTAAAGCTGGTTTAGGGGTAATCCGACCACATTGGTGTAACATCCTTCGATCCGTTCAATAAAGAAGGCCGCTTTCTCTTGAATGCCGTAGGCGCCGGCTTTATCCATTGGTTCGCCCGTTGCCAGATAAGCATCGATCAGCTCTCTCTCCAGAGACCGCATCCAGACCCTGGTCTCGGCCCACGCCGTTTCCGTTCGCCCCGTGGCGGCGTCGATCAGGGCTAAACCGGTAAATACGCTGTGCTCGCGTCCGCTCAAGGTCTCAAGCATCCGCCGGGCGGCGGCCGCGTCACGCGGCTTACCCATAATCTTTCCTGCACAGACGACCAGCGTATCGGCCCCGAGCACAAGACCTTGCAAAAACTGCCGGGCTGCCGCCGCAGCCTTGTCCAGGGCCAGGCTGACCGCCAGCTTGTCCGGCGGCAGATCCCGGATCGTCTCCTGAACCGCGGGTACGACCACCGCGAAGGGGATGCCCACCTGCCTGAGCAGGGCGGCGCGGCGAGGCGAGGCGGAAGCGAGGATCAGCTTCTTCATGGGATGCTCCCGGCGCTGCCCGCTTGCCTGATCACCCGCGCGGTAATACCGGCGAGGTAATGGGCGGCCAGACCGGTAAACAGGCCGGTCGGCACGCCGAGCAGCAGTAGCAGGGGAAAATAGCCCACAAACAGGGACGCATTGGCGATGATGAAGCTGGCCGCAGCCAGTTGCGCCAGGTTATGGGTGACCGCGCCCAAGATGCTCACGGAAACCAGGCTGATGGCTTTCCGCTTGACCAGCAGCACCGCCAGGGCCATCACCAGGCAGGAGCTTACACCCCCCGCAAGGCTCAGCCAGAAACCAAAGCTAAGAAAGCTGCCGCTAAAAAAGCTGCCGAGCAGGGTGCGCAAGATCGAGACGATCAGCCCGCTGCGCAGGCCATAGAGTACGATGGCAAGTAAAGTGATGATGTTGGCCAGCCCCAGCCTGACCCCGGGAACAGGCATCGGCAGGGGCAGGGCCGCCTCCACGGTATGAATGACCACCGCGAAGGTGACCAGCACCGCCATGTAGGTTAAATAGAACAGGTTGCGCTTCATCTGGTGTTCCCCTTAAATTAAGTTATCCAAAAACGGCGCTTTTCCTCTAGCCGGCAGACAGCCTTAACAATTATTTAATAGGACATGGGACGGTTCTTTGTTTATGTCACTGAAGCTGTCGCTCCGGTTCACTCGTTAGATGTGCTGCGGCTCACCGGCGGCCTTCCGCCTGGGCTGCCCTCGACAGTCACGCGTCCTGCGCTCCTGTCTCGGCGGCCTGCAATGTGGGAGGTGAGAGGTTAGAGGTGAGATCGCATCAGTCACTTTAAACCTTGGCCAGAATAACAGTAACATGGTCTTTTTTTCTCACTTCTAACATCTCACTTCCCACTTCTCATCAGCCAGGCCTTGGTTCGCCTGCCTCCAATGGGGACAGACCTACGCTTGCAGGTCTGTCCCCTGACCTTAGATCCACTCGTTCACAGTCGCTCCAGCTCTCAGTGACAATAGGACACAGTTCTTTATCCCCTGATGGTGTCCCTGCCGGGCGGGGACATGGCCATCTACTCTGAAACTTGGCCTTAATCGCTTGCCGCTCTTGTCACTGAGGCCTGCACTTAAGGATACATCCTAACTGCCTTGTTTACCGCAGCTCCAGCTTGTCCTTGAGCCCCGTGGAAACAATTACATCGAGATCCGGGGTCACCAGGACCGCCTCCACGCCGGGGAGAAATTCCACCAGGGCCAGCCCCCGCTCCGGTCCTAAAACAAAGACAGCGGTGGAAAGGGCATCAGCCTCCATGGCCGTAGGCGCCACCATGGTCACACTGGCCAGGCTGGAAGCCGGCAAGCCGGTCGCCGGATCGAGAATATGATGGTAGTGTTCGCCGTCCACCGTAAAGGCGCGCTCGTAATCGCCCGAGGTGACCACGGCGCCGCCGGAGAGGGGCAGCACCCCGATCAGTTGGCCGGCCTCGCGCGGATGCCGGATCCCGATCCGCCAGGGAGAGCCGTCCGGCCTCGGGCCGAGCAGGCCGATATCGCCGCCCGCCGAAAGGTAAGCTTGCTGGATGCCGGCATCGGCAAGCCTGGCTAGGGCCTGGTCCACGATATAGCCCTTGGCAATACCGCCCAGGTCCAGCCCCATCCCCGCCACGGGCAGGTAAACCGTGCCCGCTGCACGGTCGACGGCAACCTGCCGGTAATCCACCAGAGGAAGGGTCTCCTTGATCTCAGCCTCCGCAGGCACCCGGGGCTGCTTTCCCAGGAATCCCCACCGATCCAGCAGCGGGGAGACGGTTGGATCAAAGGCGCCGTTGCTCAATGAAGCGAACTTTAACGCCGCCTCGAGGACGGCAATGGTCTCCGGCGCGACCCGGACCGCCGCCGCACCGGCCGCCTCGTTAACCCGGTTCACATCGCTTGCGGGGATGCTGCGGCTAAGCAGCTGCTCGAGGCGCGCCATCTCGGCAAAGGCTTTCGCTTTCGCGGCGTCGGCCTCACTGCGGCTCGCAGCGTGAAGCGCCAGCTCGATCCCGGTATCCATGGCCAGGTGATGATAGGAGAAGATCTCCCCGGCCGCCCGGTTGGCGGTCGTGAAATAAACGGCGGCAGCCAGGATAAGGGTGATGCCGGCCAGGAAAAGGGCCGGACCGGAAAACCTGCGCCGGCGCGGGAGCTTCTCTTCATGTTCCCTGTTTTGATCGGCCGCGGCTTGATTTTCGGTCATTTTCCTCTTTCCATGCTCTCATCTAGCAATTACTATACCATCTGCGGCATGGATATAACAAGGGCAAATGCATGGCTTTTTTCCTTGTTTTATCCTGAAAGGCTGTAGCCGGATTCAGCTCCTCAACCTCTCCCTGTCCCCCCATTGCCCCAATGGCTCCCCACCTGGTGGGAACATGGCCGTCTTTTTCAAAATGCGCTTCAGCGAGACCAATCGTATGGCTGCGGCTGACGCTTCAAGGCTGAAGCGATTTAATAAAAAATGGCGGGAGCATTCCCCCGCCATTACGCATCTCTTTTTTGATTTGTCGAAATTGATGATTACGGCCTATTTTCATCGCCTTGTGAAGCGCGTTCAGGCGGACGCCGAAGCCGCCGCCTTGGCCGTAGGTGCATTTTTAGCCGCGCCCTTTTCACGGCGCGGGTGGATGGTGCCGGGGCGGCACTTCAAGACGCACTTTCCGCAATCATCGCATTTGGCCAGGTCGATCACGGCCAGGTTGTTTTCCATGGCGATCGCTTCCCTGGGGCAGGCCTTGACACAAGCCCGGCAGGCCATGCAGCCCACCTCGCAGGCCTGGGTAACCGCCTTGCCGCGGGCATGGGAATTGCACAGGACCAGGTGTCCCTGGTCTCCTTGCGGCAGCATCTTGATTATACCGCGCGGGCAGGCGCGGGCACAGAGGCCGCAGCCGGTGCACTGTTTTTCGTCCACCACCGGCAAACCATTGCGGCCCATGGCGATGGCGTCAAAGGGACAGGCGCGCACGCAACTGCCCAGTCCGAGACAGCCATCGGCGCAGGCTTTAAAGCCGCCGCCGTATTTTTCGGCCACAGCGCAGTCCTTAATGCCGTCATAGACAAACAGGTCCCGGGCTTTATTTTTATCGCCCAGGCAGAAGACGGTTGCCACCATGGGCACCGTGGCGGCTGCTTCCTGGCCGAGCGCCGCGGCGATGGCCGCGGCGGCGCCGCTGCCGCCGGGGATGCAGCCGTTAGTGGGAGCCTTCCCTTCCACCACCGCCTCGGCAAAGTTATTACAGCCGGCATAACCGCAGGCACCGCAGTTTGCGCCGGGCAGCGCCTCCCGGACGGCTTCCACGCGGGAATCCGATTCAACGGTAAAAAACCGGGCCACCACGCCCAGCAGAGCCCCGAAAACCAGGGCTACCCCGCCCAAGGCCGCTACGGCATATAATATTTGCATGGTTTTTCACCTCACCGACATGAATCATGAATAATGCAATCCAATAGAATTCGAAAAAACTAATCTTAATCGCCTGCCTAAAGGCTGAGCATCCCTTTAAAGCCCATAAAGGCCAGGGAGAGGATGCCGGCGGTGATGAGCGTAATCGCGGTACCCTGCAGGGGGCGGGGAATTTTCGCGAATTCCAGCCGCTCCCTGATCCCGGCCATAATCAGCAAGGCCAGGGAGAAACCGATCGCCGCGGCGATGCCGAAGACCACAGCCTCAACCAGCGTAAATTCCTCCTGCACCGCCAGCAGGGCTACGGCCAACACCGCGCAGTTGGTGGTGATCAGCGGCAGAAAGATGCCCAGGCCCTGGTAAAGGGTCGGGCTGATCTTGCGCAAAACGGTCTCCACCAGCTGGACCAGGGCGGCGATAATCAAGATGAAGGCCACGATCTGCAGATAGTGCAGCCCCAGCGGATCGAGAACATAGGTATAGACCAGCCAGGTGGCCAGGGTGGCCAGGGCCATGACGAATACCACGGCCATGCTCATGCCCACGGCGGTCTCCATCTTCCGGGACACCCCCACAAAGGGGCAGATCCCGAAAAAGCGCTGTAATACGAAGTTATCGACTAATATATAGATAAAGATGATGGAAAGCAGCTTTTCCATAGCGACCCTCCCGCTTTCTAAAAGCATTTTACCGGCTACTTCACGTTCAACCGTTTAAAGATAAAATTCATTCCGCCCAGCAGCAGGCCCAGGAGAATAAAGGCGCCGGGCGGCAGGGCAAACAGCCGCATCGGTTCAAAATTGGGGCCGAAGAGCTGCGTCACCGCAGCGGTTTCCGCCAGGATCGTGCCGCTGCCGATCACTTCCCGCAAAGTGGAAATGATGAGCAGGGCAATCGTAAAGCCGAGGCCAATGCCGATGCCGTCAAAGAGGGAACGCAGCACCGGCTGTTTGCTGGCGAATGCTTCCGCCCTTCCTAAAATAATGCAGTTAACCACGATCAAGGGAATAAACACGCCGAGCGCTTCGTAAAGATTCGGCTGGAAAGCCTTCAGCAGCATCTCGATTATCGTTACAAAGCTGGCGATAATCACAATAAAACAGGGGATGCGCACCTGCTCGGGAATAAAGCGGCGCAGGCTGGAGATCACCACGTTGGAGCAGATTAAGACCGCCGCTGTCGCCACTCCCATCCCCAGCCCGTTGATCATGAAGGTTGTGATCGCCAGCACCGGGCACATGCCCAGCACCAGCCGGAAGGTGGGGTTGTCGGTGACGATCCCCCGAAAAATGTCCCGCAGGTAAATGTTATTCATCGGTTTCACCTCCGGTTTCATCTCCGCCTTCAAGGGCTTTTTGCAGGGCGTCACGCACGGCGGCAACAATGCCTTCCGCGCTCATCGTGGCGCCGGTTTTCGTGTCTATATCCAGGGACTGTTCTGCCATGATCCGTTCGGGAATCAGGGGGTATGATTCCGCAAAATAGGTGGGCGTCTCGCTCTGGGCGACGACCTTGATCTCGGTGATGATCCCGCCCTCCACGGTAACCTCCACCGTTATATTATCAAACGCCCCCCTGCCGGTCCCCCTGTAAGTGCCGTCGGGAACGGCGGTAATATCGATGACCTCCTCTTCAAAGGAGAGGTATGAATAGGCGATCGTTTCCAGCGTGCGCCGGACGGCGCCGATCATGGCGCTGGTGCTCACGGTAGCGCCGCTGACGGTATGAACATCCGTGCCGATTTCAATCGGATCTTCAAAAGTCTTGCCGATAAACTGGCCCTGGAAATCGGGTGTGGTAACCACATCGCCGATCCCCGGGGTCTCGGCATGGCTGATCACCCGCATCCCGATAATTTTTCCGGCGCTGTCGACGGCCAGGTTGAAGGTAATCAGGCCGCCGTAGCCCTGCTGCTGGGCGGTGGCGACGACGCCGATCAAGTTGCCGGAGGCATCATAAATCAGATCATATTTTTCGCCTTCAGCTTCTTCGGTCTTCACATCGCTCAGGGCGGGGAAAAACTCCCGTAAAGCCTTCATATAATCCTCTGCCTCGCGCGCGGCGATGATCGGGGCGGTCCAGTTATGCACCGCCGTCAGCAAAGCCCCCGATACAATGCCGACTACGGCGAGGGTTAAAGCCAGGCGCAAGATATTACGCACTTCTCTTCACCTCCCCGAACTTCCGCGGTATGGTAAAGTTATCGATGATCGGGGTGAGCGCGTTCATGATCAGGATCCCGAAGGTGACTCCTTCCGGCATGGAGCCATAGAGGCGAATCAGCATGGTGATCGCACCGCAGCCGATGCCAAAAATCAACTTGCCGCTTTTGGTCACCGGCGATGTAACCATGTCGGTGGCCATGAAGAGCGCCCCTAAAAGCACACCGCCTGCCAAAACATGGAACAGACCCGTTAACAGTTCGTTCCCGTAAAAGCCGCCACCCAGGGCCGCACCCATGATGAAAACGGCGCCGATAAAACCGCCGGGAATGCGCCAATCGATGTGACCCTTGTAAAACAGCCAGAGGGAGCCTAAAATCAGGGCCAGGGCGGAGGTTTCCCCGAGACAGCCGGCCACGTTGCCGATAAAGAGCCGGCTTAGCGAAACCCCCAGGGCTTCCGCTTCACCGGCCAGCGGCGTGGCCGCAGTAATGGCGCTGATATCCGTGCCGAAAGCAAAGGGCTTGGGCACAGGCATCTTACCGACCATGTGACTGCCCCAGGAGACTACCAGAATGGCGCGGCCGACCAGGGCCGGGTTAAAGATGTTATAGCCGATGCCGCCGAAAACCTGTTTGCCGATGATGATGGCACAGGCCGCCCCCACAACGACGAGCCACCACGGCGCCGATGCGGGCAGGGTCAACGCCAGCAGCCAGCCGGTCACGGCGGCGCTGCCGTCGTTAAATATATCCAGCTTGCGCAGCCACAGCGCTTCTACGACCATGGCGGTAACCACGGAAATGGCAATTGTCAGCAGGGCCCGGTAGCCGAAGAGCAGGACCGAGACCAGGGTTACCGGGAAAAGGGCCACCAGGACATCGATCATAACGCTCTGCACGGATTCGATCGTCCGGATATGCGGTGATGAAGAGATAACCAATTTGCCGTTCATTTCTATTCACTCCCATTCTCACAGGGGAATAATGTTTATTTTTTCCTGCGCTTTTCTAAAATCTCCGCCTTGGCCAGCCTGATCAACTGGGTGAGCGGGATCCGGGAGGGACAGATGTAGGCACAGCAGCCGCATTCGATGCAATCGGCGGCGTGCAGCTTCTCCGCCCGCTCCAGCATGCCGTGTTCATAAGCCTGGGCAATAAAGGTGGGAACCAGGTTGATCGGGCAGGCGGCCACACACTTGCCACACTTGATGCAGGGACGGCTTTCAAACAGATCCACGTCCGGATCGGTCAGGGCGAGGATTCCGGAAGTGCCCTTGATGACCGGGATATCGTCCGTGATCTGGGCCAGCCCCATCATGGGGCCGCCGATGATCAGCTTGCGCGTCTCTTCCTTCAGGCCGCCGCACGCTTTCAGGACATCGCTGACCAGGGTGCCGATGCGGATCAGCAGGTTCGCCGGGCGCGCAACCCCTTCGCCGGTCACGGTCACCACCCGTTCAATGAGCGGTTTGCCTTCTTTAACGGCGCCGGCGATGGCGACGGCTGTACCCACGTTGTGGTTGACAACGCCGACGTCCATGGGCAGCCCGCCGGAAGGGACCTTCCGCCTGGCGATGGCGTAAATCAGCATTTTTTCCGCACCCTGCGGGTACTTGGTATGAAGGGCCGCCACCCGGATGTTTGCTTCGCCCTCCACGGCCTGCCGCATCACCCGCAGCGCATCGGGCTTGTTGTCTTCGATCCCGATGACCCCGCTGGAAGCCCCGAGAATCTTCATCATGACCTTTAACCCGAAAACGATCTCCTCCGGTTTTTCCAGCATGAGGCGGTGATCGGCGGTCAAATAGGGCTCACATTCAGCACCGTTGATGATCACCAGGTCTATGGGCTTATCCGCCGGCGGGGCCAGCTTGACATGGGCCGGAAAAGTTGCGCCGCCCAGGCCCACGATGCCCGCTTCGCGAATCAGGGCGCGCAGTTCGTCCGCGGAAAGGCTGTCTAAGTCACCGGGCAGTTTTAGATCGCCGGCCCAGCTATCGATGCCGTCCGATTCAATGGTCACCGCCTCGACCGGCCGTCCGAGAGGATGATTGTAGGGGCCGATGGCGGTTACTTTTCCAGAAATACTGGCGTGGACGGGGGCTGAAACAAATCCTTTGCTTTCACCGATCTTTTGACCGACCTTGACTGTGTCTCCGACTTGAACCAGGACTTCGCAGGGAGCCCCGATATGTTGTTGCAAGGGGATGACAACCCGCCCCGGGATCGGGAGGGAGGTTATGGCCAGGGATGCGGTCAGTTCCTTCCGGTAGTCGGGATGGATACCACCCTTAAAATTAGCTATACCCATGCTTCAAGATCACCCCTTTAGGGAAAAATGTAACTAACAATGCCATATGGATCCCGTAACAATACACTGTTCGTTAAAACAGGCAGAAAGTCCTGCCCGGATCAAACGCAAACATACCACTAAAACTAAAATATTCCCGCGCATCGTTGCTAATCACTGAAAAAAAGGGCTACAGGGCTTTGCCCCTCCTGTGGCGAGGCAGCATCAGTAGTGCTGATGGGATGGCCCAAACAATTATAACAAAAACAAGAGCGCGGATCTGCAGGAAAAATTAGCAACTGGATGGATTCTCTTAAGCTATTGCCAAAGGAAGGGCCCGCTTGACAGCCCCCGTGACAAAGGAGTTCGCTGTCAGAAGAACCGTCCCGGTGGCAACTTTAGCAGAGATGGGCGCGGGCTTCGCTGATGGTGTAGAATGAGCCGGTGACGAGGACGGCGTCGGCGGGATCGGCCATGGCCAGGGCTTTTTGGACGGCCTCCTTGACGGCGGGCTCGACGGCGATGGGGCCGGTAAAGCCCAGGTGCTCACGGGCGATGGCGGCCAGGTCGCCGGGAGCGGCGGCCCGGGGCAGGTCCGGGCGGCTAAAGATCACGGACCGGGCGAGCGGCAGCAGGGGGCGCATCACCCCTGCAACATCCTTGTCTTCCATGACCCCCATCACCAGGATTAAATGCCGGTAGTTAAGATATTCCGGGAAGGAGGCGGCCAGGGCTGTGGCCGCAGCCGGGTTATGGGCGCCGTCGAGGACTAAAAGGGGGTCGCGCCGCACCACTTCCAGGCGGCCGGGCCAGGTGACCTGCGCGAGGCCCCGGCACATTGCCTCTTCATCGACGGCCACGGCATGGCCAGCGAGCAGCTCCGCGGCGGCCAGGGCGGTCGCCCCATTGGCCACCTGGTAAGCGCCGCGCAAGGGGATAAAAAGGTCTTCAAAAGAGCGCTGGAAACCACGGTAAGCGAAACGCTGCCCCTCCGGGGTGATGCCCTGCCGCCAGTAGAAGGCGGCATTTTCTTGCTCAGCCCCGCCGCGCGCCTCCTCCCGGGGCAGGACCCGGTAGAGGGGGGCGCCGAGGGCGCGGCAGCGCTCCTGCAGGACGGCGAGCACTGCCGGGTCCGTGGTGGCGGTCACCAGGGGAACAGCCGGTTTAATGATCCCCGCCTTCTCCGCGGCAATGGCGGAGATCGTATCGCCCAGGACGGCGGTATGATCCTGGGTCACATTGGTGATCACGCTTAGTAGGGGGGTCACCACATTGGTGGCATCGAGGCGGCCGCCCAGGCCCACCTCCAGGACAACCAGGTCCACCTGCCGCCGCTCAAAAAAGAGCATGGCCAGGGCAGTGACCACTTCGAATTGGGTCGCATGGCCGCGCTCCGGATCTTTGCTGATCGCTTCGACGGCGGGGCGGACCTCCGACACGAGCTCCGCCAGCTCCGCCCCATCGATATCGGCGCCGTTGATGACCATGCGGTCGGTAAAGGAGAGGAAATAGGGGGAGGTAAAGAGCCCCACCCGGTA
>ERZ773359.6385-NODE-6385-length-10424-cov-4.521458_pt1 | contig 10424 bp, 9 predicted proteins | sample MGYA00374955_ERZ773359 | MGnify/ENA primary metagenome ERZ773359 (study PRJEB29098, sample SAMN04486028) | biogas fermenter metagenome | study: EMG produced TPA metagenomics assembly of the Biogas fermentation microbial communities from Germany - Plant 4 DNA1...
TCTATTTTAAATAGATTTTTCCTTCAAAAACCTATAGTAATTTTACACTAACTACGGCTGCCGGGTATGGTGCTGCCGTTTCAGCAATGTTAGGGAGCGGCAGCGGGCACAATGTCTACAGCTTGTCCGCAGTATGGACAGCGGCCGTGCCGTAATTTATTGATTACCCGGTAACCATCCCGCACAATAACAGTACTGCCGCAAGCAGGACAGTCGGTATTTACTTCAATACCCGGCAGATTGCCAAGATAGACATAGCAAAGTTTTTCCCGGGCAATTTGCTGCAGCCTTTTCATGACAGCCGCCGGTGTCGGTGGATAATTAAAGTGGCGCTGTGGATAGTAACGGGTGAAATGCACGGGTATTTTTGGATTAAGTGCAGCCACCCAGTCCACAAAACGCCGTACATCGCGCTCATGGTCATTTAAAGTCGGAATAACCAAATAAGTAAGCTCCACATGGGCAGCGGCGGCAGCTGCTTCCACATAGCGCAGGACAGGTTTTAAACGACCGGCACAATACTGCTGATAATAATGATCCTGAAAAGCTTTAACATCAATATTAAAAGCATCGATATACGGCAGCAGCTCCCGTAGTGGCTCGGGATTGAGATAACCGTTAGTCACCATGACATTTTTCAACCTCTGCTGCTTTGCCAGACTTGCTGTTTCTAAAACAAACTCAAACCATACACCCGGTTCAGAATAGGTATAAGCAATACCGAGAAGCCCTTGTTCAGTTAGCAGCTGAACTAAATCCGCAGGAGTGTACCGTTTTGCCTGCCGATCCGCAGCCGCCCGCACTAACTGCCAGTTCTGACAAAAGCCGCAGTCTAAATTGCAGCCCACTGTACCTACAGACAGGATTTGCTGACCCGGATAAAAATGATACAATGGTTTTTTCTCCAGCGGGTCTACCGCTAAAGCAGCACAAAGGCCATAATTTAAGGAAAATAACTGCCGACCGCGCACCTGCCGCACACCGCATAAACCGCTTTCTCCCTCCTGCAGCCGGCAGAAATGGGGACAAAGCTGACAAATAATTTCCTGTTGCCTGCTTTTATAATATAAAGCTTCACGCATGCTCCAGACCCCCGTTTAATGGTAGCGCTGCACGCGAAAACGATAAAGTTTATAATCTTCTTCCGGTGCAATACCAGCTTTCTGTAAAGCAATCTTGATTTGCGCTTCAGCTGTCTCCACACCTGCCAAATTGGGCAGAAGCAGTCCTCTCCGCTGCCCTTTTTCCACAATTACGCCAAATTGCTGCGGATCAAGCTCTGTGCTGCTGGAGACCGCTTCCGGCGTTTCCAGCACATCAACGGAATAAACTAAATCAGGCAGTTCCTCTTCTGAAACGGGAGGAAAGCGTGGGTCATAAAAGCCGGCAGCAATGGCATTTTCAATGATTTCCGCCGCTAAATTTTCTTGCTGCGGTTCAATGGTACCTATACAGCCACGAAGCTCTCCATTTAAGTGGAGGGAAACGAAAGTTCCGGCCCGCTGCCGGCAAAGCGGTGAAGTAAGCGGAGGGTCAATAATTTTTTTGCTACGCACATAAGTTTCTAAAGCCTGTCTGGCCAATTGTACGTATTCACTCTCTTCCTGTTGCATAAAGAAGGACTGGACTTTTCCTTTCCTGCCCGGAGTTAAATCTGCTACCAGGTAACCCACACCAAAAGGACCTTCATAGGAAAGTATTTCCGGCTCCACAGTTTCTCCATCCAGAATGCCCAAAGTGATCAACAAAGAACGGTAACCGCATTCTCCCGCCTCTTCTACCAACTGCTGATCAAGATTAAGTATAGCCTCCACATCATATTTCTCCAGCAACTGTATTAGCTTCCGATCAAATAGCTTTCCCGCTGGAGAAAAGCCGGCCGGAGCATCTTTTGTCAGACGGTGTGAAAAATCAGCACTGCAGACCACGGCAGCTTTCCGTTTAAGACGCAGTAAAGCCCAGCGCACAGCCTTCCCGAAGCTGTAGAGCTGTTTTGGCGGCAGCAGCCCAAAGGTGATATGCACCAACGGTAAAGCTATGTCCTGCTGCTGTAGAAAATAGAGCGGCACCATTGCACCATGATCCAGCGATAGGTCCACACCATAAGCTGCACTGCGCCGCTTATCAAGACTAACACAATCAATACCAAGACGGACAGCTTCCAGTTCGACAGCCTGCAGTACACTTTTTTCGATACGCCAGGCAAATTTAATTTCGGGGGCACCAAATTGTGCTAAAGAGCCCGTTAACTGCTCTTCAACCAACAAGGCTACGGCATCACGAAACATCGGACCATGCGGCGTAATGAGGACCAAAACATCAGCACCACTTTCTTTCACACGACCTGCCAGCTCATTCATGGCGGCCGCAGTCCTAGCCACCCGTTTTGCTTCAACACCCCCTACTGCCGGTATTACAATCGCCGGGTGAGGGTAAATACCAGCATGCACAACAGTTTCCATTGACCTACTCCTTTTCCCCTTTTATTTTTATTTTAACCGGTAATGTTTTCCTTTACTACCGGCAGCTGCAACGTTATCACTTACCTGCAAACTTTGCACCGCCTCTACAGTGTCCATAAACCATCTTAATGCTTAAAATTACAGCGAGCTAGCTTGCCTACGGGTAAAAACGTGATTACTTAATTTGTATTCCTTTAATAGTTCCAAAGCCTCATCTATGTTCTTGCCAAGGTCTTTAAGGGAGTGGGCATCGGAACCAACAGTAAAAATCTTAATGCCTGCTTTCACCGCCAAAGCCAGAACTTCCCTTGTGGGATGAAACTCCTCAAACCCTCTGCGGCGACTGGATGTGTTTATTTCCAACCCCATCCCCCTCCGAGCCATTTCCGCAAAAACCGGCTCTATGGCACCGCGGTGAATAGTAAATATTTCGGAGCCATAGTGAGCGAACCCATACCGGTAGTAGAAATCTACATGGGCAATACTATCGAAAAGTCCGGTTTTAACTGCTTCCTCTAATACTAAGAAATAATCCCTGCGCAATTCCGCCAAGCTTTTGTTTCGAAAGTAGTGTGGACTTTCCTTCTGAGAGGAAATGGCTATATGATCGAGACAGTGGATAGCTCCCAACACATAATCAAATGGATAGCTGCCGGTAATTTTTTCAACATACTCTTCACAGCCTCGATTGTATCCCACTTCTATCCCAGCTTTTACTTTTAGATTTGCATGTTTAAACTCATCCTGTGCCCTGGTTATTTCTTCAAAATAGCTATCCAGCCAGGCAAAATTCAAAACCGATACTTTTTCACCGTTTAAGCAAACAAAGTTATCCTTTTCCTGGCGCACAGGATCCAGTTCAACGTGGGTAGTGAAACAAATTTCCCTTATACCTAGTTCCAAAGATCTCTGACAATATTCCTTAATCTTGACAGGAGAAGCATCAATTGAATAGTCCGGGTGAACATGGTAATCAGTTCTTTGGTTATTCACTATAACTAGCTCCTTTCTTTCCTCTTTCCCAATGTGTGACAGGGGCGGTCCTTGTCACGTTTAGACGAATAAGTTCAATTAGCAGTATTGAATCTTACAATAAGAGGCAAAATAATCACAAAACAAATAGGAGATGGTTTTGTGGTTATACGAGATAGAATTGCGCTAGGGGTGCTCGCAGGACTTTTAGCAACAATTCCTTCTTTTATAGTAAACACCATATCAGTAAAACTGGGATTTGCCAGATGGTATAGTTACCAGATAGGCGGCAGTATTTATCTTCACCCTGGTCTTACTGATTCGCCACAAGGATTAATTCTGGGACTATTAGTCTGGATGATACCGGCAATGATTCTTGGTGTAATAACATCATATGTCATTCAGGCAACGGGCGAGGACTTTTGGTGGTTAAAAGGAATTGGCGTTACATTGACATCTATGTATCTTATTATATATGGTTTTCTGTACAGTTTGGGAGGCGCAAAGATAGTTCCCTTTGATTTTGCCACAAATATCTCTATGTATTTGGAAAACATCGTTTATGGGTTATCTCTAGGTTATCTTATAAAGCGTTGGGGAAAACTAACTACCCACCAATAAATGACCGCCAATCAGGAATATCTCCTGATTGGCGGTCATTTGTAATGTGACAAAAACCGTCCCCTGTCACATTCTGAGAATTTTCTCCATAGCTTTACCCCTGGCCAATTCATCAACCGGTTTGAGGGGCCATGTAATACGCTCCTTTACTGTTTACAAAGAAAAAACATACTGGCTTTGACCTTTTTTCTGCAAAGTTACTTCCTCACATTTTACTTGAAAAACTCGCTCTATTGCCCCACTACTATATACAGTTTTAGGGCTACCGTAAATAACGACTTCTCCTTTATCCAAAAGGCAGATTTTATCACAATTAGTCAGCGCATTATTTAGGTCGTGAATTACCATTATGACGGCTTTTCCCAACTTTTTTAGCTCTTTTATAATGGCCAAAATCTCCAGTTGATGATTTATATCTAAAAATGTTGTGGGTTCATCTAAAAAAATATAATCTGTATCTTGTGCTAAAACCATGGCGAGATATACTTTTTGTCTTTCTCCCCCCGACAGCTCCCTAACATTTTTGTTCCTGTATTTTTTTAGCCCCAGTGTGGCCAACGCTTTTTTCACAATGGCTTTATCCTTTGCGTGAGGAATTCTGGGAAAACCTAAATAAGGAAATCTGCCGTGCATCACCAGATTATAAACGGTAGTATTGGGAGTACTCCTGATTTGCGGCAAAAAAGAGATCTTTGTTGCCAGTTTTTTCTCAGGCATCTTAGAGATACTTCCTCCGTTTAAAATTATATCCCCGGAAATTGGCTTTAGCAACTGGGCCGCTGTTTTTAATAAAGTGGTCTTTCCGCAGCCATTTTTACCGATAATCCCGGTGATGCTTCCTTTGGCAAAAGAGATATTTACATTTTTAATTACCTCAAATCCCTGATAACCGGCAGTTATATTTCTTAATTCAAGCATCGATAAGCCTCCTTCTTTGTTTAAGTAGCAGATAAATAAAAAAGGGGCCTCCTAAAAATGACATGATAATGCCAACAGGGATTTCATAGGGAGCAAAGATGGTCCGAGCCAAAATGTCGCAAAATAAAGCAAAGGAGCTACCAAGCAAAGCCGTAACGGGAACTAAAAGCCTGTTGTCATAGCCGATGATAAACCTGGCCGCATGGGGAACTATAAGCCCTATAAAGCCCAGAAGTCCGGCAAAGCTAATGGCGCTGCCCGCCAGAAGTGATGAAAGAACAATAAAAATAAAACGGAATTTCGCTACATTTAAGCCTAAAGACTTAGCCGTTTCGTCCCCCAAAGAAAGAACATTCAGATCATAGCTAAAGATAAAAACTAAAACGAAGGAGATAAATATTAATATTCCGGGCAGCTTAATCCCGTCCATGGTCACACCGGATAAGCCACCAATTAAAAACCCTATTCTGCTGATGGCTGTATCCGGCTTAATAGTCAAAATTGTATCAGTGAAAGCGCCAAGAAAACTTGATACTGCAGCACCGGATAAAACTATTGTCATCCTAGACGCCCCCGTTTTTTTGGCAATAAAATACACCAATAAAGTGGCAATAAGCGCTCCGGCAAAGGCTGCCAGTGGTATTAAAGTAAGATAGGCGGGAAAGAACGTAATTAAAGCAGTAAATAAGCCGGCTCCGGAGGAAACGCCAATAATGCTGGGACCGGCCAAAGCATTATTCAGCACCGTTTGCAGCACTAATCCCGCCAGTGATAAAGCACAGCCAGCAAGAATTGCGGCCAAGGTCCTTGGTTTCCTAACATAGTTTATAATTTGAAATTCCTTTGTCAGTTCTTCTCCTCTAAATAAAACGGAAAATGTTTTTGATAATGATATCTTTGATGAGCCGATGCTGATACTAAATGCGGTAAAAAACAATAGACATAAAACAAGCAAAGCTATAACAAAAATGTCATAGCTTTTTGTTTGCTTAATTAAAAATTTCCGGGTAGATAATCTCTGCAAGATAGCTATAGCTTTCACCCCATTTTGCATTTGGTTTGTAATGGAACAATTCCTTAGGCAAGATAATATATCTATCATTTTTTACGGCAGTTAAATTGCTCCAAGCCTGGTTTTTTTCGATGCCGTTTTTTAAAGCTTCCAGTGCTTTTTCCGCACTGCCCATGGTGGTAACAAAAATATAGTCAGGATCTTCCTCGATGATCTCTTCAATGCTCAACTCTTCCAATAAAGATGGATGTTTTTTAGCAATATTTATAGTTCCTAAATCCTCTAAAATCTTACAAGTTAAATTGTCATCTTTTTTCGCTTTAGCTCCGCCGGAAAAAGCCCGTATAAATAACACTGTAGGCTGATCTGAAGCCTTGTTTTTTATTTTGGCTAAAATATTTTCTATATCTTCTTTTACTTTTAACCCATATTCTTCGTACAAATCCTTATTCCCGGTTATATCGGTACAGATATCCAGCATCTTCAAATAATCCTCAAAATATTCTACTTTGAAAAAGGCATGGGGAATCTTAGCGTCTTCCAAGATATCAGTGATTATTAAATGGTTTTCAATATCCGGTGATAACAAAACGAAATCGGGCAAGAGGGATAATATTTCCTCCACATTAGGATCCTTGATAGTACCCACTAGGCAGATTTCATCTGTTAGCTCGAAACGTTTTTCTTTGGTAACGTCATCTGTTACCCCCACCACTTTTCCACCGGCCAAAATCCATGTTTCTGCATAAGAGCCAACTAAAGAGACAACCCTTTCCGGCTTCTTTTCTAAAACAACACTTCTGTCCAGAGAGTCGGTAAAAGTATAGAATGCATTCTGATTGTTACCACCGGTATAGATACTTTCACCCGTATTTACCCTGCTACATCCTGTGGCCACCAATAACAGTAATATCAATAACACTAGAAATCTTCTTTTCAATTTCAGCACTCCTAATTTATGTTGCAGCTTGCTTGTCAATTTTTCCCCATATTTATCGTAACATCTTCTAAATTCTTTTTAAAATACAAGAACATTATCATCATAATAGCTTTTACCTATAATAAACAAACAAAAAAAATAAGGCTATTAAGCCTTTATTTTACCAACCTGCTGGCTGAATCAGCTTTGATAAGGGATGAAATGTTTTTATAAGCCCTTACCACTTCGATTAAACTTTTCATTCCTTTTGTCAAAACTTTATCTTTATGATAGACAATGCTGAAATACCTGTCCCAGGCTCCGTCCGCACATTCGATAATATGAAGCTGCGATTTTTTTACTTCTGCTTCAACCAAACAAATGGAGATTACCGCCAAATAGTTATTATTTATAACTTCTTTTTTAATGGCTTCCGGACTGCTGCCTTCAAATGCTATTTTTACCTCTATACCGTTTCCCTGCATATATCTTTCAAAAAGCTCCCTTGTTCCGCTACCCTTTTCTCTCATGGCAAAGTTTTCCCGGGCCAGCTCATGCAGCTTAATAATCTTCCTTTTAGCAAAAGGATGTTTGGTACTGCAGATAAGAACTAAATAATCTTCAACTTCCGGTATGCTGATTAAATCCGAGCTTTTAATTTCCCCTTCTACAATGCCAATATCTATTTCCGAGTTTAAAAGCTTGCTCTCTATCATCTGGGTGTTATTCATATAGGAATAAACTTCGATATGAGGCTCTTTTTTTGTAAATCTGTTTATGATATCACTTAAGATGGACTCACCAACTGTAATAGTTGAGCCTATTTTTATTTTCTCTTTTTTATTAATGTTAAACATTTTTTCTTCTAAATCATCAAATTGCTTGACCACAGTTTGAGCATAAGAAAATAACTTTTTCCCGGCATCAGTGATATATAATCTTCTATTTAAACGATTAAATAACAGAACTCCGTAGTGTTCTTCCAACTCTTTAATAGCCTGACTAACGGTAGGCTGCGAAATGTAAAGTTTGGCGGCAGCTGCACTCATGCTGCCGCTTTTAACTACTTCTATAAAAATCTTCAAATGCCTAATGGTCACCTTTTACCCTCCGTTAACGGCAAAAAATTCTTAGCCTTTCCATAGGTTTTACCTATAACCATGATTTGATTTTATCATTTTACCGGTTTTTAAACAATTGATATATTGTTAATAGAGGATTGTATTCTATTTGTAGGGAGAGTTCTTAAAGCAGTACTGCTTTTGGCATATAAAACTTAATAATTTAGGAAGGTGCAAGATGACAACTGTAAAGGTTACACCGGAACAAGAAAAAAAAGTAAAAGCATTGGGCTTTCTCAGAAATCGAGGAACAGATAATTTTAATGGTAGAATTATTACTGTTAACGGAAAAATAACGACTGCTCAACAAAGATGTATAGCAGAAGCTGCAGAAAAATTCGGCAATGGCAATGTTCTCTTTACTACCAGATTAACTATAGAGGTTCCCGGTATTCCCTACGAAAAGATAGAAGAATTTAGAGCTTTTATTGCCAAAGAAGGCCTGGAAACAGGAGGAACCGGTTCGAAAGTGCGGCCCATCGTTGCCTGCAAGGCAACTACCTGTCAATATGGCTTAATCGATGGTTTTGCTCTCTCGGAAAAAATTCATGAAAGCTTTTATAAAGGTTATGCAGATGTTAAACTACCCCATAAATTTAAAATCGGTGTAGGGGGATGTCCAAACAACTGCATTAAACCAGATTTAAATGACTTAGGTGTTATCGGCCAAATGGTACCTATTGTTAATGAAAATTATTGCATGGGCTGTAAAAAATGTTCTCTAGTTGAGTTATGTCCAGTGGAAGCAGCAAAAGTAGTCGATGGTGTACTTAAGATTGATCAAGATCTCTGTAATAATTGTGGACGCTGTATAGCACAATGTAATTTTGATGCCATTGAAGACGGAAAACAAGGATACAAAATCACCATTGGCGGCAGATGGGGTAAAAAAGTTAATAGAGGCAGAGCTATCAGCAAACTATTTACAGACGAAGAAGAAGTATTTAGCATAATAGAAAAAATGATCCTAATCTATAGGGAGCAGGGGATCACTGGAGAACGTTTGGCCGATACAATAGAAAGAATAGGCTTTGCAAGGATTGAAGCACAACTACTATCAGATGATATTTTAGAAAGAAAAGAAGAAATTTTATCAGCAGATCTGCATTCAGTGGGAGGAGCTACATGCTAACAGATAGACCTCAAAATAATTAAGCCCGCTTCTTACGAAGCGGGTATCTTTTTTTCGGATAGAAATTAATGAAACTATTGAAGCAGCATTGGTTCATGTTTTTGTAAAAACATAATCGCTTCATCCTCATCAAGTGGCTCGCTGATGAGAAATCCCTGTATTTTGTCACAGTTGTGTTCTTTTAAATACTGCAGCTGAAGGTCGTGCTCGACTCCTTCGGCAATTGTAAAATGCCTCAATTTATGTGAAATGGAGATAATATCGCTTGTTATCGCTTTTTAAGATCTGTCGTCATGAGTTTATCGATAAAATACTTATCAATTTTCATGTAGTCAACTTTTAATTCTTTTTCCCTGGCCAATGAAGAGTAGCCGGTTCCAAAGTCGTCGATGGCTATGTAGAGCCCCGCTTCTCTGAGTCTCTTTATAATACTATTGACATTGTCATAATCGGAAGCAAAAACCGATTCTGTAATCTCGATCATAACATTCTGCGGGTTGATTTGCATCCTGTTCATTATTTCAATCAGCCTGCTAGCAAAATCGGGCTTTAACAGCTGAACAACTGAAATATTAACAGAAAGATTAATTTTATCATAGCCAAGCTTCTTTAGTTTGTTTAAAAAACGAAATGCTTTAATTATTATTTTTTCACCGATTGGCAGGATGAGCTTTGTTTTTTCGGCAATGGGAATAAATTCTAAAGGTGATACTAAGCCCAGCCTCTCTGTCCTTAATCTGGCCAGCGCCTCAAAACCAAAAATTGAACCTGTTCTTAAATTCATAATGGGCTGATACTGTAAAAATAAATCATTAGCGGATTGAACATTTGCTGTGATGGCGTTGAGAGCTTCTACAATATCTCTTTCACGATTCACCGAATCTTCCAGAACTTCATCGTAAAAACAAATCTCAAATCCTTTGCCAAACAGGCTAATATACCTTTCTGAGGCAATCAGGAGTCTTCTCAATAATAAATCTATGTCCACTTCCACATGATTCTGCCCTATTTCTAAGATCCCAATCCCGCCGCCTATGCGATCCGTTACAAATACAGATTCTAAAATTTTTACTAAAAGATTGCTAAACTCAATGAGTTCGTTTTTATCTTTATAGTCAAAAAGATAAAAAACAAAGCGATTCTCCCGCGGGTGAAACAAAAGACACTTCTCGGTGCAAAGCTGACTAAGCGCTTCGGCCGCTTTTTTTATCAGATTCTGAGAATATTGAAAGCCATAATTAATTGCCAGCAGCTGAACCAAGCTTAA
>ERZ773359.6386-NODE-6386-length-10424-cov-3.968849_pt1 | contig 10424 bp, 8 predicted proteins | sample MGYA00374955_ERZ773359 | MGnify/ENA primary metagenome ERZ773359 (study PRJEB29098, sample SAMN04486028) | biogas fermenter metagenome | study: EMG produced TPA metagenomics assembly of the Biogas fermentation microbial communities from Germany - Plant 4 DNA1...
ACGAATTCCTCGGCATGCATTCTGACATCTTCTTCTGCTTCCAGGAATAAATAAGACAGTTCGTTAACCGCGTCCTTGCCATCTTTCGTAATGCCGCCGAGCGTGATGTTCGACAGCACGTTTAATCCTGCAGCTGTTCTTACAGTCTCGAAGCTAAACCGGTTTGCCATCTCATTAATCTTGATGCAGAGACAGCCTAATAGCTCCCGCGCTTGATCTCTTGTGAGCCTTCCTTCTTCTATATCATTTTTGTAGAACGGGTAGAGATATTGGTCTGCCCGGCCAAAGCTCATTCCGGGACCCCAACCCTCAATCATAAGGACGATATGCATAAACCAAATAAACTGCACAGCCTCGTGGAAACTCCTTGGCGACTCCGTCGGCACACGGTTGCATATTTCGGAAATAATCATCAGTTCGGCAGCTCTTTGGCTATCCTTTTCTTTTTCTGCAAGTCTCCGTGCCAGTTTCGCGTACCTCCTGCCAAAATTGCCCGCGGCTTCTAGAGTGATGTTGACAGCGGTATAAAATTCGTATTTCTTGGCATCTTTTGGATCCGTCAAGTCCAGCTTTGACATCCGTTCTTCTACTTCCCGCTTTATACCTTTTAGGCCTTTGGCCAGCAGATAGGGATAATCGATGCAGATGTGTGAGCCGATATGGTTATTGGCAATGGACGAGCCGGCCGGCAGCTGCGATGCCATAAACGCCTTGAGGATATCTTCCGGAAGACGGGCTTTCAATCTGTCAGACACAGCTCTACCATCCCAGTACTTGAATACTTCTTTTGTTTTGGTGATGTACTCCTCGGGGACGGGAGCGAATTCATCCCAGTTGGAGGAAGGTGCCTCCACCTGCTCCTGGCTCCATTGCCAGTTCACCTCCGGCGTGATCGGACCACCACGCGGCTTGCTGATCGTATGTCCGACAATCAGCTCATCCTCTTCGATACGGATCGTCATCTCGTCTAAAACTTTTTCTAGAGCTTTTGCCCTTCTGATAACCTGCGGCAAGGCTTCTGTTTCCTTATATGACTGCGTGAACAGGTAGCCTCTCTCGATGCACAGTTCTGGCATCGTTTCAATCAACCTTTCACGAAGCCGGGTTACTCTTGATGCTGTTGTTGTTTGCGGAGTACTCATTATTTAACACCTCGTAATAGAAATTTTAAAACCACTTGCATGAGTGTGTTTTACCTTGCGCTAGAGAGATACGGGAGCCATGTGCTAATCCGCGGGAAAACGATCTTTATTCCCAGGAAAACGAATGGCATCATACCACTGGAAGGCAAGAACGGCAAACGGAATCACGCTTACTCCGGCATCAACCGTTCCTTTTTGCAGAGCCGGATACCCATACCAGAATTCTTGACTCACTGGAGAAGCACCCAAGGCCGTTGCTGTGGCAAATCATCAAGAGCCTTCAGGCCTGATCTATTCCACAGTACTGATGCTTGTTTGTACTAAATGACGTAATTGGCATCACGTGAAATTTCTCTCCAAATTACTAAGCTGGCAACAGTAAACCTTGGAGTTGCTTGCTTGCCGACAACTTACATTACGATTAAACCCCAAACTATGTAAAACTCACCCCCGTTCTGCAGATATTAAAACCTGATTTAACAAATGTTTAATAATTGGCAATTGTTTAACAAATCCTCTGCTACATTGTTTTCTAATCTAAAACAATACTCAACTATATGATTAATTTCATATTATCAGCACATTCCGCAAAAGTCAATGGGATTTTTAATTTAAAATACTATTGACTTTTCATATTGAGGTGTATTATTGTAATAATGACTGAACATTGCACTTCTAGCTTATAGAAAGGGAAAAGGAGGTGGCTTGCGGAGAGTATAGCGGTTGTTTCTACCTAATTTTTTTATAATCTATTACTTATATTGTAGGGGAGGTATTTTCTTGAGCAACATAAATCAATGTGAATTTTGCGAGCGTCCTCTTAAAGGGGAACCGGTACAAAAGACACTAAGAGGAAAGACGCACACTTTCTGCTCGGAGTTTTGCTTCAGATTGTTTTTCTACAAAACACCAAACATGAAATACGAAAACATTCAGAAAATGTACGCGGCCCGCACGGTTAATCTAGTTCCGCAGGATATGACGAAATACCTGACAAAAGTTGAAGATTAAGGTCCGAAACGCCAACAAAACAAAAAATACAAGAAATATACAGCAAAATAAAACTAGTATGAAAAATGAGAAAAATATAAGGAGAGATCATATGTCTACTGAATTAGATCAGATGGTCGATAAAGTAATTAAGACCGACTTCTTAATTGTAGGTGGCGGTTTGGCAGGCTGCATGGCGGCGATACAGGCAAAGCGGAAAAACAGACATATGGATGTTACCCTGCTAGAGAAGTCGTCCCTGCCAGTATCGGGAAGTGCGATCGGCCTCAAGGACTTTCATATTGAGGAGCCGGGCATGATCGAGCACCCGCTGCCCGATAGCTACACTTTGGAGAGCGCGCGCAAAGCGCTGTTCGGCGTTGACAGGTTCAAAGGCATGGTTGACGTTAAACTGCAATACACAGAAATGCTGCATTGGCTAAAGCCCTTGGCAATCATGGAGGATATTGGCATACAGGTCCGCGAGGACGACGGTTTTATGAAGGGCGTCCAGACTTACAGACAGGGAACTGTTTGGGGTAAGCTGGCCTACGACGAGAACGGAAAGCCGTACGAACCGAACATGGTTCTGTATAGGGGATCCGACCTGAAGGCGAAGCTGTCCGCTGCCGTGATCAAAGAGGACGTACGCGTTCTCGAAAGGACAATGATTGGCGATATTATCACAAAGGACGGTTCAGCCGTCGGGGCAACAGCGTTTAACATGCGTACGGGTGAACTGATCTTGATCAATGCCAAATCTATTCTCATTGCCACTGGTCGCGTCACGCGCTTGTACCCGTATCCGTACGTAATGTATCCCCAAAACCTGTTTTACAGCGTTGGTTTCTCCGGCAACAGCGGTGGCGGCGTCATAGCGGCTCTTAACGCTGGCGCAAAGATCCATAATATGGAATTCATTTGGATGTACGCTGTGTCGAGAGGCTCGAACCTCAGCAGTGGTTCAGGTGGTGCAGGCTGGTTCTTCCCGATTAGGAAGTCTAACGGCGAGCTGCTTGAGCACAAATATCCGGAGCGGAACATGTTACAGCACGGCGGCAACATCCCTCCAATCAATTTCATGTATGCGCCTAACTGTAAAAATCCCGAAATCGAAAACGACTACCTGACATCCCACATGGCCGACGCCGAAGACCATGAAGTTGCAGCCATACAATTCTGCGCAGCCACTGAAAAACCGCGCTCTCTGAAGTTCCATATGATGGCGGGTGGCGTGAGGAATATACGTCCTATTGAAGCAGTTTCCCTCTGCGCAGGCTTGACAATCAATGGCATCAAGCGTGAAAATGAGTATGGAGAGACTTCAGTGCAAAATCTCTATGCTGCTGGCGATTGTGCCGGTCACACCGCCGGATGCCGGGCATTGACTTGGGGCTGGATCGTTGGCGACCACGTTGCTGACAAAGCCAAGGAGATGGAGCAACCCACCTATGATTCCGATCAACTGAAGCAGATTGCAGCCTCAAAACAAAGAATCTTTGCGCCTCTTAATAGATCTGTCAACTATGTCGTTAACCCATTGGAACTGGAGGACTATGTCAGGAACCTTAATGCACAGTTCGTCGGTGTCCACAAGATCGAGCCGAGACTAAAGTATGCTGTCAATCAGATGCGGTGGCTGAAGGAAGCTGCGGCACCCGCGATTAGCGTCAAAACCCACCATGAGCTCATGCGTGCTTTGGAAGTTCAGGATATCATCGAACTCTCCGAGATGCATGCCTACACATCGCTCATGCGGGACGAAAGTAGGATGCCGCCAATTCACAACAGAGACGACTATCCCGAGCAGGATCCGAAGTGGGATAACAAGACAATCGTGGCAACCAAGGTTAATGGGGAAATTGTCTATACCACGGAAAATGTAAACTGAAAGGCAGGGAGAATAAATAATGTATAACCTCAAAATAAGCTACGGGCCTGTAATTGACAGGAGCCTGTGCAACAACTGCGGGAACTGCTATAAGTATTGTCCCCAGGACGTCTTCGGCTGGGATAAGGAGAAGAACGAGCCTACTGTCAACTATGCTGGCGAATGCGACATGTGTTGTTTCTGTGAGGTCCTTTGTCCGCAGGTTGCAATCGATGTCAAGATACCCCTACACAACCTGCTTGACTTCGGTATAGCCCCTGTTAATTACAAAAAGATTTCCGATACCTTCGAAGAATAAAGACTTACCAGCTTAGAGTATTTCCATCCAGTTTACCGAAGATTCAGAAAGAGGAAATGCCTGGTAGATGTCTTTATCATTCTACCGGGTATTTCTTCAAGCGCAAACTTCAACCGAGGCGTTATAGTTATTGTGGTAACATTATACAAAAAAAGGAGACTCTATATGGGAAGCATGACTGGCATCATTTTTAACATCGTGCGCGGTTCTTTCGTTGACGGCTATGGCTTAAGAACAACCATATTTCTCAAAGGATGCCCACTACGCTGTCTTTGGTGCTGCAATCCCGAAGGACAAAAAATCGAACCGGAACTCAAGTTTGTGGCTGCAAATTGCACTATGTGCGGAAAATGCATCAACGTATGCCCTACAGGTGCCATCGCATCCAACGTTGCCCTGCCCACTCACAAGCTCGCCATCGACAGGGACAAATGCTCGATGTGTGGTGAATGCGTCAATGTTTGCTTTACGGGCGCTTTGGAGATTATCGGGAAACATATGACCGTTGACGAGGTCATGGAGATTATCAAAAAGGATGAAATGTATTATCAACAATCCGGGGGCGGCGTGACGATCGGCGGCGGAGAACCGACTGTCCAACCGGAATTTACGCTGGCGCTTATCCGGGAGTGCAAGAAAAACTATATCCATACCGCTGTGGATACTTGCGGTTATACGGTGACAGATAAAGGATTAGCTGTTTTGGAAGAAGCAGATCTGATTCTGCTTGATATAAAGGGGATGAATCCTCAAGAACACACGAAAAACACAGGTGTTTCAAACGAGATTATTCTGAACAACCTTCGCAGGCTCGATAGTTTAAATAAATCAATTATTATACGAATACCGCTAATTCCAGGGCATAATGATTCGGAAGGGAATATTGAAAAAACGGCAGCGTTTTTGAGCAACATAAAGCATATTGAGCGCGTAGACATCATCCCTTATCACAAATACGGCAAAATTAAGTATGCCGAAATCGGCATGGCATACCCGCTTGAACACCTTGAAAATGACTTTATATCCCAAGAAACGTTGGATAATGTTATCCTGATCTTTACTCATCATGGTCTTCACGTTCAGATCGGCGGTTAATTAATTGCGACTCTGTAAAGCAAACATGACAATATAACACCGTAAACCTAACAATTGCTTCATGACAAGACAGATCTTACCATTTCTGTTTGCTGGAAAGTGCCAGCAAAACGTACAAGGTACTGGTATCAATTAAAGTCCAGCCTCGGGAAGAAGATGATAAAACAATTCAGGCCTGTCACAACAATTTCAAAAAATCAATGCAACATGTAGACATAATCATAAAAACAATATTTGTTCACCATTGATAATTCTTTTTTGTATGGTTTCGTAGTTTTTTCCGGCTTGCTGGATTCGATTTGGATGCAAAATTCAAAATAATCACAATAAACATTAGAAAAAGGTGAGTGTTTATGAAAGAAAAATATGTTTTGGAAGTCCTTAATCCACGTAGTATCCGAAAAATGCTGCCACTCCAAGGTTTGACAGCACCTCGCCCTTCAACTCTTAATAAGAAGCGTATTGCAATAATTCCCGATAAGCCCGATAGCGATGTATTCTTAGACATGCTGGAGCAACTTCTTTATGCAAAATACCCGGAAGCAATAATTTCCCGGGTTTATATCGATGCATTTGCCAAACCTGAAGAGGCTGTTGCACAGATAGCAGGCAAATACGATGTATGGATAGAGGGTGTAAAGACTGCCGGTCACTGGGAAATTGATAGAATGGCCCCCCTCGAGAAAGCAGGTATACCAGGCGTCACTATAACCATCGACGAATATCTTCCTCAAAGAAAACGTTTAGCTGAAACGCATGGCTTGCCCGGTCTTAGAATCGTACCAGTGAGTTCTGAAAAATTTTTAACAAACGGAGCATCACCGAAAAAGAATATGGAAATAGCAAAAGAAGCTTTTGAAGACATAATTCACGCATTAACCGATCCTATCACAGAAGAAGAAAGAAATCCAAAACCGTTTGAATACGATTACAGCAATCTTATCTTTGAAGGTAAGGATTATGCTGAGGCAAACGAAAAGTTCCAAGCATATTTTGCTGAGCATGAAATGGGGGATGGGTTAGCTCTTGTGCCTCCCACCAAGGAAGCTGTAGAAAGAATGCTCAGTGGCACGAGTCGCTCCCCTGATGAAGTTTTAGGTATTATGGAGCCCGGCTACGGCGTTGCCACTATTGAGAAAGTAGCGATTAATGCAGTAATGGCGGGGGCAAAACCAGAATATCTGCCTGTCATAATTGCTGCCGTAGAGGGGCTTGTTGACCCGGATTTCGATGAATACCATATTCAGGTTTGCCATGTGGGTTCCGGCGCGCTTATTATCGTGAACGGTCCAATTGCCAAAGAAATAGGCATGAACTGCAAAAGCGGGTATTTAAATCCCGGCAACCGTGCAAACAGTACAATCGGCCGTGCCATTAGCCTGTGTCTTATCAACATTGGTTGGGGGCTTTACAAAACAGAACACTGTTTTGCCGGCACAGCAAACAGGTACTGTAACACCATCATTTGTGAGAATGAAGAGGACAGTCCTTGGGAGTCGTTTGCTATCGAACAAGGTTACTCGCCTGAGGATAGCATCGTAGTGATTGATGAGACTCTGGGTTCCGTTTGGGGTCCGGCGGGTACAATGTATGCCCAGCCTCTGGAAGCTGACATACAAAAACTGGCAGATATGCTTGGGACGTGGGCCAATACGGATACAATGCCACACTTGAACCTTAAAACGAGTGTCAACACATTACTTATTTATCCTTCGCTCGCACGTCAATTGGCTGCTGCGGGATACACCAAAGAAAAGCTGAAAGATGAGCTAGTTAATCGCCGTAGAATACCTTGGGAGAAGCTGAATCCCGGCGCACGTGAAGAATATCTCATACTTGCGAAAGAAGGCAGTATCCCGCACCTGAGCGTTGACGACTGTCAAACTGGCCGCACAGTACCTTTATTTAACCGTAACCGTCTGAGAATAATTGTGGTTGGTCCAATGGCAGGTATGTGTGTACGGTACTACAGCTACGGCAATTACAAGAGCTATATGAGGGGTTATGACTATACTTCCAAGCCTTTTAACATCAAGAAGATACATGGTGCGACACTTACAAAAGCCGGTAGATAGTAAAATATTAGAATAGTATTATTAAATATGAAAGGAGAATATTTGTGGAACAAGCGAATTTGATTCAAGTGCCTGTTGACGAAGACTTGAAGAAAGAAGTTGACGCTTTGTTCAAGAGTTTAGGATACGATACAGAGACAGCCATTCGTATGTTTTTGAGGCGTGCTGTTCAATGTCGTGGCATACCTTTTGCCCTTAACTCACGTGAGTTACATGGTAAATCTTAAGTTTTCAGATACCTAACATGATCACTCTACCCAACACTTACATCCCAGCAGACTTATAAGCCTGCTAAACATTGGCATAATATTTCCGAAAAAACATCCACGGTCTATTAACAGCTGTGGGATGATACGCCGCACATAATGCGTATAAATACGATCTTTGGAAGAAAGGAATGAATATTTGTGATTATAGATTTTCACATACATATGTTTCAGCCGCAGTACACGTCCAATGTCGGCAAACCACCCGACATGGAGCCCGCAACTGACGGTACGGTTGAAGGAACAAAAAACAAACTGATGGAATGGGGCATATCGCATGCCGTTGTGCAGCATATCGCGCCCAAAGCAGGCGAAAGCAAGCCCGTTAACGAATTCGCAAAGGAGCTTGCGAAAGATGGCTTTTATCTCCAATTTGGTGCGTTCCACCCAGACGACTCCCCCGACTATTTAAAAGAACTTAAGGAAAGCGGAGTATTTTATGGTATAAAGATGCATCCTTACATCCAAAGGTTTAATATCGATGATACAAAGATGTATCCAGCATATGAAGAACTTAGCAGCTTGAAGCTTCCCGTACTTTTCCATACGGGGCGCGATCCGTTTAACGATAAATTAAATGGCGCTTTCCCCGAAAAAATGCTTAAAGTTCATAAGGAGTTTCCCGATTTAATAATAATTGCCGCCCATCTTGGCGCACTGGACATGTATGATGAGGCAGAAAAGCATATTATAGGGACCGATATGTATATAGACATCTCAGATTCCGTCAAATTCTGTGAGCTCAAACAATATGAAAGGATCATTAAGAACCACGATCCAGACAAGATACTTTTTGCGAGCGATTGCCCGATGGGTAATCCGCAGGAAGAATTGTCATACTTGGAACGCTTAAACCTGGGATCAGAATTGATGGAAAAAATTCTGTACAAGAACGCAAAAACACTACTTGGTATTTAATGTTTGGGAGAAAAACTGTGGTAAAACAACGTGAAAAAAGAGACGAAGTGAATTGCGACAGACACTTCGTCTCTTTCTATTGGCTAAAGGTGCCAGGCTACCCTTAAGCACGATGAGTCGTTAGTCAAAATACCATATCTTGCCACCATGGGCATCTACAAAAAATGGACTATGCCGGTGCGGACTGGGGCGGCTTAATCTCACAGTTAGCCATCTACTTTAGTGATCGCCTGGAGCCAGGGTTAAACATACAACCCTGTGGGGCTGCAACCAAGAGTTTTTCGCTTTTGTTCTCCCAAGGATAATACTAAAGTACAGAGGGGTAGCAAAAAGCCACCCCTCTCCTCGACAGAACCCTACCAGCGCTCGGGGTGCCCTCCAACTTTGCCCTATACTCCTGGCAGGCAAAAGCCATAATCATCACTTTTTATTTTCATTTTTACAAATTCTAAAACTGTGTCTTTCCTATTTCTGAAATCAGCAAGCCTTTGCTGCTAGAAAATATGCGGGACTATTCCCGTTCTATTCTAGGGTCAATGCCCAGAGAAACTTTTTCTGCGCGTACCCTTTGCCAAAAACTTATCTCTATATTTTTGGATTTTTTTCCGTCCATTAAGCCAGCCGGCATAAAAAACTAACATCATCAACAAAAGCCCTATTGCCTGGTATGATACAGATAAATTTTCAATAAAAGGAATTTGGTCCTTAGCAAAAATTCCTGTCACTTTGATAACTATGTTGGTAAGTGGTGCACTAAAGGCCCGGGAAATATTTATTAGCGACAGAGATTGTTTTTCTGCTGTAATAAAAACTACTTGCCAGCTGAAAAGTAAAAATGAAATTATTCCGATCAAGTTTCCTAATACCACGGCAGCTATAAAATTTTTTATTTGCCCGGCAAAGTATTTTCCGACCTGATACCAACCAAACAAAAGAAATACAAGAAAGATATATTGCCGCACATTAGAATAAGAAGACCTTGTCAGCGCATAAATAAAAATTATTCCCAGTAAAAGCGGAAAAACTCCCCATAATATCAGTCTGAACTTATTATTGCCTCTTAGCATTTTCTCACCTCACCGGCGCTTCTTTATAATTTCCTACCGTCCAAGACAAATATTTTGCGCGACAAAACTTCAAGAATATTCTGACCATTAAAAGCAGCGATCGTTTTCCATTACAAATCTTTGGTGTTATCATTAAAACACATCTCCCGAAACGGTTTCAAGCTGATTACTTTAAAATTTTTTACTGCCAGGCAGTTTCCCCACCTGGCAGCAATTAATATTCTCTAATTTTACGCTTTTTTTATTGCAAGACCTGTAAGTCTTTCAAATTCTGTTGCTAAATGATTGTACAGACCTCTGGGAATTAGATGCCCGTAATCGAGTGCTCCCCGTAAATACATATCTGTAAGTTTCACAAGGATACGAAACATTTCTGGAGTTGGTTTGATGTTTTCAGCAATATCATTATCATCACCCAGGTGGATTGCCATTTCTCTAATCAAATCAGCAAAGTAGATGTCCTGGTAATCACTGTACAAATCGTAGTGATACAGTAGTGGTTTTAAAATCTGTGGATTGTTAAAAGAGAATTTCTCATTACAATGCTTAATTAAATATTTGTTGACAAAAGAATAGGGATAACGATCTTTCATGCCCTGCAAAACAACATTGTAGTATTCCAAATCCGGCGCAATCTCTTCCATATGTTTATTTACCACCAGGTATGCCTGTACCATCATTG
>ERZ773359.6391-NODE-6391-length-10415-cov-6.950676_pt1 | contig 10415 bp, 10 predicted proteins | sample MGYA00374955_ERZ773359 | MGnify/ENA primary metagenome ERZ773359 (study PRJEB29098, sample SAMN04486028) | biogas fermenter metagenome | study: EMG produced TPA metagenomics assembly of the Biogas fermentation microbial communities from Germany - Plant 4 DNA1...
TATTGGAGAGAGTTCCATAAAGTGGGAAAGGCCCACATTGACTTGACACAAACGGGATTAAATCTTCATGTTTATATAGAATTGTTTTACATGTTATAATGGTACAGTTAAACAAATTTAAGGGGATGCATATTATTGGCAACGATCCGCGAGGCAGAATTGCCTGGACTTGGAAAAAAATACCAAATGATGCTTGATGACGGAACGCAGGTAGTCGTAATAATACATGATGACGGCACAAGGGAAATGTTTTATTTTGACGATGAAGAAGATGAGCCCATTGCCTCCATATCCCTAACGGATCAAGAATCCCGCCAGCTGGGTTCCATCATCGGCGGCTCTTTTTACCAGCCCAAGAGTCTCGAAAAACTTGATGCCGCAATTGCCGAACTGCGTATTGAGTGGTTAAAAGTAGAGCCGGGTTGTGAAATAGAAGGAAAAAGCATTGGAGAATTGGGATTGAGGAAAAACCACGGTGTCATCGTTATTGCCGCATTGATGAACAAGGACAAGGGCGGAAAAGAAATCGTTGCGATTAACCCGGGGCCGAGTTTTGTATTCCAGCCGGGACAAACAGTGATTACAGCAGGGAGAAACGACAAAATGAAACTTATTGAAAAAATGTTTGGGGCTAAACAGTAACTTGGCACCAGACGTTATTCTTAATACCGGCCTTGCTTTTGTCTTTATCACACTGGCTTCCCTGTTGGCTGCACGGCTAAACTTTTCCTCAATACCCCTTCTGATCCTACTGGGTATGCTGGTGGGGCCCTATGGCCCTGTTATCGGAACAGTTTCCCTCCAGCTCATTACATCCACCGAATCCATAGAACTGCTCTCACGGCTCGGCGTTTTGCTGTTGCTGTTTTACCTGGGACTGGAGTTTTCCGCCGGCAAGCTTGCCAAGGCGGGAAAAAACATGTTCAAAGGCGGCACTGTCTACGTCCTGCTTAACTTTTTGAGAGGCCTTGGAATCGGCTGGCTTTTCTTTAATTCCTGGACGGAAGCACTGGTTGTGGCCGGCATCACGGGTATTTCCAGCAGCGCCATCATTACCAAACTCCTGGTTGACCTGAAGAGGGCCGCTAACCCGGAAACAGAGCTTATTCTGGGGATCATGGTTTTTGAAGATGTCTTTATCGCCGTGTACCTGTCGGTCCTTTCGGGAATACTCGTACCGGGCGGCTTCAACATCGGCAAGCTTTTGCTCAACATCCTGGTAATCCTGGCTTTTATTCTATCCCTGATCGTCTTCGGCAAGCGGATCAGCGGCTTTCTCGGCAAACTTTTTAAGATCAAGAGTAATGAAGCATTTTCAGTTATAATCTTCACCCTGCTGCTGATGATGGGGGTTTTAGCGGAAAAACTGCATATCACCGAGGCCATCGGCGCCCTGCTGCTGGGTCTGATCCTGGCGGAAACAACCCATAACCACCGGATCCTGACTTCAATCACACCCATGCGGGACCTGTTCGGAGCAGTATTCTTTTTCTCCTTCGGCATGGCCATAGATTACAGAACTTTTCCGGATGTAGTGGTCATGTCAGGCATTGCCGTTCTGATTACAGTTGCAGGCAACATTATCAACGGTTTTATCGCTTCCTGGCTTGCGGGATATAAAAAAAGAAGGGCAACCAATGTTGCCTTCACAATTATGGCCAGGGGCGAGTTTTCAATTATAATTGCCGGACTTGCTGCATCTGCCGGCCTGAATCCGCAACTTCCGGCCTTTGCCGCACTATACGTGCTTGCCCTGGCCTTTATCAGCCCTGTCCTGGCTAAAAACACCGCGTTTTTCTATAATCTACCCGGGATAATTCATCTAAAAACTCCCAAACCAGAAACAACTCCCTGACTGCAGCCTGCCTGGAAAACAGGCGTGTTTTTAAATAACGAGTACAATTCCAGGAACCCTAAGCGGGATGTCCCTGTGACCATCCCGCTTCCTGATCTTGAATTATTCTCCGGGATACTTTCAAATGGCTGCAATTCTCTATGGATTCGACCCGTAATTCCCTCTGGGGATTAGTGGCGCATCAGGCGGCACCTCTCCCCATTACCGCAAGTCTGCACTATTTCCTTTGCTGCAATCTCGAACAAAAAGCAACTGACCGCTTCTGTTAGGCAGTTTAAGGTTAAGGTTAAACCGGCGGAGATGAGCCACAAAAAACTATTATTTTATACGCTGCTCGTGCCTGGGGTCGGTAAAAGTGTTGACTTCCACCAATATGACGTCCGCTCCAATTTTTCTGATTTTTTCCCAGGGCACCACGATTTCTTCTTCCTTTGAGAAAAAACCGAGGAACCTGCCGCCACCATCACCGGGCAGAACTATGGCGGTAATTTTTCCTTCTTCCATATCCACTTCTATATCCTTGATCAGGCCAAGTCTTCGCCCGTCCACAACATTGACAACTTCCCGCGCCCTCAAATCAGATATCTTAACCACACCAAACACCCCCTATATTTATATGTACGGAGGAACGCCTGCTGAACAAAAATTTTAAGCAGCAATAATTTTGCTGCTTAAACATTGTAAATTATGTAGAATAAATAAAATTAAACCTCAGGGGGCCAGGACCCTGTGAGGTTATTATTATTCGATAATCATGTTTAACCTACCACTTCATACCCGGCTTCTTCTATGGCTTCAGCCAGTTTTTCAGGTGCGGCGGTGCCGGTGACCACAACTTCCTTTTTCTCCAGGTCTACCTGCACTTTTTCTACACCGGGGATCCCTTTCAGGGCTTCTTCCACCGCCCTCTGGCAATGGCTGCAGCTCATGCCCTCGACGGTAAGTTTAATTTCTCCCATTTTTTCACCTCCTTGCTGGAGTCTCTCGTTAAGCTTCAGGGTTGTAACGTTTTAAGAGCAGGGAGTTGGTTACCACCGAAACTGAGCTGAAGGCCATAGCCAGGCCTGCCATGACGGGTGTGAAGACGCCAAAGATGGCCAGGGGAATGCCTGCCAGGTTATAGAAAAAGGCCCAGAAGAGGTTTTGCTTGATCTTCCGCAGGGTCTGCCGGGACAGTTTGATGGCATGGACAATGGCGCGCAGGTCGCCGCTGATCAGGGTGATCGAAGCGCTTTCCATGGCCACATCTGTACCCGTTCCTATGGCCATTCCCGTATCGGCGGTGGCCAGAGCAGGCGCGTCGTTAATTCCGTCACCCACCATGGCCACAACCCTGCCGGCTTTTTTCAGTTTGTTGATTTCTTCGGCCTTATTTTCAGGCAGCACTTCAGCCATCACATGCTGGATACCCACCTGCCGGGCAATGGCCCGGGCCGTCCGTTCCTGGTCTCCAGAGAGCATGTAGACCTCCAGGCCCAACTGCTTGAGCTCGGCAATGGCCTCGGCGGAGTGCTCTTTGACCGTATCGGCCACTGCAACCAGCCCGGCCAGACGGTCGTCGGCCATTACCACCAGCACGGTTTTTCCCTCTTCCTCCCAGCGGTTTTTTGTCGGCAACACCACAGATAGATCCACATGCCTGGAACCCGCCAGTTTCTCGTTCCCGACGTGCCAGACCAGGCCGCCGGCCCGGAAACGGATGCCTTTTCCTGGAAAGGCCTCGAAATCCCTGGCTTCCAGGGTCAAATCAAGCCCAGCCTCCCGGGCCCGCCTTACTACTGCCTGCCCCACAGGGTGTTCCGACTTGCTTTCTCCCGCCGCCACCGCCTGCAAGAGTTCCTTTTCTTCGAAGGGTGGCAGGACCAGCAGGTCGGTCACCGAGGGTTCCCCCCTGGTGATGGTGCCGGTCTTGTCCAGCACCACGGTATCAATCTTCCCGGCTCTCTCCAGGTGCTCACCGCCCTTGATTAAAATCCCCTTTTCCGCGCCCAGCCCCGTGCCCACCATGATTGCAGTGGGGGTGGCCAGACCCAGGGCACAGGGACAGGCAATGACCAGCACCGTAATCATGCGCACCATAGCGGTTGTGGCATCCGCTCCGGCCAGGTACCAGCCGCCGAAGGTGAGCAGGGCCACAACCACCACCACCGGCACGAAGATCCCGGAAACCCTGTCCGCCAGCCGCTGGATGGGCGCTTTGGAACCCTGGGCAGCCTCCACCAGGCGGATAATCCTGGCCAGAGCCGTGTCTTCGCCCACCCTGGTTGCCCTGAAGGTGAAGCTGCCCTGTTTATTAATTGAAGCGCCGATTACTTCGTCCCCCGGCCCTTTGTCCACCGGTACGCTCTCCCCGGTGAGCACGGACTGGTCCACGCTGGAATGCCCCTCGACGATAACCCCGTCTACGGGAATCCGCTCGCCCGGCCGGACCAGAACCAGGTCGCCCGGCTCAACCTCTTCCACAGGTATATCTTCTGCAACCCCGTTCCGGATGACCCGGGCTGTCCTGGCCTGCAGGCCCATGAGTTTCTTGATGGCCTCCGAGGTTTTCCCCCGGGCTATCGCCTCCAGCAGCCTGCCCAGAAGGATCAGGGTAATCACTACGGCAGCGGATTCAAAGTATAAGGGGCTCCAGCCCATAAGCACCGCAGCCAGGCTGTAAAAATAAGCTGTGGAAGTGCCCAGCGCCACCAGCACGTCCATGTTGGCCCCACCTGTCTTGAGGGCGTGGTAGGACCCGCGGTAAAACTGCCACCCGGCCACGAACTGAACCGGCGTAGCCAGAGCCAGTTGAAGCCAGGGGTCAAGCATAAAATGATGCCAGCCGGCCATTTCAGCCACCATCATCCAGAGCAGGGGCAGAGAAAAGCAGACCGCCAGCGCGAGCCTGAACTGCTGCAGGCGGATCTCCCTTTGCCTGGCCTGCTTCTCCTCATCCCCGGCTGGATCAGCGGCCCGGCGCGCCTGGTAACCCAGTTTCTCCACCGCCCGGCGCAGTTCTCCAATTGATGTCAGGCCCGGTATATATGTTATGCTTGCCCTGCCGGTGGCCAGGTTCACTGCCGCCCGCTGCACGCCGGGCAGGGAATTTAACTTTTCCTCCACCCTGGCTGAACAGGCCGCGCAGGTCATACCCGATATGGCCAGTTCCAATTCCTCTCCGGCCACATCATAGCCAATGGCCCGGATCCTTTCCACTATGTCGCCCGGCGTGACCCGGCCGGGATCGTAGGTAAACGTCCCCTTCCCCAGGGTCAGGTTGACACTGGTCTCCAGGACACCCGGCATTTTCTTAAGCCCCCGCTCCACCCTGGCCGAACAGGCCGCGCAGGTCATCCCGGTGATGGGCAGGGATATGGTTTTGTAACTCTGGCCGTTCCCCTTGCTTACAGCCGCTCCAGCATCCACAGCCTGTCCCATGATCAATTCCTCCGTTGTTAAGGGATTTTATTAGATAAGTCGCAGCACCAGGCAGGCACACCCGGTATTAGTTTAATTCCTCTGGTTTTCTCTAACCTTTTTCTGTTTATAATTCACCGTGCAAATTCTAAATTTACTGTTAATAATTTACTATCAAAACCGGGGAGGGAACTGGCCTATTTATTAATCAATCTGAAGACTGTTTTGGTTAATTCATTAATGACATCGTCATCACCGGCTATGAGTTGTTCCTTGATACAGTTTTTCATATGTTTTTCCAGTAAAAGCCTGGCCGCCCCGTTTAGAGCGGACTGAACAGAAGCTATCTGATTCAATACGCTGTCACAGTATACTCCTTCCTCGATCATCCTCTTGATCCCCCTGATCTGCCCTTCTATGCGGTTGAGGCGGATGACAAGCTCCTGTATTGTTTTTTCCTCCTGCCAGCTTCTGCGCTTGTTATTGTCTCCGTTATGGCAATTGGGGCAATTGTTTTTCCCCTTGTGTTCATCCATCTTCTTTCTTCAACCTCCACTTGAGCATATAGTACACCCCCCTATGCTATATGTCAATAAAGATTCAGAAAACACAAATATTAGAAAACCAGGGATTATGGTGGTTGACGGCATTAATGACGCCCCGTCAACCGGCCGCAGATACCGGCATTGCTATGGGGGGATGGTTGCGGTGCATTGGCCCACAACACCGGATCCGTACTGGTCGTCCTCAACTCCGCCCGGCTGATCCGCAGGCGCTTCGGCCTTAAAGCAACAGGTAAAGTAGCTCCTGCCCTGGCGGTGTCCTTTGTCACTGAATGATAAAACAGAACCACCTTGTTAAAACAGTAAAGGACCAAAACCTTAAAAAATCATCGCAGTACGCAAAATACATGCCAGTCATTAAACCTCTTCTTCCTTCCCGCCCTTCAAATCCGGCCCCTGGTCCCGGCTAAAAAACACAACACAGGCGGGGAACCAGCTTTAGGCCTGCTTCCCCAGTACATATTTTCCCTAATGTTCCTGGCCGAATAATGAATGGCCTGTTTCTATTTTTCAAATATTTTCTTTTCACGAAAATTTAAGAACAAAAAAAGAACAATATCGTAAATAAATTGCACTTTGTATACAATGCACTTAATATAAAAAGAGCAGATTTTACGTTGCACTGGCCCCAATAATCCAAGGCAATGTGTTCAGGCCTTCAAGCAATGGAGCGAAGAAAGTCATTCCTGAAAAAACTGGAGAGATGAGCAAAATATGACAGAAATCGCTGAGAAACAGAAATTATTAGACTTGCGAAGAAAGCGGGTGTTATTAGGGGGCGGAGAAAAACAAATTGAAAAACAGCATAAGGCGGGCAAATTAACCGCCAGGGAACGGTTGAATCTTCTGCTGGACGAAGGAAGCTTTGTTGAACTCGACCAGTTTGTAACTCACCGTTGCTCAGATTTTGGTATGGACAAGTCAGAGGTTCCGGGGGAAGGTGTTGTAACTGGCTACGGCACCATAGACGGAAGACTTGTCTTTGTTTTTTCCCAGGATTTCACAGCTATGGGGGGAACCCTGGGGGAAATGCACGCCAAAAAGATCTGCAAAGTAATGGACCTGGCCCTAAAGAGCGGTGCTCCCTTTATTGGTATGAACGATTCCGGCGGCGCCAGGATCCAGGAAGGTGTTGATGCCTTAAACGGTTATGGAGAAATATTCAAGCGCAATTCCCTGGCATCCGGGGTTATTCCCCAGTATTCGTTAATTTTGGGACCGTGTGCAGGTGGGGCTGTTTATTCTCCTGCCCTCACGGATTTTATTTTCATGGTTAAGGGTACGTCAAATATGTTTATTACCGGGCCTCAAGTGATAAAGTCGGTAACCGGTGAAGAAGTTAGCCCGGAGGTTCTGGGTGGTGCGGAAACCCACAGCAGCCTTAGCGGCGTAACCCATTTTTACGCTAATAGTGAAGAGGAATGCTTCGCCCAGTTCAAGGAATTGTTCCGCTACCTTCCCCAGAATAACCTTGAGGATCCGCCCCGGGTTGCCTGCGATGACCCAATTGGACGCTGCTCCGATGAACTTTCGGAAATCATCCCCTGTAAAGCCAATAAACCTTACGAGGTCAGGGATATCCTCAATTTAATTCTGGACGATGGCAAGTTCTTTGAAGTGCAGGCAAATTATGCCACCAACATTGTTATCGGCTACGGCCGGCTTAACGGAAGAACGGTGGGTATCATCGCCAACCAGCCAAAGGTGCTGGCAGGTTGTCTTGATATTAACGCTTCGGATAAAGCTGCCAGGTTCGTCCGTTTCTGTAATGCCTTCAACATCCCTCTTCTCACGCTTGTTGATACCCCGGGTTATTTGCCCGGAGTCAAGCAGGAGCACGACGGGATTATCCGCCACGGAGCGAAGCTGCTTTTTGCTTATTCAGAGGCCAGCGTGCCCAAAATTACGCTCATCCTTCGCAAGGCCTACGGTGGCGCCTATGTCGCCATGTGCTCACGCTCACTGGGCGCTGACATGACCCTGGCCTGGCCTACAGCGGAAATAGCCGTGATGGGGCCTGAAGGAGCTGTTAACATAATCTTCCGGAAACAAATAGCTGCCGCCCCGGATCCAGAGGCCATGCGCAGCAGTAAATTGGAGGAGTACTGCGCAAAAATCGCCAATCCCTACGTGGCTGCGGCCAGGGGTTACATCGACAGGGTGATCGACCCGAGGGAAACCCGCCCGGCCTTGATTCAAGCCCTGGAGGCCCTGCCGGATAAAAGGGAAGGCAGACCCGCCAAGAAAAACGGGAATATTCCACTATAGGTAGAGGAGAGATCATAAATGTCCCTTGGAATGCTGGCATTAAAATTGAGCATAACGGGGATGGGAGCCACTTTTCTGATCCTCGGCCTTCTCGGCTTGATGATGCACTGTTTCAAGTTCGCCTTTAACACCAGGAAGCAAGCCGTGGCCGGGACCACTTCCGGTTTGTCCCGGGACCTCCCCGCCGGGGAAGAAAAGGAAGAAGAACTGGTTGCTGTCTGCGCTGCAGCGTCCTATTACGCCCGGCTCAAGTATAAGCGGCCGGTTCTGGTTAAAGCCGTAACCCCTGTTTGGGATGCGGGACACGAATCTAACTGGCTGGCCACCGGCAGGCGCGAATTACTGAGTTCCGGGCTCAATCTAAGGAGTGTTAAATGATGGAAAAACTAAGAATTACCGTAAATGGCCGGAGTTATGACGTAACAGTGGAAGTTCTGGAAACAGACGAAAACAAACACAGCCCCAAAAGAGAACCTGAGAGTTTTCCCGTCCAGCCATTGACGGCAATCAACGGGGGCAAGGCCCAGGCAAACACGTCCAAAGGCAACACGGGAAGCAGTCCGGGAAACAGTGCAGGAAAGACAATTAATTCTCCCATGCCCGGCACCATCCTGAGTATCAAAGTTAACTCCGGCGACCAGGTGAAAAGAGGCCAGGTGCTGATTATCCTGGAAGCAATGAAAATGGAGAACGAAATTATGGCTGATAGTGATGGAACTATTCGGGATATCCATGTCTCCCCGGGTCAGAGCGTTCAGACGGGAGATTTACTTATTACATTAACTTAAAAGAACTTAAAAGCTTGTCACACTGGCTTTAATAAAGGAGCTGAGGGGTTCTGGAAGTCATCGTTGAAATCTGGCAGAGCACGGGCATAGCCAACCTGTCCTGGAGAGAGGCAACCATGATTGCCGTTGCCTGTTTACTTCTCTACCTGGCTATTGTAAAACAATACGAGCCCCTGCTTCTCTTGCCCATCGCCTTTGGAGTGTTGCTGGCAAACCTGCCTTTGACCGGTCTTACCGAAGAAGGCGGGTTAATCTACTGGCTCTACCAGGGAGTGAAACTAGGGATATACCCTCCCCTGATTTTCCTCGGCATCGGGGCTATGACCGATTTTGGCCCCCTGCTGGCCAACCCTAAAACCATTCTGCTGGGCGCAGCCGCACAACTCGGTATTTTTACAACCCTGACGGCCGCCCTGTTTCTTGGCTTCACCCCGGCGCAGGCTGCCTCCATCAGCATCATCGGGGGCGCGGACGGCCCTACGGCAATCTTCCTCACGTCCAAACTGGCGCCGGAACTGCTGGGGCCCATTGCTATCGCCGCCTATTCTTATATGGCGCTGGTTCCCATTATCCAACCACCGATTATGAAGGCCCTGACCACGCAAAAGGAACGCCTTGTGGTAATGGAGCAGCCCCGCACTGTGAGTAAAACGGAAAAAATCATTTTTCCTATTTTTGTAACCATTGTCGCCGTTCTCTTTGTACCGGCGGCCGGCTCCCTGCTCGGCATGCTGATGCTGGGCAACCTGATGCGGGAGTGCGGCGTGGTGGACCGCCTTTCCAAAACAGCTCAAAATGAACTTATTAACATTGTTACTATTTTTCTCGCCCTCACCGTCGGGGCTACGGCCAAGGGCGAAACCTTCCTGACACTGCAGACCATAGAAATTATTGTGATGGGCCTGCTGGCCTTTGCTATGGGCACTGCAGGGGGTGTGCTCTTAGGAAAGCTGATGTACTATTTGACAGGTGGTAAAGTGAACCCGCTGATCGGTTCGGCTGGAGTGTCGGCAGTCCCCATGGCCGCCAGGGTCTCGCAAAAAGTCGGGCAGGAGTATAATCCCGGCAATTACCTGCTGATGCATGCCATGGGCCCGAACGTAGCCGGAGTTATTGGCTCTGCCGTAGCAGCGGGCGTATTGCTGAGCCTGTTGCAGTAAAGGGATATCTACCTAATCAACCGTAAACTATAAATGGAAAAGAATCAACTGGAAAAGAATCAACGCACCCTGCGTCAGCAGGGTGTTTTTTATTTTGAAAAAGGCGCAAACCAGCCAAGCCCTGAGCCGGCAATTAGAGCCGAAGATGTGTCTTAAACATGCTGAGAGAATTCCTGGGCAAAAAAGGGGCTGAGAGTAAAACAGATGAAGTCCCGTTCAGTAAGCGCCAGCCCCTGTCCTTACTTGCAATCCGTGCCCGTCTGTTTCGATAATGACCGCGCCATCCAGATCGGTGCGGTATACTTTTGCCCCGCTGTGCTCAAGCAGCTCCAGGGTGGAAGGCGCGGGATGCCCGAAGGTATTGTGGGCTCCCACCTGGATT
>ERZ773359.6396-NODE-6396-length-10400-cov-8.813340_pt1 | contig 10400 bp, 3 predicted proteins | sample MGYA00374955_ERZ773359 | MGnify/ENA primary metagenome ERZ773359 (study PRJEB29098, sample SAMN04486028) | biogas fermenter metagenome | study: EMG produced TPA metagenomics assembly of the Biogas fermentation microbial communities from Germany - Plant 4 DNA1...
CGGGGACGGCTGGTTTACCTATAATCTCTTAGTGAATGTGGGGAATGTGGGGTAGTAATAAAATTAATTAAAAAGAAAAGCGTGCGAAACGAGTATAACAGCTCAGATTTTGATGAAACCATAAGTTCACATGACCTGATAGGTTATTTCATGGGTAGGAGTAGCTGAGAGTAATGCATTTCTTATGCGTGTAATTATAAGCTTGGGGAGAGTTTTAGGGAATGGTACGTTTAGAAGAATTAACACCTGGAACCATTGTCAAGGGAGTTCTTATCGATCAACTAGTAACTGTGGTACAGGTGCGCTGGATCGGCAGCGCAACCCTTGAACTGACTTATAAAGATTCTCTGGGACGGTTGGGAAGTGAACTTTTATATCGAGATCGGGAACCTACTCTGGAGATTGCTCAGGCTGGACGTCCCTGGAGCTTTGATGCAGATGGTGCTTTGCTACGCTTGGTCTCCGAAGCATACCGAATCCGTTTGGCCCATCTCTTCGATCCCTATTTAGCAGTTCATACCTCAGATATTGAACCTTTGCCTCACCAGATCACTGCTGTCTACGGTGAAATGCTGAAAAGGCAGCCTTTGCGATTTCTGTTAGCTGACGATCCAGGTGCAGGAAAAACCATAATGACTGGTCTCTTGATAAAAGAACTAATCATACGCGGCGATGTAAAGCGCTGTTTAATAGTGTGCCCAGGTAATTTAGCTGAACAATGGCAAGATGAGATGGGAAGACGGTTCAATGTTTATTTCGATATTCTAACCAATGATCGAATTGAGGCCTCTCGTACCGGTAACCCATTTACAGAGATGCCTTTTTGCATAGCCAGGTTGGATAAACTCTCCCGCAACGAAGATATACAGGCCAAATTAGAAGTGGTAGACTGGGATCTAGTGGTATGTGATGAAGCCCATAAAATGTCAGCTTCTTTTTTCGGTGGTGAGGTAAGGTTTACCAAGAGGTATAGATTAGGCCAACTGCTGGCGCGCACTACTCGCCACTTTCTTCTGTTAACAGCTACTCCTCATAATGGAAAAGAAGAAGACTTTCAGCTTTTTATGGCCTTGTTGGATGGCGACCGTTTTGAAGGCCGCTTTAGAGACGGGGTCCATCAAGTTGATGTCTCCGATCTGATGCGCCGCATGGTAAAAGAAGAGTTAATGACATTTGACGGTAGACCCTTGTTCCCGGAGCGCCGTGCTTATACGGTAAACTATACTCTCTCTGAACCAGAAGTTCAGCTTTATAAGGAAGTTACTGATTATGTCCGCGAAGAGTTTAACCGGGCGGATAATCTGGATAATGAAGGACGTAAAGGAACGGTAGGATTTGCCCTTACCATCTTGCAACGTCGTCTGGCATCATCACCGGAAGCCATCTACCAATCTCTTAAAAGGCGTCGGGAACGTCTGGAAGAACGTTTACGGGAGGAGCGGTTAAATAAGCGTGGCTTAGAAATCGGTGAAGCCAATGTTACCTTATCCCATTTTGATAATGAATATATAGACGATTTAGAAGATGCGCCAGATTCGGAGGTAGAGACTGCTGAAGAAAAACTAGTGGATTTAGCAACAGCAGCCAGAACCATCATCGAATTAGAAGCGGAGATTAACCAGTTGAGAAGATTGGAACGCATGGCTCAGCAGGTACGGAATTCCGGGTTAGATCGTAAATGGGAAGAACTATCTTACCTGCTGGATGACCGCGTCCGTATGTTCGATGAACATGGGCAGCATCGTAAACTTGTTATTTTTACTGAGCACCGGGATACTTTAAATTATCTTAAAGGCCGTACTACTGCTCACCTTGGCAACGAAAAAGCTGTTGTTGTTATCCATGGTGGTATGTCCCGGGAAGACCGTCGCAAGGCTCAGGAACTATTCACTCAGGATAAAGATGTTCAAGTATTGATAGCCACTGATGCAGCTGGAGAGGGTATTAACCTGCAGCGAGCCCATTTGATGGTCAATTATGATCTGCCTTGGAATCCCAATCGACTTGAACAGCGTTTCGGTCGCATACATCGTATTGGTCAGACGGAAGTATGTCATTTATGGAATCTGGTTGCAGCTGAGACCAGAGAAGGTGCAGTGTTTAAACGCCTTTGCGATAAACTGGAACAGGAAAGCCATTCCTTAAACGGGCGGGTTTTCGACGTACTTGGTAAAGTGACATTTGACAACAAGCCGTTGCGCGATTTATTAATAGAGGCTATACGTTACGGAGATCAGCTTGAAGTACGCGAACGCCTGAATAAAGTAGTTGACGATGCCTTTGATAGAGATAAACTAAAATTGCTTTTCGAGGATAGCGCTCTGGCTAGAGATACTATGGATTTTCGCCAGATAATGCAGATCCGTCAGGAAATGGAGCGCCTGGAAGCCCGAAGGTTACAGCCTCACTTTATTGCTGCTTTTTTCATGGAAGCATTTAAACTGTTGGGCGGAAGCATTCGCGAACGCGAGCCCAAAAGGTACGAAATTACGCGGGTGCCAGCTGATATCCGTAACCGAGATCGATTAATTGGTACGCGAGAGGCAGTATTGACACGCTACGAACGGGTGTGTTTTGAAAAAGAATTGATTAATGTGCCAGGCAAACCTATGGCTGCTTTTATATGTCCTGGCCATCCTTTGTTGGATGCAACTATTGACCTGATTCTGGAACGCTACCGCAGCCTTTTAAAGCAAGGAGCAATCCTAATTGATCCCCGGGATAAAAGCAGTGAAGTCCGAGCCCTGGTTTATATAGAGCACCTTATCCAGGATGGTCGTGTAGACCATACGGGGGAACGGCGAGTAGTCTCCCGGCAGCTGCAGTTTGTGGAAATAGATGGTAGGGGCAAAGTTTATTTTGCCGGTTACGCCCCTTATCTGGATTACCGCGCGCTGACTGATGAGGAAATAAAAGAAGCAGTCCAGATACTGGAAACATACCAACTGAAAGAAAATATTGAAGATTTGGCCCTGAACTATGCGGTCACCAATCTGGTACCCAAGCATTTAACAGAAGTAAAACTACGTAAAGAAGAATTAATACAGAAAACCATTACAGCCGTACGCGACCGCCTTACCAAAGAAATTAACTACTGGGATCACCGGGCTGAGGACTTGCGTGCTCAGGAGCAAGCTGGGAAAATTAACGCTCGCATAAACTCTGAAAAGGCTCGTCAACGGGCAGAAGAGCTACACAACCGCTTGCGCAAACGTCTGGAAGAATTGGAGCAGGAACGCCAGCTATCTGCTCGTCCTCCAGTAGTTATTGGTGGTTCGTTGATTATACCGCAGGGAGCGTTACACAAGGGGGATGGTAGGGAGCCTGGTGTTCCAGAAGTTTTTGCTCAAGATAAGGCCAGAATTGAGTTATTGGCTATGCAGGCAGTTATGGAAGCTGAGCTAAGTCTGGGATTCGAACCGCGAGATGTCAGTGCTGACAAATGCGGATATGATATTGAATCACGTATACCCGGGTCAGGCCGATTACGTTTCATTGAGGTAAAAGGCCGGGTTAAAGAGGCCACTACTATAACCGTAACCAAAAATGAGATTCTTACCGCATTAAATAAACCGGATGACTATATCCTGGCTGTGGTCGAGGTAGAAGGAGAATCAACCCAGGTAACCTATATTCGGAGGCCTTTTAACATGGAACCCGATTTTGGGGTGAACAGCGTCAATTATGATTTGAGGGAATTATTGGAACGGGGAACAGTGCCCATGTAATATGCCATGTGGGCCGGGGGCAAAAGGGGGAAAGGAACGAATTTGAATGAGCAGTTAAACCTGGCGTCTGGCCGGTTTTAATCCTGATTAAGATGAAGCTGAAATAGATGACCATTTTGTTAGTAGTAGGGGATAAAGACTATTTAATTGGAAGCATAAATGGCGCGAATATGTTGTACGAGAAATTAGTTCTGATTTAAAGAAACGTCTTGAAAAAGTATTATCAGACCTCGAAATAGGATTCTAGCAATCCTAGATGATAAAACAAGTAGATTAGGTGGGTAGTAGTTTATGAAGAAGAAATTAATCGAAGTAGCATTGCCGTTGGAAGCAATCAATGCCGCATCAATTAGGGAAAAATCTATACGTTATGGACATCCTTCCACATTGCATTTATGGTGGGCTAGGCGTCCTTTAGCTGCCTGCCGGGCAGTATTGTTTGCCTCCCTGGTGGACGACCCTTCCAGCCTTCCGGAGGAGTTCCCTACTGAAGCTGAACAGCAAAGAGAGCGTCAACGCTTGTTTAGCCTGATAGAAGAATTGGTAAAATGGGAGAATACCAATAATGAAGATGTGCTGGCTCAAGCCCGAGCCGAGATCATGAAGTCTACTGGAGGAAGCCCGCCTCCGGTACTGGATCCGTTCTGCGGGGGAGGTTCAATACCTCTCGAAGCCCAGCGGCTGGGGCTGACTGCCTACGGAAGCGATTTAAACCCCGTAGCGGTATTGATTACTAAAGCCATGATCGAGATTCCTCCTCGCTTTACCGGCAAAGCCGCGGTTAATCCTGATTCACGGCAACGAATGATGGCTGAAGGGGAATGGCAGGGTGCAGCCGGCTTAGCAGAAGATATACGTTATTATGGCAGGTGGATGCGGGATGAGGCGGAAAGGCGCATCGGCTATCTTTACCCCCCGGTAGAATTGCCCCGTGAATACGGCGGCGGCAAGGCTACCGTCATAGCCTGGCTGTGGGCACGCACCGTTAAGTGTCCCAATCCCGCCTGCGGAGCAGAAATGCCTTTGGTTAAGTCATTCTGGCTTTCCACCAGAGCAGGTAAAAAAGCCTGGGTGGAGCCGGTGATTGATAATATGAATAAAAAGGTATCATTTATTGTCAAGACAGGGACTGGTTCGCCTCCAGCCTCTCCAAAAGTAGGCAGAGGCGCTAAATTCAAGTGTTTGGTATGTACCCAGGTTGCATCAGATCAGCATATTAAAGCAGAAGGTATGTCTCGGCGAATGGGCAGTCAACTTATGGCAATAGTAGCGGAAGGAGAACATGGGCGGATTTACCTTGCCCCTTCCGAAGGACATAGTAAGCTAATTAATTCCGCAAATCCACTCTGGGGGCCAGAAGAAGAACTGGAGGATGATCCCAGAGCAATTTGGTGTAAACTGTATGGACTAACTAAATTTAGAGATCTCTTTAATAATCGTAAACTAGTAGCTTTGACAACTTTTTCTGACCTTATCCAGGAGGTACATCAGAAAGTAAAAGATGACGCAGTGGCTGCCGGTATGAAAAATGATGATGTCGGTATAGATGCAGGAGGTTCAGGAGCTCAGGCTTATGCTGATGCAGTAGCTACTTATTTAGCTATTGCCATGGATAAATCAGTTGATTACTGGACTACAATCTGCAGTTGGCATTCTGGAAGAGACACTATAAGGAATACCTTTGCTCGTCAGGGTATTCCTATGTCTTGGGATTATGCGGAAGCTAATCCTTTCAGCAACTCCACCGGCAATTTCTTGGGAGCGGTAGAATGGGTAGGGCGGGCGGTTGCTCTATTGCCCGGCAATACCAAATCTTATGCAATGCAGAATGATGCCGGAGAAACTATTCAAAGACTGCATCAGCCTCTGGTATCTACTGATCCCCCTTATTACGATAATATCGGCTATGCCGGTATATCTGATTTTTTCTATGTCTGGCTGCGCCGTTCGCTGGCTGGTATCTATCCCCAGTTGTTTGCCACCATGCTGGTACCCAAGGCTGAGGAACTGGTAGCCACCCCTTATCGCTTTGACGGGGATAAACAAAAAGCCAAGCAGTATTTCGAAATTGGTATGCAGAGAGTTTTTTCTTCTATCCGGAAACAATCCCATTCAGATTATCCCATTACCGTCTTTTATGCCTTTAAACAGACAGAAAGCGATGATAGCGGAAATGACGCAGATACCCCAACAGTTGCTTCCACTGGTTGGGAGACCATGCTGGAAGCTTTATTAAAAGCAGGTCTGGAAATACACGGTACCTGGCCAATGCGCACAGAATTAGCAAATCGAACCCTAGCCAAAGATACCAATGCTCTGGCTTCTTCAATAGTGTTGGTGTGCCGCCCTCGTCCGGCTGATGCGCCCATTGCCAGTCGGCGCGAATTTGTAAATAGGCTGAAGCGGGAATTGCCGCCCGCATTAAAGCAGCTGCAGCAAGGCAATATCGCTCCGGTAGATCTGGCTCAGGCGGTCATTGGTCCGGGGATGGCGGTTTTCAGCAGTTATGCTCAGGTTTTAGAGGCCAGCGGTCAGCCAATGAGTGTACGCCAGGCTTTACATATCATCAATCATGAACTGGATGCCTATTTAACTGCTCAGGAGGGAGAAATGGATGCTGAAACCCGGTTTTGCCTGGCCTGGTATGAGCAGTACGGATTTAATGAAGCCCCTTATGGACAGGCTGATGTTATGACTCGGGCAAAAAACACCGCTCCTAATGTGCTAGTTGAGCAAGGGGTACTTCATGCTGCCAAAGGCAAAACCCGCCTGGTTAAAAGAAGCGAACTGGATCCCAACTGGGTGCCTACTCCAAATAAACCTGGCAGCACCTGGCTTCAAACTCTGCAACTGGTAGCTCGGTTGGAAAGCGGTGGCATCGAAAAGGCTGCTGAACTCGAACAACAGATTGGTATAGGCGATATGGAGCGGGTGCGAAGATTGACTTACCGCTTGTATGATATAGCGGAGAAAAAGGGTTGGGCCGATGATGCTCTGGCTTATAACAGCCTTATAGTAGATTGGATGCATATTGAGCGCAGGGCCGCAGCTCTGAAGTCGACATCCTTAATGCAGGGGACCATACTGGAATAGGGAGGGGTAATAGTGAGAGATAATTATCAGTTGGTTACCCAAGGATTTAAATTGTTAAATGAGATGCTGGCCCCTTACGTTGCTACTCAACTGCAGGGTAGACTTGGCCGGGAAAACTGGTGGCAAAAAGGGGTATTGGATATCCTTTATGAGGATCAGATTCGCGATCTGCCCCGGGAAGGGGAATGGGGCGAATTGGTGGATTCACTCGATCCAGCCCGCTGTTTACTTCTGATTGATCTGCACTGGAACAGTGTATTTAAGTTCAAACTTAGTCGCGAGCACCGCAACTGGGTCAAAGAACTGAAGACCACTCGCAACCGCTGGGCCCATACGGGACTGTTTGACATTTCAGATGATGATGCCTGGCGGGCTCTGGATACTATGGCGCGGCTTATGGAGCAGATTGACGCGGAAAACACGGAAAAACTGCGAGAACTGGCCAGACAGGTTCGCTACGGAACCACAGGAGCGTCAACGACTAATGTCCGCAATGGAAATCCTACTCCGGTCACCAATTTGACGCGCTTAAGCGGGGTTTTAACGGAAAATCCCCGCCCGGGTTTAAAGCCCTGGCGTCTGGTAGTGGAACCGCACCCCGATGTGGCTCAAGGACGCTACCGTCAGGCCGAATTTGCTGCTGACTTGTCCCAAGTCTTACGCGGTACGGCAGCAGTGGAATACCAGGATCCGGTGGAATTCTTTGGCCGCACCTATATTACTGAAGGCATGCGCGGTTTACTGGTGCAGGCAACCGAAAGGCTGACTGGGCGTGGGGGTGAGCCGGTGGTGCAGTTGAAAACTGCTTTTGGCGGAGGCAAAACCCACAGCATGCTGGCTTTATATCATTTATTTCGGGGCCAGGCACCCTTGAGTAAGATGCCCAATGTAGATCAGGTGTTGAAAGAAGAAGGATTTAACACCATACCCAAGGCAAGAGTAGCCGTCCTAGTGGGTACTGCGTTAGACCCAACTAAGGTACGGAAACCTCCTAATCATCCGGGCATCTCCATTCGCACCTTATGGGGTGAGTTAGCTGCACAATTGTCTGACCAAGCTGGCAATGCTCAAATATATAACATTATCAGAGAGGCCGACAAACATGGAGTCTCCCCAGGTTCAGACACCTTAAAAGAATTGCTGGAGGCTACACAACCATGTTTGATCCTTATAGATGAATTGGTAGCTTATGCACGTAAACTATATGGTGTATCCGGTCTCCCAGCGGGATCTTTCGAAAACCTGCTCACCTTTATACAGGAACTAACAGAAGCAGTACGCAAAACTGATAACTGTATGTTGATTGCCTCTGTGCCCGAATCCGATATTGAGATCGGTGGAGAGGCAGGCAGGCAGACCTTAGAACACGTGGAACATGTTTTTGGGCGTATGGAAGCGATCTGGAAACCGGTAGGCACGGAAGAGGGATTTGAAATTGTGCGCCGGCGCTTATTTTTGGACATTATGGACTCGGGGGCGGCTGACGATGTGTGCAGGGCGTTCTCCGATATGTATCGGGAGAGCAACGCTGATTTTCCTTCTGAGTGCAAAGAATTGGCTTATCTACAGCGCATGCGGGCTTGCTACCCTATTCATCCGGAAGTATTTGATCGTTTGTATAATGAATGGGCTGCGCTGGAAAGGTTTCAAAAAACCCGAGGAGTATTGCGGTTAATGGCGGCAGTTATCCATCATCTATGGATAAATCAGGATGCAGGTTTGATGATAATGCCTTCTTCCATCCCGCTAGATAATAGTGTTATTCGCGACGAATTAACTCGCTACCTTCCCGAAGGATGGAATGCAGTCATTGAGCGGGATGTAGACGGACCTCGTTCTTTACCTATGCAAATCGACCAGCATAATCCCCGGTTCGGCAGGATAATGGCTGCCCGCAGAGTAGCCCGGACGATATTTTTAGGCAGTGCCACTTCGGTACGCCAGCAATCAGTGCGCGGAATAGAAGATATTAGGATTAGATTAGGTACGGTGCAGCCAGGCGAACAGGTGTCTGTGTTCAATGATGCTCTGGGCAGAGCAGTTGAACAGCTGACTTACCTGTATAATAGTCGGGGACGCTACTGGTATGATACCATTCCTAATCTCCGGCGTACGGTGGAGGACCGAGCCCAGCAATATAAGGATGATGAGATAGAGTATGAGATCGAGAGTCGTATTCGGGCTACGATCAGCAAAGGTGATTTTGCGGCAGTACATACTGTTTTCGGAATATCTGATGATGTGCCGGATAATCAGGAAGCCCGCTTGGTGATTCTGGGACCAGACCAAACCCATAAACATGCTTTAGAAAACTCACCAGCCATTCAGCAAGCCAATCATATACTTAATCAGCGAGGCAACGGACCACGCATATACCGCAACACTTTGGTGTTTGTTGCTCCGGATAAAGATCTAGTGGAGCACCTAAAAAGGGAAGTCCGCTATTATTTAGCCTGGAAATCGGTTTTGGATGATGTAGAAGTATTGAATTTGGATGCCCAGCAACAAAGACAGGCTGAAGAGAGTAAGAAGACCAGCGATGATTTAGTAAAAATGAGGATTCAGGAAGCTTACTGTTGGCTCTTGGTACCGGTTCAGGTTGGGACTGGACCTCTGGAATGGGATATTACCCGTATCAGCGGAAATGAAAACATTGTAGCTAAAGCTGCCCGTAGTCTTAAGGCCTCTGAAAGCCTAATACTCAAATGGGCAGCGGCTCCTCTGCGCATGGAATTGGATCGCTGGCTCTGGGTCAATGCCGATCACCTGCAGATCAGAGATTTGTGGAACTACCTGACTACCTACTGCTATCTGCCCAGGTTGAAAAATGAAGCTGTTCTGCTGACTGCTATTCAGGAAGGTTTAATGTCTGACGAATTCTTTGGCTATGCCCAGGCTATAACCCCGGCGGGAGATTATCTCGGATTGTGTTTGGGAACGGAAGGGCCATTGGTAGCGGTTGACTGCAGCGGTTTTCTGGTAAAACCTGATGTAGCCCGACAAAAACTGCTGGCATCCCGTCCCCAGCCAGGCAATACAGGTATACCTGATGGTCCCCGGCCACCTTATCCTCCGATTCAGCCAGAGGATGGTTCAATAGGTGATCCCCCCTCGTCGCCGGATATATCTAAACCAGAAGCCAAAATCCGCCGCTTCTATGCCTCCTGCCAGCTGCATCCGACCCGCATTGGCCGCGATGCGGGACGCATTGCCGAAGAGGTTGTTCAGCACCTGTCAGTCCTTGAAGGGGCAGAAGTAGAAGTAACTATGGAAATTCAGGTCAAAGTGCCAAATGGGATAGGGGATAACGTGGTGCGCATTATAAGTGAAAACTGTAAAACCCTCAGATTTCATGATTATGGCTTTGAGGAGGAATAAGGTCTTTAGGTCGATTGGGGCGATGGTAATAGTAAGAATATTCTTCAATGTGTGGAAAATGGGGATCCGGTAAAGACCGATCCGAGCGCCATATGAAGATCTGCTTATATATAATTTATATAATAGGGCAGCTGCTGATGCTGTCCTTTTGTAACCGGTCAAGTGTTTTGGAGAATTTTTGGCCAATAATTTTCCATAGGA
>ERZ773359.6397-NODE-6397-length-10397-cov-5.075904_pt1 | contig 10397 bp, 8 predicted proteins | sample MGYA00374955_ERZ773359 | MGnify/ENA primary metagenome ERZ773359 (study PRJEB29098, sample SAMN04486028) | biogas fermenter metagenome | study: EMG produced TPA metagenomics assembly of the Biogas fermentation microbial communities from Germany - Plant 4 DNA1...
AGACCCTAAAGAAATACCATAAAGTATATTTAAGGAGGAACACAAAAATGGCAGTTAATTTAAAAGGAAGAAGCTTTTTAACATTAATGGATTTCACCCCTTCAGAAATAAGGTACTTACTGGATTTGGCTCATGATCTGAAGGCAAAAAAGAGAGCAGGGATATACAACTATCTTCTTAAGGGTAAGAATATAGTTCTCCTGTTTGAAAAAACATCAACAAGAACCAGATGTGCTTTTGAAGTAGCGGCATTAGAAGAAGGAGCTCATGTTACATATTTAGATCAGAACAGTTCACAGATGGGGAAAAAAGAATCTTTAGAAGATACAGCAAAGGTACTGGGCAGATTTTATGATGGTATAGAATACAGAGGATATGAACAGTCTGTGGTAGAAGACTTGGCCAAATATTCAGGAGTTCCTGTTTGGAATGGACTTACTGATGTAGACCATCCAACTCAAATTCTTGCTGATATGCTGACCATAGAAGAACATGTGGCAAAACCATTGAACAAGGTAAAGGTTGTATTTGTTGGAGATACAAGAAACAATATGTCCTATGCATGGATGTATGGCTGCGCAAAGATGGGAATGCACTTTGTAGCCTTAGGACCAAAGGAACTATGGCCAGAAGAAGAAATAATGCAGCAAGTAAGAAAAGTTGCTGAAGAAACTGGCGCTATAATTGAAGTATCTGATGATATTGATGTAGCAGTAAAGGATGCAGATGTTATATATACAGATGTATGGGCTTCTATGGGAGAAGAAGATAAGATACCTGAAAGGGTAAAACTATTATCTTCATATCAAGTTACAATGGAAATGCTGGATAAAACCAATAACCCTGATGTGATATTTATGCATTGCCTACCTGCTTTCCATGATTTTGAAACAAAGATGGCAAAAGAAATGAAAGAAAAAGGTTACGATATAAGAGAAGTTACTGATGAAGTATTCCGCAGCAGACATTCTGTTGTTTTTGATGAGGCAGAAAACAGATTGCACACCATAAAAGCTGTGCTTGTAGCTACACTATAAGAAAGGCTTCTATTGGAAATATTTTATTTAAAATGTAGCCTTTCGTTCCCGTTCTACTGAATTTAAGCTCCAAAGGAGTCAAGATTCAGTACGAACCCGATTAACAATTCTATAATTCAGAGAGCGCTTTCGCTTCTCTTCATTAAGAATTGTTTAAGAAACCCATTACGAAAAGCATAAGTTAAGGCGAATTGTGCTTTCCTATGGATTATAAAAAATTACTAAATGTTAATAGATAATACAAATAATTTTGTTAAACATAAACAAAGGAAAAAATGCCATCATAATAGAATATGGATTTAACATACTCTAGGAGTTAAATATACATTAAGCAAGGAGAGAAGAACATGGGAGCTAAAAAAGTTGTGATTGCATTAGGAGGGAATGCCCTTCAGGAGGCTGGCACTCCTGCAACCGCTGAAGCCCAATTGGAGGTTGTAAGAAAGACTGCCAAATATATAGCTGATATAAGCGATAAAGGCTATGAAGTTGCTATTGCTCATGGTAATGGTCCTCAGGTAGGAAGAATAGTACTTGCTTCAGAAACAGCATCGTCCGTTACACCTGCAATGCCCTTTGATGTGTGTGGAGCAATGAGTCAAGGCTACATAGGATATCATATACAGCAAGCTCTAAGTCACGAATTAAAAAAGAAAGGCAAGAATACGCCGGTAGTAACATTAGTAACTCAAGTTGTAGTTGACAAAAATGATCCAGGCTTCAAAAATCCAACAAAACCAATCGGACCTTTTTATACAGAGGAAGAAGCTAAAAGAATCGCTGCTGAAAAGGGTTATGTGATGAAAGAAGATGCAGGTAGAGGTTGGAGAAGAGTCGTTGCATCACCTACACCCATAAGAATTGTTGAAATAGACTCTGTTAGAAAGCTTTGGGATTCAACTATAGTAATTACCGTAGGTGGAGGCGGAATACCCGTTATAGAAAAGGAAGATGGTTCATTAGAAGGTGTTGCGGCAGTAATCGATAAGGATCTGGCGGCTGAAAGGTTGGCTGAAGATGTAGATGCTGATATATTGATGATATTGACAGAAGTTGAAAAAGTATCTATTAACTTTAGAAAACCTAATCAGAAAGATTTAGATACCATAACAGTAGAAGAAGCGGAGAAATACATTGAGGAAGGACATTTTGCAGCGGGCAGCATGCTTCCAAAGGTTATGGCAGCTATTAATTTTGCAAAATCCAAACCGGGCAAAAAAGCCATTATAACTTCACTTTATAAAGCGGTTGATGCATTGGAAGGAAGAGCAGGCACAGTAATTACAATGTAATTGATTGAAATAAACATATAAATGAAAAGCCATTCCCTATAGTTTACCAATGGTTAAAACTAGGGGTGGCTTTCTTATTTTTTGGGTTTATTTGTAATAAAAGTATATGTTATAATATAAATAGGAAAACATTAGCATAAATATTTGTATATAATTTCCAATAAACACCCTATTTATACCATTTCTTTTTATAAAAAATTCAAAAAGGAAAATAACAATGATTATAGAATTTTAATAATAATCGGAATTTATTGAATTTATGCTAATGTAATTTATTTTATATAGTGGAGGTGGATACTTTGAATAAGTTCCAATATGTTAAACCAGCAACATTAAATGAGGCAGCAGATATACTCTATCAAAATGGAGATGAAGCAAGTATACTCAATGGAGGAACTGACTTATTGGTAAGAATGAGGGACAAAATGATAAAGCCTAAGGTTGTTGTTGATGTTAAAGCTATACCTGAACTAAAGGAACTGAAATATACAGAAGAAGAAGGCCTTTTTATTGGTGCTGCAGTGACTATGAATGAGATCGTCTGCAGCGATATTATTTTAGAAAAATATAAAATACTAGCTGAAGCAGCTCATGAAGTAGGCTCCTATCAACTGAGAAACAGAGCTACTATGACTGGAAATGTTTGCAATGCTTCTCCTTCAGGTGACACCATAGCCCCACTATATGTACTATCTGCCAATATAAAAATATTCAGCAAAGAAGGTATTAAATTAGTGCCAATCGATGATTTTATCCTAGGAGTTAGAAAAATAGCACTTAAGCCTGGAGAAATAGTTGTGGGCATACAGATTCCGCCAATAAAAGGCAAAAACGGCGGATCCTACTACAAACATTCCAGAAGAAAAGATGTGGATCTTGCAACGGTAGGAGTAGCTGCATTTTGCAATGAAGGACGCTGGAAAATAGCTTATGCCGCAGTAGCTCCAACTATCCTAAGAGGTTATAAAGCAGAAGAAATACTAAATAAATTGGATGTAATAGATGACACCACTCTCATACCGGCTATGGATGCAGCAGTGGAGGAAATATCACCTATTAGCGACGTGAGAGCAAGCAAGGAATACAGATTTGATATGATAAGAATAAGCTTAAAAAGAGCGGTACTGGCTGCTCTAGAGCAATATGCGTAGGAACAGGAGGGGATGATATGAAACATAGTATATCTTTTACTATAAACGGTGAAAAGGTTCATCTGGAAGTAGAGCCCCACAAAACTTTATTAAATATGATAAGAGAAGATTTAAACCTCACCGGCGCCAAAGAAGGATGCGGCGCAGGGGAATGCGGTTCCTGCACTGTGATTGTTGACGGAAAAGCTGTAAATTCATGCATGATGCTTGCCGTCGAAGCTGACGGAAAAGAAATCATCACTGTAGAAGGATTAGCCAAGAATGGAGTTCTAGATGCTTTACAAGAAAGCTTTATAAATAACGCAGCTCTTCAATGTGGTTACTGTACACCTGGCATGCTTATGTCAGCCAAAGCATTGCTTATGAGAAATCCTAAACCCAGCGAAGAAGAAATAAAAGAAGCTATAGCAGGAAATCTTTGTCGCTGCACAGGTTATAAAGTTATAGTAGATGCCATTAAAGAAGCTGCAGAAAAAAATAACTGATGGGAGGGGAAAGTATGTACAAATATGTAGGTAAAGATGTTAAAAGAGTAGACGGTTTGGATAAAGTTACAGGTTATACAAAATATGTAGATGACATTAAGATGCCGGGCATGCTCTATGCTAAAATTAAGAAAAGTCCCTACGCCCATGCAAAAATAAGAAAAATCGATACTTCCAAAGCAGAAGCCTTAGAAGGGGTTAAGGCTGTAATAACCGGAGCAGACGTGCCCAATAGGGTAGGCTTATATCTTGAAGACAAGACCTTTTTGGCTACAGATAAAGTTAGATTTATTGGGGAACCGGTAGCAGCTGTTGCTGCAGTGACTCCGGAAATTGCAGAACAAGCTGTAGAACTGATAGAGGTTGAATATGAGGAGTTACCGTCAGTATTTACTGCTATGGATGCTATAAAACCTGATGCTCCTCTAGTTCACGAAAATTTAGGAGAATATTATCATGGACCAATATTTTTCCCAAAACCTGGAACCAATATCAGCAATCACTATAAAATAAGAAAAGGTGATGTTGAAAAAGGTTTTGCAGAAGCGGATTATATAATGGAAAATGAATTTTATGTACCTCATATCCAACACGCACCTATTGAAAACCATTCTGTAATAGCTTTGACAGAACCCAGCGGAAAAGTAACAGTATGGTCGGCATGTCAATCACCTTATGCTGTCAGGAAAGCTCTTTCCGTTGCCTTTAATTTACCTCTTCATAAAGTAAGAGTAATATCACCGGCAGTAGGTGGAGGGTTTGGAGGCAAAGCAGGCACAACTTTAGAAGGCATAACCATACCTTTATCTCAAAAATGTGTAGGAAAACCAGTCAAACTGACATTTACCCGTGAAGAAGATATGATTTGCAGCTTTGTAAGGCAAGGCTGCTTAGCTAGGATAAAAACAGGAGTTAAGAAAGACGGAAGGATAGTTGCAGAAGAAAATACTTTCTATTGGGAAGGAGGAGCCTATACCGAATACGGTGTCAACATCTCTAGAGCTGGCGGTTATGCTTCTACCGGTCCCTATGACATACCCAATGTGAAGGCAGACTCCTATTGTGTATATACCAATCAACCTGTAGGTGGTCCTTACAGAGGCTTTGGAATGTCAGAAATTCATTTTGCCATAGAACAGAATTTAGATATGGTAGCCACCCAAATGGGCATGGACCCTGTTGAATTCAGAAAGATAAATGCCATAAAAGAAGGAGGCCATACAGTTACTGGTCAGCAGCTTTACAATGTTGGCATAACTAAATGTATAGAAGCTGTTGAAAAAGATATTGAATGGGGTAAGAAAAGCGAACCTTCCGGTCCAAATAAAGTAAGAGGTAAAGGTATTGCATGTATGTATAAAGCACCATCCATGCCTAACAATGTTGCTTCTTCAGCTGTCATAAAGATAAATGAAGACGGAACTGCCAATTTATTGGTGACAGCTATGGATATAGGTCAAGGCTCAAACACTGTTTTAGCCCAGATAGCAGCAGAAGAGCTGACAATACCTGTAGAAAAGATCAGTGTCGTTACCGGTGACACAGATATAACTCCTTATGAGTGGCAGACTGTAGCCAGCAGAATAACTTATTGTGCAGGAAATGCAGTGAAAAAAGCTGCACAAGATGCAAAAGAGCAGATGCTGAAACTGGCTTCCATTGCTTTAGGATTGCCAGCGGAATATCTAGAGTTTAAAGATGAACATGTGGTATCAAAGATTTATCCCGATAGAAAGATATCCATTGCATCTTTGGCGCTAGGACTTGAAATGCCTGATGGGTCAGGAGTTCATGGTCCTATAATAGGAAGAGGTTCTTTTATACCTCCTAATGTGAGAAATACAGACAAAGAAACTGGTCAAGGAGATAAGCCGGTAGCTTTCTGGACCTTTGGAGCTCAGGCCGTTGAAATTGAGATAGATACAGAAACAGGGCAGATTGAAGTTATAAAAGTAGCAGCAGCCTATGATGTAGGAAAGGCAATCAATCCTCAGCTTTGCAAAGCTCAGATTGAGGGTGGAATAGTGCAAGGAATAGGTTCTGCCTTACTGGAGCAGCAGATAATGGATAAAGGCAGGGTATTAAATCCTAACTTTGTAGACTATAAGATTCCTGCAGTTAGTGATGCACCTGAGATGATAGTGAGAATTGTAGAAGTTCCTGAAGAAACAGGGCCCTATGGCGCAAGAGGTGTGGGAGAACCGGCTATGGTACCTACTGCACCGGCTATAGCCAACGCTGTCTACGATGCATTGGGCATCAGAATCAATTCACTGCCTTTAAGCGCTGAAAAAGTTTTAAAAGCCATAAAAGATAGTCAAAAATAAAGAAAGTAAGAAATGAATTTTCCTCTGAAATAAGGTATAATGAAGCAGGATTGCCGCTATACTAGTAAATAATAATAAAAGGGGGTAAAAAAATGTCAACGAGTCCAGACACTAAAACTGATACAGCAATAAGACGTGGAGACTTACCGTTATATAAGCTTATTATACTAGGCCTTCAACATACCTTTACAATGTTCGGTGCTACAGTACTGGTACCTATATTGACAGGTCTTAATATTTCTGTGGCTCTGTTTACTGCAGGTATAGGAACTTGGTTTTACCATCTGGTTACTAAGATGAAAATGCCTGTATTCTTGGGTTCTTCTTTTGCATATATAGCTCCTATAGTGTTAGTTGCTGAACAATACGGAGGTTTAGAATATGCATTAGGCGGTATAATAGTAGCAGGTCTCATGTATTTAGTATTAGCTCTAGCGGTTTACTATCTCGGAGCTAAGATTATATACGATTTATTTCCACCTATTGTCACAGGCCCCATAATAATGGTTATAGGTCTCAACCTTGCTCCTACTGCAGTTGATATGGCAAAGGATAACTGGTTCTTGGCAGGTGTATGCTTGATTACAGTTATTGTAGTTAGCATATTTGCCAAGGGATTCATAAAGGTACTACCTGTATTGTGTGGCATGATAGTGGGATATATTGTAGCAATAATCATGGGTGCTGTAGACTTTACTCCTGTAGCTGAAGCTGCCTGGTTTGGTTTCCCTGAATTTATGTTTCCAAAATTCAGTGGTGTAGCAATTTCTATAATTGCTCCTGTAGCAATAGTTACCATGGTTGAACATATTGGAGACGTATTGGCAGTCAGCGCTACTGTAGGAGAAGACTTTGTTGCAGATCCAGGGCTTCACAGAACCCTTTTGGGAGATGGTGTTGCTACATCATTGGCAGCAATATTTGGAGGTCCCGCAAACACAACCTACTCAGAAAATACAGGTGTGTTGGCTCTAACAAAAGTATTTGATCCATGGGTAATGAGGATAGCAGCTTGTTTTGCAATAGTTCTAGCTATGATTCCAAAACTAGGTGCAATAATATCTACAATACCTGGTCCAGTAATCGGCGGTATATCTATAGTATTGTTTGGTATGATTGCTGCAATTGGTGTAAGAACAGTAGTTGAAAATCAAGTGGATTTTTCCAAAAACAGAAACCTTATAATAGGTGCAGTAATATTGGTACTTGGTATAGGCGGAGCAGTATTTGATTTCAAATTTTTCCAATTAGCTGGAATGGCTCTTGGCGCAATAATGGGCATAATACTTAACAAAATATTACCGAAAGATCTATAATACTTGCAAATATAATCCTGCTTCATTAAAAATATACCGTAAGGACGGCAAATGTCGTCCTTTTTTATTTTTCTCAACACTTACTTTGATGGAAGCTTTTTCTTTTTTACCTATATTTTAAAGGATTTTTTTTATTTATATAGAATATACATATTAAATTATAAAATATAAAGAATATTTGTAGCATATTAACAATTAGAATTGGAGAACCAAAGCGAGGAAGGAGAAAAGCCCATGAGAGAGATTGTGGTAATCAGAGGTGCTGGAGATATTGCCTCAGGGGTGGGGTATAGGTTAAAAAAGAGCGGTTTTAGGGTAATAATGCTTGAAATCGATAAACCTACAGTTGTTCGCAGGACCGTATCCTTTGCTTCTGCCATTTATAAAGGAGAAACCATGGTGGAAGACATGAAAGCAATAAAAGTTGATACAGCAAAAGAAGCTTTAGAAATAAGCAAGGAAAATTTAATACCTGTTCTTGTAGATAAAGAAGGGAAAAGCATAGAAGTCATAAAGCCTACAGCAGTTGTTGATTGTATATTAGCCAAGAAAAATTTAGGAACCAACATTAATATGGCACCTGCGGTAATAGGGGTAGGACCAGGTTTTCAAGCAGGGGTAGATGTTCATGCTGTTGTCGAAACAAAAAGAGGGCATGATTTAGGCAGGGTTATATGGAATGGATCAGCAGCTCCCGATACCGGAATTCCGGGAGATATAGAAGGCTACTCCAGCGAGAGACTCATAAGAGCTACCTCTGAGGGAAGGTTGAAGATTATAAAAGATATAGGACAAATAGTCAAAAAAGGAGAAAGACTATGTGAAATAGATGGGGAATACGTTATAGCTGCCATAGACGGATTGCTTCGTGGAATGATTATGGATGGTAGTTGGGTTTATAAAGGAATGAAGATAGGAGATATAGATCCTAGAGGAAATGAAGTCAATTGCTATACCATATCAGACAGAGCAAGAGCCGTCGGAGGAGGAGTGCTAGAAGCTTTACTCAGTATTTTGGATAGGAGTGTAATTTGATGCTAAACGAAAGAGGAATAACCATAGAAGAACTTATGAATCATGAGATAATGAAAGATTCAGAAATAATAGCTGGAGAAAAAGGAAAATGGAGAGTAGTTACAGGTGCTAATATTATGGAAGTGCCTGATATTTTAGATTGGGTAAAAGCTGGGGAACTTCTTATAACTACGGCATATTCAATAAAAGATGATGAAAAAGCCCAGAAAAATCTTATACCAATGCTTAATGAAAAAGGGCTTCCAGGCATAGCCATAAAGACAAAAAGATACCTTGAAAAAGTTCCTCAAATCATGATAGATGAGGCGAATAGATTAGGATTTCCCATTATAGAACTACCTTACGATATTTCTTTTTCCGATCTTATGAATGACATACTCCTTGAGGTACACAATAGACAATCAGATGTGCTTATGAGAATGGACGAAATACACCAGAAAATAACGGAAGTAGTACTATCTGGAGGAAGACTTAAAGAAATAGGAGAGACATTATACCATATCATAAAGAATCCATTGGTGATAAAAGATCATATATTTGAAAAATCAGTTTCTTTTGCTTCCCAAGATGAGAAAAAAATACTAGAAAAAGAAATCAAAAGAGTAATAAAAGGCCAAAATCTATACAAAGAACCATATGATAATATTTGTGAAGAAAAACCTTACAAAAGGGTAAAGGATAAATTGGAAGGAGAAGAAATCTACAGACGTATTTTCCCCATAATAGCAGGCAAAAAACTTTTTGGAGAAATCCATATCTGGGAATTAAATAAAAATATTACAGCGGTGGATATAAGAGCGATACAGTATGCATGTGCGGTAGTAGCATTGGAGCTTATGAAGGAAATAACCATATTTGAAATAGAGAATAGACATAAAAATGAGTTTTTGGAAGCTCTATTATCACCTGATGAGAAAACTAGAAGCTCCTGTATGGAAAAGACAGAAATTTTTGGCCTTGTTTCAGGCTATAAATATGTAGTATTTTTACTTTATATTGATGATTTGGAGAAAGAGTTTAGCGATAATCCAGGGGAAAATGGTTCTAAGTCAAAAACTAGGCTTATAAAAATTATAGAAACTGCTGACAACTTCAGAGAAAAGAAGATTTTATCGGGAAGCAAAGGGAATTTTATAACTGTATTGATGGCCTTTCCTACCAATGAAAAAGATCAATGCGAAAAAAGCACTAGCATCAATATTGCAACAAAAGTTGCAAATGCAATTAAAGATGCCTATAATGTTATACCTAAAATAGGTATAGGTCGATGTTGCAAAAATATAGATGATTTATGGAAAAGTATGGAAGAAGCAAGAAAATCATTATCCTTTGCCAGGATTTTCAACAATAAGATCATACACTATGACAATCTGGGAATCTTCAGACTCCTGTGTATAGAACATCAAGAAACAGAAATAAGAAAATTCTATACAGAAAATATTGAACCCTTACGCAGATATGATGAACAAAAAGATGGAGAACTCATTAAAACCCTATCTATGTATTTTGAATGCGGAGGTAATCTAAAGAAAGTATCTGAAAAAATGTATATACACTACAATACAATACTATACAGAATCAATAAGATACAACAAATAACTAATATGGATTTGTCCAATTCCAATGATCGGCTAAATTTAGAAGTCAGTTTAAAAATTATGAACATAATAGACGATCCAGCCTTTTTACCAAAAGAAACAATATAAATTATACACAAAAAGCATGATATAAATCATAATAACTTTATAAAATAT
>ERZ773359.6398-NODE-6398-length-10396-cov-5.774393_pt1 | contig 10396 bp, 8 predicted proteins | sample MGYA00374955_ERZ773359 | MGnify/ENA primary metagenome ERZ773359 (study PRJEB29098, sample SAMN04486028) | biogas fermenter metagenome | study: EMG produced TPA metagenomics assembly of the Biogas fermentation microbial communities from Germany - Plant 4 DNA1...
AAATGGGAAATTGGAAGAGAATAACAAGCCAGTGTTTTCAAGGGTTTGAGGGGTGCCCAAGAAAGAACTTTATTTACAAAGTGAAAGGACTGAATTTGGGGTACACAGATTTTGTATTATCTAAATAAATTTTTTTATTTTGCAAATTTAACACGAAAATTTTATTATAAAACATGGTTTTAAGGAGGTAGCTCCCTTCTTTTAACCATGTTTTTTATTGGGAAGATTTAATGGAAAACAATAATGGATAGGAGATAATCTTGTAAAATCAATGGATGGAAAGTCTAAATTTTAATATTGTTTTCCATAGCTTTTATCCTTTTATCCTTATTCCTCCTCATGCTTATTGTAAGAATTCATTTGGTCCATTAATATGATCAGCATATAAAAAATTGGCAAAATGCCCAATAAAAAAAAGGAAAAACAGCCATAATATTTAATAGTATTATCGTACTAGATTCCCGATAAAATCAGCTGACAAGTATGAAGTTGTTTATATATTTATATAATTGTGTCACTTTCTATAGTGACATAAAAACTTATCTTTAACTTGTCATTTTTAGTGCAAAACGACTATAATTAAATTAACACTTAAGTGATTTACTAAAGACATGTCGATAGTAAAGAAATGTAAAAAAAATTAAGGGGAGGGTTTTTTATGTCAACTGAATTAGCTGTGCAAAAAAGCGCTACACAACAAAACATTCAAAAGTTTGGACGTTTTTTGAGCGGAATGGTAATGCCAAACATCGGTGCGTTTATTGCTTGGGGGCTTATTACTGCATTCTTTATTCCGACAGGTTGGATACCTAATGAAAAATTAGGTGCAATGGTTGGACCTATGATTACCTATTTACTGCCACTGTTAATTGGTTATACCGGTGGTAAAATGGTTGCTGATACAAGAGGGGGCGTATTAGGTGCTATTGCAACCGCAGGTGTTATCATGGGAGCAGATGTTCCAATGTTCTTAGGTGCTATGATTATGGGACCTCTTGGTGGATATATTATTAAGAAGTTCGACCAGGCAATAGAAGGAAAAATCCCAGCAGGATTTGAAATGCTTGTAAATAACTTCTCAGCAGGAATTATCGGAGCTATCATATCTATTTTAGCATATCTTGGCATAGGACCTTTAGCGGCCGGTTTAAACAATGTATTGGGCGCAGGAGTACAGGCAATCGTAAATGCAGGAGTACTACCACTTGTATCTATCTTTATCGAACCAGCAAAAATCTTATTCTTAAACAATGCAATTAACCATGGTGTATTAGGACCCATCGGAATTCAACAAGCAGAAGAAGTTGGAAAATCTATTTTCTTCTTGTTAGAAGCAAACCCAGGACCAGGACTTGGAATTCTACTCGCATACTGGTTATTTGCAAAAGGCACAGTAAAAGAATCCGCACCAGGTGCAATCATTATTCATTTCTTTGGCGGAATTCACGAAATTTATTTCCCATATGTGCTTATGAATCCTGCATTGCTACTTGCAGTAATTGCCGGAGGAATGAGTGGCGTATTCACCTTAAGTTTATTTAATGCAGGACTTGTAGCAGCGCCATCTCCAGGAAGTATTCTTGCAGTACTGGCAATGACTCCAAAAGGAGGATTCTTCGGAGTAATCGCAGGTGTTGTAGTATCTGCAGCAGTGAGCTTCTTAATCGCTTCATTCTTTGTTAAGAGGGCGGCTGGAGACGATCAAGATTTAGAAAGTGCTAAAGAACAAGTACAAAACTTAAAAGGAAAACAACCATTAAGAAAAGTAAGCGTTAAACAAATTATTGTTGCATGTGATGCAGGAATGGGATCTAGTGCAATGGGTGCAACTAAATTAAGAAATAAACTGAAAAATGCAGGTCTTGATGTTAAAGTTGTTAATAAACCTATTGAACAAATTCCAGCAGATGCTGAAATCGTTATTACTCATGAAAGCTTAACAGCAAGAGCTAAAAGTATGGCACCTAATGCAGAGCATATTTCAATACAAAACTTTATCAATGATCCTCAATATGATATTTTGGTAGATCGTTTGAAGGGCTAAAAAATTAGGAGGCATTCAAATGAATATCAGTCCCCGAATTAAAAAAATCATTCATATATTATGTGAGCAGTCTGACTATATTACCATCGAATCCATTGCCAAGGAGTTGGAGGTAAGTTCCAGGACCGTATTGCGCGAACTTTCCGATGTTGAAAAATGGCTTAGATTAAATGGTTATAAATTAGACAAGAAAAAGGGGACTGGTATTCGTCTGAAAGCCGATGAAAGCCAGAAAAAAGCCATTTTACGAATTCTTGAAGGTCAAAAAGTGGAGAAGGTATTTTTAGCTGAGGAACGGCAGCCTCTTATATTATGTGAATTATTTTTTAATGAAAAAATTATTAAGATGTATTATTTTGCCCATATGTTTGATATTACAGAGGGCACGGTAAGAAGTGATTTAGAGAAACTTGAAGAATGGTTAAAAAAATATAATCTGCGTATTGTCAAAAAAAGAGGTTTAGGAATTTATATTGAGGGCGATGAAAGAAATATTCGTCGTGCCTGTAAAGATTTAATTTATGAATATGTTGACGAAACGTATATATTCAATTTTATCAGAAACAGCATTAATAAGAATATTAAAGCTATAAATCGTACGGAGCCCAAAATACAAGATAAAATTTTGGGATTTATTGATTTTAATACGGTTAAATTATTAGACGAATTGATTACAGAAATAGAAAAAAAGTTAGGTTACCAATTGGCAGACGATGCGTATTGTTCATTGGTTGTTCATATGGCAATTACAATAAAAAGAATAAAAAATCAAGGAAAAATTACGATCGACCGTAAAATGCAGCAGCAGATAAGGGATACAAAGGAATATAACATTGTTTCAGAGCTTGTCCATTCTCTGGGGAAGAAATTAAATGTAGAATTCTCAGTATCTGAGATAGTTTATATAACGATGTATATCAAAGGCTGCGGCGGTAAAGACACACTTTTTTGCAGCGATAATTCTATGATAGAGGATTTTAAACTCATTAAAATAGGAAAAGAAATGATCCGTATTGCCGAAATTGAGATGGGTTATTATTTAGAGCAGAATGAAAAGCTTCTAATAGGCCTTGTGCGGCATTTAGGACCGGCAATTAACCGGATTAAAATGAATTTAGACATTAGAAATCCATTATTGCAGGAAATAAAACAAGCTTACCCGCAGCTTTTTAAAGTTGCCGGGGAATGTGCAAAAGTAATGGAGAAATATGAAGAGATAAAAGTGCCTGAGGAAGAAATCGCATATATTGCGATGCACCTGGGGGCAGCAATGGAGCATAGGAAAAAAGAACGCAGTACCAAGCATCATCGTATAGTCGTTGCTTGTTCCAGTGGAATAGGGGCATCAAGAATGCTCTCTAGCAGAATTGAAAAGGAATTTCCTTATGTTCATATTGTAGATTGTATTTCCACACTGAATATTGATAATGATAAGCTTAAGGATCAGGATGTTGATCTTATCGTATCTACAGTACCTATTCCAAATTGTAATTTACCAGTTATTGTAGTAAATCCGCTTTTTAACAAGCAGAATAAAGAAGAATTGGAAAAGTTTCTTGTAACCATTGAAGAAAATAATAAAAATGTAGTGCACATAAAACAAAAAAGTATGACATTAAAAGAAAAACTTGAGATTCTCACTCGGTATAATAAAAAGATTTTACAAGTTTTAGATAACTTTCGACTAATACGGGATGTAAGCATTGAAAATGTAGATGATGCGATTAATTTGGTCAAAAACCAAGCGCTTGAAGATGAGAAAGCCAGGGAAATTTTATCAAATGATCTGGTCCATCGTGAAAAACAAGGATCAACTTTATTGGAACAAAAAAAGATTATGCTTTTACCCTGTCGAAGCGATGCAGTGGATTTGCTATACTTTTGGATTATACGGCCTAATAGACAGTTTTATATCAAAGATGCAGATGGTAATAATAAACCAGTAGCGATTATATCTGTCATGCTTGCACCGAAAACAATAGAACAAGAGGGTTTAGGAATTTTAAGTGAAATCACAAAAGAGTTAATGGAAAACTCAAGATTCACATATCTCATTAGGGAAAGAACAGAGCAAGAAATTTATAATGAATTAAGTGAAATTTTGGAGAGATTTTATTTGCAAAAAAGTCTAAGCATAAATTAAGGGGGTTTTTCCATGGGAGTATCCACAGGTGTTAATATACAAAAAGAACCAAGTGCTTTACAATTAAAAGTACAGAAATTCGGACGTTTCTTAAGCGGAATGGTAATGCCAAACATCGGTGCATTTATTGCTTGGGGAATCATTACTGCATTTTTCATTCCAACAGGTTGGACGCCTAATGAAAAATTAGGTGCAATGGTTGGACCTATGATTACTTATTTACTGCCACTGTTAATTGGTTATACCGGTGGTAAAATGATTGCTGATGTAAGAGGCGGCGTATTAGGTGCTATTGCAACCGCAGGTGTTATTATGGGAGCAGATGTTCCAATGTTCTTAGGTGCTATGATTATGGGACCTCTTGGTGGATATATTATTAAGAAGTTCGACCAGGCAATAGAAGGAAAAATCCCAGCAGGATTTGAAATGCTTGTAAATAACTTCTCAGCAGGAATTATCGGAGCTATCATATCTATTTTAGCATATCTTGGCATAGGACCTTTAGCGGCCGGTTTAAACAATGTATTGGGCGCAGGAGTACAGGCAATCGTAAATGCAGGAGTACTACCACTTGTATCTATCTTTATCGAACCAGCAAAAATCTTATTCTTAAACAATGCAATTAACCATGGTGTATTAGGACCCATCGGAATTCAACAAGCAGAAGAAGTTGGAAAATCTATTTTCTTCTTGTTAGAAGCAAACCCAGGACCAGGACTTGGAATTCTACTCGCATACTGGTTATTTGCAAAAGGCACAGTAAAAGAATCCGCACCAGGTGCAATCATTATTCATTTCTTTGGCGGAATTCACGAAATTTATTTCCCATATGTGCTTATGAATCCTGCATTGCTACTTGCAGTAATTGCCGGAGGAATGAGTGGCGTATTCACCTTAAGTTTATTTAATGCAGGACTTGTAGCAGCGCCATCTCCAGGAAGTATTCTTGCAGTACTGGCAATGACTCCAAAGGGAGGATTCATTGGAGTAATCGCAGGTGTTGTAGTATCAGCAGTAGTGAGTTTCTTAATCGCTTCTTTCTTTGTTAAGAGAGCAGCTGGCGCAGAGCAAGATTTAGAAAGCGCAAAAGAAAAAGTACAGAGCATGAAACTTAAAAAAGAAGAAACAGCAGAAACTGAAGCAGTAAAATTACCTGTTCTTAAAAGGGATAATATAAAATTAGGAATATCTTCTATGAGTAAAACAGATGCTATCAGAATGGCAGGAAGACTTCTGGTAGACAGTGGATATGTATCAGAAAATTACATTGATGCAATGATTCAAAGAGAAGAAGATTTATCTACCTATATCGGCAATGGCGTAGCTATACCTCATGGGGTTGGAGCTGCAAAGAAGGAAGTAAAACAAACAGGTATTTCCATTCTCCAGTTCCCGGAAGGAATAGATTTCGGAGAAGAAAAGGCATATTTAGTTGTTGGCATTGCAGGTGCAGGAAACGAACATTTAACCATCCTATCCAACCTTGCTACGATTATGGAAGATGAAAAGGTAGCAGAGGAAATCAAACAAACAACCGATGTAGATTTCGTTTATAACGTGTTTACACAACAATAAGGAGTGAAATAAATGATTGTAACTGTTACTTTAAATCCTGCATTAGATAAAACAATACAGGTAGAAAACTTTCGCATTTCTGAAGTAAATAGAGTAATAAGTGTCAGAGAAGATGCAGGAGGAAAAGGTATCAATGTATCCAACCTTATTCATAGTTTAGGTGGAGATACAATAGCTACCGGTGCAGTTGCCGGACCAGTAGGGGACTTTATTGAGAAACAGTTAACTAAGCTTGGCACACCCCATGATTTTGTGCATACAGAAGGCAATACAAGAACCAATACAAAAGTAGTAGATATTGCCTTAAAGACTTATACAGATATTAATGAACCAGGAGCTCCTCTTTCTGAGGAAGTGCTTAAGCAAATTGAAGAAAAAATATTTAAATATGCAACAGAAGATGGAATTGTAGTTTTTTCCGGTAGTATACCAAAAAATGTTGGGAAAGATATCTATGGACGCTGGATCGAAAAAGTAAAGGCAAAAGGAATAAAGACGATTCTGGATGCAGATGGAGAACTTCTTAGGAAAGGAATAGAAGCAGGACCATATCTTATCAAACCCAATGTGCATGAGCTGGAAATGCTATATGATAAAAAGTTTGAAACAATGGAGGAAGCGATACAATTTGCCAAAGGATTATTAAAATATGGCATAGAAATCATTGCATTGTCTATGGGAGGAGATGGTTGCGCCTTTATTACAAAGGATAAAACCTATTTTGCCAAAGCAATTCCTGTAGAAGTAAAGAGTACGGTAGGTGCTGGAGACTCGATGGTTGCAGCCCTTGCCTATGCAATTCAAAAGAATACTCCATTGGAAGAATCAATTAAACTGGCAGTGGCAGCAGCTACAGCCAGTATCACTAACGAAGGAACTCAAATGGGTAGCAAAGAACAGATTGAATTCTTTAAAGATAAAGTGGAGTTTGAATTGCTAGAGTATTATAACCTTTTGGGTTATAATACTAGCAATTTTAATCGAAAATTACTGAGGATTAATCCTCGACTAAATAAGGAGGTTGATTTATAATGAAAACAAGAGCAGTACGTTTGTATGGTGTGAATGATTTAAGATTAGAGGAGTTTGAATTACCTGAAATCAAAGATGACGAGATTTTGGCACAAGTTATTTCAGATAGCGTATGCATGTCAACATACAAAGCGGTTATCCAAGGGAAAAAGCATAAGAGAGTTCCTGATGATATCGATGTAAATCCTACGATTATGGGACATGAATTTGCAGGAATTATAGTACAAGTAGGTGCAAAATGGCAAGATCAATTTAAACCTGGGGACAAATTTGCCATTCAACCTGCACTAAACTATAAAGGAAGTCCTTATGCTCCGGGATATTCTTATCGTTACTTCGGTGGAAATACTACCTATACCATTATTCCACCTGAAGTAATGGAATTAGGATATCTGCTAAAATATGAAGGAAAAGGTTTCTATGAAGCATCTTTAGCAGAGCCTATGTCCTGTATTATAGGAGGATTTCATTCTAACTATCATACAGAGACAGGTAAGTATGTTCACCACATGGGAATCGTAGAAGGTGGAAAGACAGCCATCCTTGCGGGGGCAGGGCCTATGGGTCTTGGTGCCATTGATTATGCGCTGCACTGCGATCGCAGACCTTCTTTACTGGTTGTTACAGATATTGATGACAATCGCTTAAAAAGAGCAGAAAAATTATTCCCACCGGAAGAAGCAAAGAAAGACGGAATAAATCTTATCTTTGTAAACACGAAGAATATAGACGATCCAGCGAAACACTTAATAGATCTTACTGGTGGAACAGGTTATGATGATGTATTCGTATATGCGCCAGTAAAAGAACTTGTTGAACAAGGAGATAAGATTTTAGGAAAAGACGGATGCTTAAATTTCTTTGCAGGTCCTACAGACACTGAATTTAAAGCAGAAGTAAACTTCTATAATATTCATTACACCCCAACGCATATTATGGGCTCTACCGGAGGAAATGCGGATGATATGATTGAATCCCTAAAAATGTCTGCACAAGGATTAATTAATCCTGCCGTTATGGTTACCCATGTTGGAGGCCTTAACTGTGTTGTAGATACAATCCTCAACCTTCCTAAGATTCCAGGAGGAAAAAAACTCACCTATTCAAACGTAGACATGGAATTAACTGCTATTGAAGATTTTGCTGAAAAGGGCAAAACAGATCCATTCTTTGCAGAACTTGCAAAAATCGTAGAAAAACATAATGGATTATGGTCAGCGGAAGCTGAAGCTTATTTGCTAGAACACAAAAGCATTAAATAATAAAAAATAGGAGGGCTAACTATGAAACAAGTAGAAGTAGTACTTACTAATGAAGAAGGCTTACATGCAAGACCTGCTAGTATTTTTTCAAAAGTTGCATTTAAGTTCAAATCCGATATAAAAGTATATAAGAATGGTAACAAAGATAAAGTATACAATCCCAAAAGCATTTTATCCGTACTGAGCATGGGTGCAGCCAAAGGAGATAAATTACTTATTACAGCAGAGGGAGAAGATGAGGATTTAGCTGTACAGGAGCTTAAAAAGCTAGTAGAAGATAAGTTTGGCGAATAAGGGGGATTTGAATGAACTTTCTTAAGGGAGTTGGAGTATCACCCGGTGTTGCTATTGGCAGAGTATTTTTAAAAGAAGACATTACCATTGAGATTAAAAAAGAGACCATACAAAATGCAGATAATGAAATAAAAAGATTTAAAGATGCCATTGAAAAAAGCAAACAGCAGTTACAGGAATTGTACGAATACGCTTTAGAAAAAGTGGGAAAGCATGAAGCACAGGTATTTGCTGCTCACACAATGATCTTAGAAGACCAGGAATTATTTGAAAAGGTAGAGGATAAAATTCGTACAGAATCTAAAAATGTTGAATGGGCATTAAAAGAAGCCAGCGATGAATATATCAGCATTTTTGAAGCAATGGATAATGAATATCTTAAAGAAAGAGCACTGGATATCAGGGACGTTACTTTAAGAATGTTAAGAAATTTATTGGGTATTGAAGACAATAGCCTTGTGCTTCTTAAAGAACCAGTGATTATCGTTGCAAAGGATTTAACCCCTTCTGATACAGCACAGATGGATAAAGACAAGGTGCTTGGCTTTATTACAGAAGAGGGAGGTAAAACTTCACACTCCGCCATTATAGCGAGATCTTTAGAAATTCCTGCAGTTGCGGGACTTGATAGCATTACACTGCAGGTTAAACACGGAGATACCATTGCTTTTGATGGTACAGAAGGAAAAGTATATATTAATCCGGATGAAAAGACGATAGAGCTGTTTAAAGAAAAGAAAGAAAGGTTTGAGCAACGTATTCAACTCTTTGCAAAGCTGAAAAACAGCGAAGCCATTACAAAAGACAATGTACGCCTTGAAGTTGCTTGTAATATTGGAAAACCGGCTGACGTAGATCGTGTTATAGAAAAGAATGCAGATGGTATAGGATTATTTAGGTCAGAGTTTTTGTATATGAACAGAAATGATTTTCCATCGGAAGAAGAGCAGTTTAATGCATACAAAACGGTTGCTCAAAGAATGAAAGAAAAACCCGTTGTCATTAGAACCTTTGATATCGGCGGAGATAAAGAATTAAGTTATTTGGATTTCCCAAAAGAAATGAATCCATTTTTAGGCTGCCGTGCCATTAGATTCTGTTTAGGACGCATTGATTTATTTAAAACACAGTTAAGGGCTATTTTAAGAGCCAGTGTATTTGGTAATATTAAAATTATGTTTCCTATGATATCGGTATTTGATGAACTGGTTCACGCAAAACAAATTTTAGAGGAAGTTAAAGAATCCCTCCGAAATGAAGGCATTGCATTTAATGAAAACATGGAAGTAGGAATGATGATAGAAACTCCTTCTGCCGCATTACTTGCAGATATCTTTGCAAAACATGTTGACTTCTTCAGTATTGGAACCAATGACCTTATACAGTATACACTTGCTGTAGACCGTTTAAATCCTCATGTATCTCATTTATACAGCCCATATAACCCATCCGTTTTAAGAAGCATAAAAAATATTATTGATGCAGCCCATAGAGAAAATATTTGGGTTGGCATGTGTGGTGAAGCAGCATCGGATCCTAAATTAGTACCTGTACTAATAGGAATGGGATTGGATGAGTTTAGTATGAATCCAGCCTCAGTTCTGGAAGTAAAATGGATGATTAGACAGCATTCAAGAGAAGAAATGAAAGCCATTGCAGAGCAGGTATTACAACTTGCAACATCGGACGAAATTGAAAAGTTTTTGGACAGCAATGAAAAAATCCACTTGTTTTAATCTCTGGCGAAACAAACAAGCATATGCTTATTTTAGGCATATGCTTTTCTTTCATACAGAGCAGATTATACAAATTATGGAACTTGAACTAATAACAGTAAATGATTTATAATATTGAAAAGAATGGGGATTTCGATGTATCAATTAGGGGATAAATACATTTAGTGGGGGGAGAACTCGATGAAGCGGCCTTTATGGATCCGAATGAATCTTCTTTCAAGTGCGATATTGTTGACCTCAATTTTAGCTTACTTTATTTCTCGTAATTTTATGGTGAGTATCCTATTTTTATGTATTGGATATATTCTAC
>ERZ773359.6404-NODE-6404-length-10387-cov-4.183217_pt1 | contig 10387 bp, 9 predicted proteins | sample MGYA00374955_ERZ773359 | MGnify/ENA primary metagenome ERZ773359 (study PRJEB29098, sample SAMN04486028) | biogas fermenter metagenome | study: EMG produced TPA metagenomics assembly of the Biogas fermentation microbial communities from Germany - Plant 4 DNA1...
CCTAACTTTTGAGCTAATTCAGAAGCTAAAGTATTCGATTGGTATTCTACTTTATGCCCTACACTTCCTCTGGCGGGTAAAACAAATACATCTTCAAATGTACTGCTTAAGGGCTGAATCGCCTTAACCATACAATTTACCGTACTTCCACCGGTAATTGCAATAGTATTTCCTGGTCGAATAATACTCATCAAAAGTCTGGCTGCTGCTTTTCCGATATCTTTTTTAAACATCTCATTCTCATCGGAATTTCCTGGGACAATAATCACTTTATTAATATTTAAAATCTTTGAAACTTTTTTTTCTAGTTCTGTAAGGCCTTTTAATTTATAAATTAAGTCTTCCAAGTCTCGAACAATCATGTACCCTTCTGAAGTTATTTCCATTCCTAAAGAAGTAACTTTAAGAAAATCATTTTGTCTTAAAAAATCAACTTCAGCTCTAACAACTCTTTCAGAAAGATTCAAATTGGCTGCTAAAGCTCTTCTTCCAATAGGAGCAGAGTATAGAACTGTTTTTAAAATTTCATATCTTCTTTCTAAAGCTAAGATTCCTTCAGGAATTATCTTTTGCAGTGTCACATGTAAATTTGTCATATGAACGCCCCTTGGGTACATTGTTGTCCCGCTGTACGATTTAAGTCCCACATAACTTAAAATAAAATATGCAAAAGCAATAAGCATCTGCAAACCAATAAATTTAATCCCTTACAAGCAAGACAAACTTTCTAATTCATAAAAAAAAGATATTTTGTATCTTCGTTTATATTGTAACGAATATAATACAAAATATCAAGAATAATTTCAAAAAATATGGTACAAACTTACTCTATCAAGTCATTATTTTTTTATCTTTATACCATGCTCGTCCAAAACTGAAAGAGCAATATTTGAGGCGTGGTCTGAAATTCTTTCCAGATTACTGATTACATCTAGAAATACTATCCCCGAAGTAGCGCTACAGGCATTTTTAGAAAGCCTATCTATATGTCTTTGTCGAAGTTCTTTTTCCATCTTATCCACAATATCTTCATGAGGTTCTATAGTCTTAGCCAATTCTGGATTGCTCTCTTCTCGTGCTCTAATTGCATCTTCAAAGCACTCAATACATTTTTCAGCCATTGTTTTTAATTCCAATACTGCAGAATCCGATAACTGTACCTTTTCTTCGATTGCAAACTGAGCAAGTTCTGCAATATTTTCAGCGTGATCCCCTACTCTTTCAATATCTCCGACAATGTGAAGCAGTCCCGTAACAAGGGCACCCTGTTTTTCGTTTATAGGAGAATTTGAAATCTTTACAAGGTATGGTGTAATGGTTCTGTTTAAAACATTAATGCTTTTTTCTCTTTTAAGTACTTGCTCTACTTTTTTCTCATCTTTTTCCAATAAAGCTTCCATAGCCACTTTTACATTTTCTGCAGCCATTTGTCCCATTCTTACCACTTCTTTAATGGCATTTTCAACTGCAAACGTAGGCGTTTCAAGAATTCTTTCGTCTAAATGACGAAGTCCGCTTTCATCTTCTTCGTCTTTTCCTCTAACAAGTTTTCCTGATAAATAAACAAGCATTCCACCAAAAGGAAATAAAATAATTGTATTTGCTATATTAAAGATCGTATGAACAACACTTATTTCTGTCATGCTTATCAATTCTGCTCCAAATGTCGGATTGATAAAATAGAAATATGTAATGCCAACTATTGAAAATATAATTGTTCCAATTACATTAAACAGTAAATGAACATACGCTGCTCTTTTTGCAACTTTTGTTGCCCCAATACTTGAAAGCAATGCTGTCACACAGGTTCCGATATTTTGTCCCATAATAATGTATACAGCCGCATTCCATGGCACCAAAGAAGCTGCCGCTAAGGTCTGTAAAATACCTACTGAGGCTGAACTGCTTTGAATAATGGCAGTCACTGCAAATCCTGCAAAAATTCCTAAAAGCGGATTATGTCCTAATGTTAAAAAAGCTTCTGCAAAAACTGGCGAATTCCTTAAAGGCTTAACGGCATCTCCCATCATTTCCAATCCCACAAAAAGAATACCAAAACCTGCAATAATCTCACCAATTTGCTTTAGAGTTTTTTTCTTAGCAAATAACATCAGGGTAACCCCAACTGCAATTGCCAATGGCGCCAGTTCTGAAGGCTTTAAAAATTTTGCCCACTCTGCACTGGATACAATCCATCCCGTAACCGTAGTACCTATATTGGCTCCCATGATAACTCCTGCAGCCTGGGCTAAAGTCATAAGTCCTGCGTTTACAAAACCAACTACCATAACCGTAGTTGCAGAACTACTTTGAATAATAGCTGTAACGACAGCTCCAACTAATACACCCATAATACGATTATTGGTTAGAATCTCCAATAATTTTTTCATTTTATTTCCTGCAGATTTTTGAAGACCTTCTGCCATAATCTGCATTCCATAAATAAATAATCCTAAACCTCCAATAAGTGCGAATATTATTTTGGTGTACTCTCCCATAGCTAACCCCCTGCGCTTTTTTATTATTATGAGTAACACAAACATTAACATTCTATCATGCAAAAAAAAATAAAATCAAGTTTATATTCTTTTTTGTTGATTCTTTATGATATATCTCCAATTTTTTTTATTATTAATCATTTTTTTTGTAATTAATTCTTTAAAATTGATTTTTATAAAAACATTTTTTTCAAGTCCTACTAATTACTTGAGTTTTCTTAAATAAAAGCCCTTGGAGTGTTCAAGGGCTTTTATTCAAGAACTCTATATTATTGAATACTTAATTATTTACTCCAAATAAAATGGTTCCTCCCCCTACAACCAAATCTCCATCGTAAAATACAACTGCCTGTCCGGGGGTAATTGCTCTTTGAGGTTCATCAAACTCGCATCTTAACGTATTTTCATCATGCATCGTTATAACACAGGGGGAAAGCTTATGGCTATAACGGATTTTCCCATGGACTCTCATTGACCCTTCTAATTTTTCAAAAGGCATAAAATTAAGTTTATTTGCATATAAAACCTTCTGAAAAATTTCGTCGTTTTCTCCTAATACCACTTCATTGGTTTGAGGTCTGATTTCCACAACATACATCGGTTTTCCAAAGGATATCCCTAATCCTTTTCTTTGTCCGACAGTATAATGAATAATTCCTTTATGTTTACCTAATACATTACCTTTTGTATCGACAAAGTTTCCTTTGGGAATTGAAAAATCATAATTTTCTTTGATATAGTTACCATAATTATTTTCAGGAATAAAACAAATTTCCTGGCTGTCCGGCTTTGTCGCAACACCAAGTCCAATATCTTTTGCAATTTTACGGATTGTATCCTTATCATAATCTCCCAAAGGCATCAATGTATGCTTGAGTTGTTCTTGAGTAAGGTTATACAATGCATAGGTTTGATCTTTTCCTACTGCAGAAGATATTTTAAGCGCATATCTTCCAACGTCAGATAAGTACACAACTTTCGCATAATGGCCAGTAGCAATATAATCCGCTCCTATTTGAAGTGCTTTATGGAGCATGGATTCCCATTTAACATACCTGTTACACGCAATGCAAGGATTAGGGGTTCTTCCTTTTGTATATTCTTCTACAAAATAATCAATGACTTTGTTCTTGAAATCATTTTTAAAATTTACTACATAATGTGGGATTCCAATTTTTTGACAAACTCTTCTGGCATCATCAACAGCAGAGAGACCACAGCAGCCACCATGGTCTTCTACTTCATCTCTTGATTCGTCCTGCCAAATTTGCATAGTCATCCCAATGACTTCATAGCCTTGCTCTTTTAAAAGATATGCAGCTACTGAACTGTCCACTCCGCCGGACATTCCAATAACAACCTTTTTTTTAGACATTATTCCACCTCAAATAATTTACTCGTTATCCTCAGAAATATCGTGGTGATGATCATGGTCCTCTTTAGGAGGATTTAAGCCTTCAATCTCTATTCCATTTTTTTGTGCATAGTCCCATAAAGCAGCCTGAAGCGCTTCTTCCGCCAATACAGAACAATGAACTTTTACCGGTGGCAACCCATCTAAGGCTTCCATAACTGCTTTATTGGTTATTTTCATTGCTTCTTTGATGGTTTTTCCCTTAACCAATTCTGTTGCCATACTGCTTGTTGCAACAGCTGCTCCACAGCCAAAGGTTTTAAATTTTACGTCTTTAATCACATCGCCCTCAATATCAAGATATATTTTCATAATATCTCCACATTTAGGATTTCCAACTGTTCCTACTCCCGAAGGATTTTCAATTTCTCCAACATTTCTTGGATTCATAAAATGGTCCATTACTTTTTCACTGTACATCATTTTGAGCACCTCTTTTTTAGTTTAAATTTTGTTCTTTTTTATAAATTTCATATAAAGGAGACATATCTCTTAATCTTTGAACAATAGGCGGTAATACCTCTAAAAGATAATCCGCTTCTTCCTTAGTATTTTCGTCCCCTAAAGTAATTCTTAGAGATCCATGGGCTCTCTCATGAGGAAGTCCAATAGCTAGTAATACATGGGAAGGATCTAATGAACCGGATGTACATGCAGAACCACTGGATGCATAGATTCCTTTCATGTCTAATAATAGCAGGAGGGATTCTCCTTCAATAAAATCAAAGGTAAAATTGATATTATTGGGAAGTCTGTCTGTAGGATGACCATTGAGTTTTACATGATCTATCCTACTTTTGATCCCTTCAATGATATAATCTCTAAGCTCTGTCATTTTTTGAGTGTTTTCTTCCATATTTTCAACCGCAATTTCCAAAGCTTTAGCTAAACCTACAATGCCTGGCACATTTTCTGTACCACCTCTTCGGCCTCTTTCTTGCGCACCTCCATGAAGCAGTGGCTTTATCTTTATTCCTTTTCTTATGTATAATACACCTACACCCTTAGGACCATGGAACTTATGTCCTGAAAGAGAAAGCAAATCAACATTTGCTTTTTTTACATCAATAGGGATATGCCCCACTGCCTGGACAGCATCGGTATGAAAAACTATACCTTTTTCTCTTGCTATTCTCCCTATTTCTTCAATAGGCTGAATGGTACCAATTTCATTATTGGCATACATAATTGAAATTAAAATGGTGTTGTCTTTTATAGCTTTTAAAACATCCTGTGGATCAACCTGTCCATGTTCATTTACAGGAAGATAGGTCACTTCATAACCTTTGCTTTCTAAATATTCACAGGTATGAAGGACAGCATGGTGTTCAATAGCAGAAGTAATAATATGGTTTCCTTTCTCTTTATAAGCATTGGCAATCCCTTTGATTGCCCAGTTATCAGATTCTGTCCCTCCACTGGTAAAGTAGATTTCTCTGGGATCTGCTCCTAATAATTTAGCAATTTTATCTCTGGCTTCATCTAAAGCTTGTTTATTTTTTCTTGCAATTTCATATATACTGGATGGATTACCGAAATTCTCTGTAAAATATGGCACCATTGCTTCTACAACTTTCGGATGCATAGCGGTTGTGGCAGCATGGTCAAAATAAATCTTCTGCATTTTTGTATCACTCCTTGTTTAAAGTTTGTCAAAGTTAAATATAGTACATATACTCTTTATCATTGTTTAACTTTTCGTAATCTTTTATTAAATCCTGAAGGGTAATGGAGTCAACAACTTCATTAATCTTGTCTCCAATCTTTTTCCATACGGTTCTTGTAACACAGCAATCCCATTCGGCACATTCAGTCGTCACATTTTCACTTACACAGTCCACGGGAGCTAAAGAACCTTCTAATGCCCTAAGGATGTCTCCCACCGTTATTTCTTCCGGAGGAACTGCCAATGAATATCCACCTTGAGCACCACGAATACTTTTTACCAATCCAGCTTTTCTAAGAACTGCTATCAATTGCTCCAGATAATGTTCGGATATATCCTGCCTCTCAGCAATATGCCTTAAAGCAATATGTTTATCTTGGCTATGAATTGCCAAATCTACCATCGCCTTTAATCCATATCTTCCCTTAGTAGATAATTTCATACTCTCACCTCAAGATTTAATTCCTACTTTTATAGTCGGCTTTTTGATATAAGGATAGCACTTTATTTTTTCACTGTCAATATAGATTTTCATTAGTGATTCATACTATTCTTTTTTTAATTGTGCCTATTTTATTGAAAAACATACTATTCATATTCATTTTGTGCAAAATCATGAAATTAAAAAAAAATAAATTTTACTCAAATATTTTCCTTTATGATAAGATGATAGTTATGATGATTTGCTTTAAAATGAACATGCTAATAAAAGAAATACTTTGATAAGGAGAATTTTTATGGCCAATTTAAAACTTATTGCAACAGCTACCTTTGGACTGGAATCCATCGTAAAGAATGAATTGATTCATTTAGGATATACGGACGCCCATGCTTCAGATGGCAAGGTTATTTTCTCAGGAAATAAGGAAGACATCGTTAGAACAAATCTATGGCTTCGTACGGCTGATCGTATTCTTCTGCAAATGGGAGAATTTGAAGCATATACTTTTGATGAGTTGTTTGAAAAAACAAAAGCGCTTCCATGGGAACAGTGGATTACGGAAGATGCAAAATTTACTGTCGTTGGAAAGTCGGTTAAATCAAAACTTTATAGTGTCCCCGACTGTCAGGCCATCGTTAAAAAAGCAGTGGTAGAAAAATTAAAACAAAAATACCATATTGAATGGTTTCGCGAGACTGGTCCGGAATATAAAATTCAAATATCTATTTTAAAAGACCTTGTTACCTTAACAATTGATACCAGCGGCACAGGACTTCATAAAAGAGGCTACCGAACTAGATCAGTCGAAGCCCCACTAAAAGAAACTCTGGCTGCTGCCCTAATTCAGATTAGTTATTGGAATAAAAACAGGAAGCTATATGATTTTTTCTGTGGTTCGGGCACAATTCCCGTAGAAGCTGCTTTAATAGGAAAGAATATAGCTCCTGGACTGGGCAGATCCTTTGCTTGTGAAGCTTGGCCTCAGATTGAAAAAGACATATGGAAAAAAGAAAAAACAGAAGCATTTCAATCTATTGATCAAGATACTCCAATTGAAATATATGCATCCGACATTAATCCAAACGCCATCGAAATTGCGAAGGAAAATGCCATAGAAGCTGGGGTTGATGATTGTATTCGTTTTGAAGTAAAAGATGCCAGTAAAATAAAAATCAAAGAACCCTATGGTATTTTGATTAGTAATCCTCCTTATGGAGAAAGAATCGGAGAAGAACAGGAGGTTACCAAGCTCTATCGAACTTTAGGAAATATCTTTAAAAACGAAAATACTTGGTCTGTATATATGCTTACTTCCGTTGAAAGTTTCGAAAAATTATATGGTAAAAAAGCAGATAAAAAACGAAAACTCTATAACGGTAGAATCAAAGTCGATTTCTATCAATATTTTGGAGCAAAACCAGCGCATTAAAAGGCACACCTTTCGGTGTGCCACAATTTTATGATTGATTACATTAACTTTTGTGCACCATATATTTCTGCTAAAGTATCTATCTTTCTATTAAACTCCTCTAACTTTTTTACATCTCCTTCTTCCCACAGCTCCCAAAACTTCTGATACAACTCTCCTACCTCTTCGATTCCGCCATTATAGAGGTTATGTATATTGGAAAATATATCCGAAACTATATTTGACTTTGCTTGAAATTGCTCTTCTGCTTTTAAGACTTCTTCTCTTATTTCCGCCATTTCCTGATCCAGGATAAAAGCTGCTTCTGCCGCCTTTATTAAGCGTTGCTGAATATACTCCGGCATATCTTTGTTATATTTATAGCGCAAAGAATGTTCTATCGTCGCCCAAAAATTCATTGCTAACGTACGTATTTGTATTTCAGTTAATACTTCTTTTTCTCCCAGAGCCGTTTGAACAGGATATAGAACAATAATATGATAGCTTCTATATCCACTGGGTTTAATATTTTTGATATAATCTCTTTCTTCAACTATTTTTAAATCTTTGCCATCTCGATTACGAATCAATTCAACAACTTTATTAATATCTTTAACAAATTGACACATAATTCTGATACCTGCAATATCTTCTATCTTTTCTTCTATCTCATTAATAGGTATCTGTTTTTTCTTTGCTTTTTCTAAAATACTCGATATCTTTTTTACCCTACCTGTTACAAATTCTATAGGTGAATATTCATCTAATTTCCTATATTCATTTCGAATACTTTTAAATTTTATTTTAAGTTCTTCAACTGCTTGTTCATATGGAATCAACATTTTCTTCCATTCATTCAGTTCCATTGAAGCCCCTCTTCCCTTATTTTTCTAAGGAACGTATCCTTTGTAAATTTTCATCCTATATTATACAGAAAAACTACACTTTTCTCAACTGTAATACTTTTTATTAATACTGTGCATAGAATAAACGGCATTGTAAGCTTAATACATTAATAAATCTTATCAGGTTTTCTATAAAAATTATTCATCGCTAATGTTGCATAGTACAAGTTATTTGAGAATAAATTGTAGTACCGTCCAAATCGAAAGAAGGTGTTGTATGCCTAAAAAGAATTTGGTAACAGGAGCGCTCATACTAACTGTTGCCAGTTTTATCACGAGAATTCTTGGATTTGTTTACAGAATCTATATGTCCAATCTGATTGGTGCAGAAGGAATGGGTTTGTATCAACTGATCTTTCCCATTTATATGCTTGCCTGGACCATTTCAGCTTCAGGAATCTCCTTAAGTGTTTCTAAATTAGTCGCACAAGAAAATGCAAAAAGAGAATATGGCAATATAAATCGTATAATCAAAATATCTGTATTATTATCCGTAGGCATAGGACTTATTATTTCAATATTTATTTATTATTTTGCTTCTTGGATCGCGACATCCATCCTTAAGGAACCACGAACCATCCTATCCTTAAAAATTCTGGCTTCCTGCGTTCCTTTTATGGCAGCTGCATCCTCTATAAAAGGGTATTTTTACGGTCTGCAAGATATGACAAAACCTGCTGTTTCCCAAGTCATAGAGCAAATATCAAGAATGCTCGTTATATATTTTTTAGCCTTTTTCTTTATTCCAAAAGGATTGACTTATGCTTGTGCCCTTTCGGTCATAGGAATGTGTGTAGGAGAATTCGTATCCTTCTTCTATGTATTGATATCCTATAAAAGAAATAAACAGAGAAAAAGAATGATAAAAAAGCCAACATTAAATTTATTTCAGGCATATGGCGCATTACTGGGTATGGCAATTCCTTTAACAGGAAATAGGTTTATAACATCTTTGCTCAGCTCTATAGAAAATATTATGATTCCTATACAGCTTCAAGCCTTTGGTATGTCTAACGCTGAAGCTATAAGCATATATGGTCAATTCAGCGGAATGGCTATGCCTCTTATATTTTTCCCATCCATGCTGACAGGTTCTTTATCTGTAGCACTAGTCCCTGCCGTTTCTGAAGCGAAGGCAGTCAACAATACCAGGCAGATTCATCGAACAGTCTCTAAATCCATCCATTTTACTTGTCTAATAGGTATCGGTGCCACATGCCTTTTTGCAGTATTCCCCAAAGAATTGGGCTTATCTATTTATAATCAGACAGATGTAGGCGATATGCTTTATTCTATGGCATGGATATGTCCTTTCTTTTATCTTCAAACTACATTAGCCGGAATATTAAACGGATTGGGACAGCAAGTATCTACGTTCAAACACAATGTCATAGGTTCCATCATTTCTATACTCTTTATTTACTTTTTAGTGCCTATATTTGGATTTAAAGGCTTCCTATGGGCAGTCATAGTAAGCTCCATTATCATTACTTTGTTACATTTAAAAAAAGTACTCAAATACACTTCATTGACTTTAGAACTTAGCAAATGGATCATAAGGCCATCTCTCGCCGCAGTTGCCTCTGCCTTAACTGCAAAATATATCATGAACCATTACTTATTAGCTCAGTTTTCCTTACGTTACTCCATGGTATTTACCCTTATCGCTCTTACCATTGTGTATACCATGTTTCTATTTTTGCTTCAAAGTATATCACAAGAAGATTTAAAAATCCTTAAAAGAAACATATAATAACCCTCCTGGAATTCAATCCAAGAGGGTTATTCCTTTACAGATTTTCAATTTTTATAAGATCATATCCTGCTTCTTCAACTACGGCATTCTTTAATGCATCATCAGAAATCTCTGTAGTTGAGGCAACTACTGCATATTTATTTTTTAAGTCTACTTCAACGGAGTCGATGCCAGGAACTTCGCTTAATGCATTTTTTACGTGCCTCACACAGTGTTCACAGCTCATACCTTCAATATATAATTTTTTCTTCATATTATACGCCTCCATTATTTATTAATTTATTTTGTTATAAATTTT
>ERZ773359.6411-NODE-6411-length-10377-cov-5.033133_pt1 | contig 10377 bp, 10 predicted proteins | sample MGYA00374955_ERZ773359 | MGnify/ENA primary metagenome ERZ773359 (study PRJEB29098, sample SAMN04486028) | biogas fermenter metagenome | study: EMG produced TPA metagenomics assembly of the Biogas fermentation microbial communities from Germany - Plant 4 DNA1...
CCAGCCCCCATAGCGGACTTTCACCGCCTAGCTACGCACCATGCGTGGCGCACCACCAAAAAAGGTAGAGTGCGTAGCACTCTACCTTTTTCCGCTTTGCCGTTAGATATCTGGTTTTCTGACCCTGCAAGTGCAAGGTGGGCACCTGGATATACCTTTCCATCTACTTTTTCAAGTCTGATGTACTAAATATCTCACTTCCGGTTCCCGTTCAGAATATAGGATCAAAACCAAAAAAATCCTCACAAACAAAGCAGAAACCTTAATATTATTATACCATTTATCAAGATTAATTTCTTCTCATTTAGGGCAATTTTAATATTTATTCCTAACTTGGTCTTCCAATTCGGCCAATCTATCTAAGATAACGGAAATCGCCATTTCTTGAGTTCTAATTCTTAAGCGCAGCTGCTCTATTGAAGTTTGCATATTTTTCTGCTGCTTAGTTAATAAAGCAAGGTCCCCTTCCTCTTGCTTATCTGGTTTTCTATTTAGGGCATCACTCTGACTAAGAGTATTTTTATTACTATATAAAAGATATTTGAATTTACCATATCTTGTATTTCTTCCGGGCGACACCGTAATAACCCCATCTTGCTCAAGTACTTGAATTCCTTTTTTTAATGTTATGCTGGCAACTCCTGTATCACGTTGAATTTCCGAATAAGCAATCTCAAATTCATTATTACCATGTTGTTTTGCCATTTTTTCAAAAAAATCAACGAATTTTTTATATGTTTTTTCTTTTAATTTCAAAATAATTCATCCTTCCAAATAGACAAAAAGTATTTTATTTATATGTATTATACCATTATAAATACTTTTTTCACAAAAAAATTTAAAAAAATACAATTATGAAACATAATTGTATTAAGTAGCAATTTAAAATTAAAACTTAATAATTATATCTAATCTTTAGTAAAAATACTATTAAGAACCGCCTCTTCCATCTGATAGGAATGTTCGGGTGTAGGAAATTCAGAATTTTTAACTTCCTGGCAGTATTGTTTAACAGCAGACTGTATGTTTTGGGCCAAGTTTTCGTACTGTTTAACGAACTTAGGAACAAATCGTTCGTATAATCCTAATAAATCATGGATTACCAGAACTTGGCCGTCACATTTTTCACCGGCACCAATGCCAATGGTGGGAATAACAAGTTCGTCAGTAATCCGAGCTGCCAGCGGCGCCGGAATAGCCTCCAAAACGACCATTATAGCCCCGGCCTTTTCTACAGCTAAAGCGTCATGGTAAATCTTCGAAGCACTTTCTAAATCTTTCCCTTGGACTTTGAAACCCCCAAGTTGAGCGGAAGTCTGAGGAGTTAAGCCAATATGCGCGACTACAGGAATACCGTTTTTAGTTAAATATTCAATAATAGGTGCAAAGTATTGGCCTCCTTCAAGTTTAACAGCATCTGCTCCCCCCTCTTTGACAAGTCTTCCGGAATTGAACAAGGCTTCTTGGGGCGTGGAGTAGCTTAAATACGGCAAATCGGCTATAACAAAAGTATCAGGGGCCCCTCTCCTCACCGCTTTGGTATGGTGTACCATTTCGTCCAAGGTTACCGGAACAGTAGAATCATAACCCAGAACCACCATCCCCAAGGAATCGCCAACCAAAATTGTATCTACACCGGCTTTTTCCATTAAGTATGCAGTAGGATAATCATAAGCTGTAAGCATAGTAATTTTATTTCCTTCCTTAGCCATTTTCTGCAGTTCTTGAATAGTCTTTTTCACTTTAAATACCTCCTTACTTCCATTTAGATTGCGATATTTCGTTAATTGATCATAAGATTTAACAGGCAAGCATAATCTGTACTAATCAAAATTGGCTAACCTTGTAAAGGGGGATTTTCCATGTCCAAATCTTTTGATATTGCCATGGCGGCCAAAGGAATTCTGCTTGCTGTTTTTTTATCCCTATTATTTACCGTCGTCTTGGGCCTAATTTATTACTTTACATCCATTCAGGAATCAATAACCGCGTCTTTGGTAACAGCCGGGTTAAGTGTATTAGTCGCTAGTCTTTACATTTCCTATAAAACCGGATCCAAAGGCCTTTACTATGGCCTGGCCATAGGTATAGGCTTTTTTCTGTTATCTATCATAATTTTTTATATTTTTTATATTGGTAATCCAAGTTGGCCAATCTTACTTCTAAAGTTCCTGGTAAGTTTAATAACCGGTATTTTTGGGGGAACTATTGGTGCCATACTCAAAGGGTAAATCAACTAATTGCATTTCTTACCCATGAAACCAGAATACGATCCCCAGGATTCAATTCCGTTGTAAATCCGGCGCTTTTACCATTCACCGACATCTGCAGTTTTCCTCCGGGTATAGTTTTCGCTTCCAGGTTTAAATAAGGAAAGAGTTCGGATAGAATAGGTTTGCGCGTAAAACCCTCAATCCTTAATTCCATATTATCTACAACTAAATCATCCGGAGATAGTTCTTTGCCTTGAGCAAAGATCTTTTTTTCATAGGGAGGTAAATAAAACTCCCTTCCATTAACTAAAAACCTCATTGGCTCAGCTTCGATATCCAGATCCTTAAGCCTAATTTTCCGTTCCTTTAAGCTTATTTTATCATTATTCTTCAAAATATAATCCTGATTTATTATTAGACCGTTTATTTCTACTTCCAAACCCGCTGGAATTTCTTGCTTACGGCCGTTAATACTGATAACTCTTTTATTTAGTTCACTTAAGGAAAAGCCTTTTGCTCTAAGCAAAGCAAATAATGAATTATTCTCTTTAATTACTAATTTACAACCGTCTCTAAGCCATTCATCTTCATCTACCTCTTGTCCATCGAGAAAAATAAGAGGACGAATTTGTTCTTCTTTACCGTTAAAGATAATTTGCTGACAGGAAAAAGTATAAACATCCTTAATTTTGGCCCGAGCATCTTTGCCGGGTTGTCCGGGAACAAAAGTTATAATATCTCCGGCTTTAGTTATGGTATCCAAATCGGTTGGGAGACCATTAACAGAGATTTCAGCCGGTTTTCCTAATTCTCCCTTGAGAACCTTCATTTCTCCATTGAGTTCATAGACCAGAGCTGCTCCCGGTCGGGCCACAATAGATCTGGGTTGGATTCCCGCCGCCAGAAGAGTATCGGCCACCGTGGCCGGCTGAAGATCGAATAGAGGAATATTTAGACCATTAACGCTTACGGTATAATAATGTAAGCCTTGATTGTTTAAAGCAGTCATTCCTATGCCGATCGGAGTAATAACATCCGAACCGCTAAGCACTTCTTCCCCCGATATACTGGAAAGCCGTTCTCTGACCTGGATACCGACACGGCTTGGGGGCATCTCCATTTTCTCGGCCACTGTTTCTCTAAGGAGAGGAGTTAAACTACCGCCTCCCACCAGGATAACGGCTTGGGGTTTTGTCCCTCCGTTAAGTAAAAGAATTTCCTGGCTCAGTCTTTCAGCAATGGTATTAACCGTAGGCTTAACAACTTCTAAAATCTCATCTGTGGCCAATAATACTTTTTCCCCAAAAAAATTACTAATTTCTATTTTATTTTCAACGGCCAGACTTTTCTTTATCTTTTCCGCTTCCTGAAATTCAAGCAAGTAATGGGAACATAAAGCTTCCGTTACTTCATCGCCGGCCATGGGGACCATGCCATAGGCAAAAAATGAACCCTCTTTGGTAAGAGCAATATCCGCAGTCCCCGCCCCGATATCTATTAAAGCTAAATTCAATCTTCTCATATCGAGAGGAATAGCGGCCTGTCCGGCAGCTATAGGCTCTAAGGTTAAAGTCTCCATTTCCAAATCTATTCTTCGCAAAACCGCTATAAGTCCGTCAACTACCGAACGAGGTAAGAAGGTAGCTATGACAGTAATCTCGGCTTTTTTCCCGGTTTGACCTATTAATGAAGTAATGGCCAGATCTTCAAGTTGCTGCTTAATTGTACTATAACCAACACAGTGCAATAAGCCCCTATCTAATTCGCCGTCGATTTTGCGCAAAGCGTTTTGGACAGCTTCCATTTCCAAAGAAACAACATCCGTCTTCTCCCAAATAATGGGAAAAATCTCCTCTCTCCTTGCGGAGGCGGTTTGAGTACATATAGCCCTACCGGCGGCAGCTACTGCCACCTTTTTCAACTTAGTACCTGTTTTGGCCTCAAGCTCTTGTTTAACTTTTAAGGCGGCTCTTGCTACTTCGTCCACATCATGAACCTGGCCGTCATACATAGCTCGCTGAGTATGTTCAGCCCTGGAACTGGCAATTATATTGAACCCCTGTTCCGTTTTTTGCATAATCAGCCCAATAACTGCGCGTGTACCGATATCTAAGGCAAATACTTCCTTCATTGTCCTCTCCTCACTCCACGTCAGATTGACAATTCATTGGCCAGATCATATAAATGCCGCGGAAAAGGTCCCTTCCTGGGCTCAAAGGCGATGTGCAGGGGCCTAGCCACAATTTCATTTTTACATAAAGAAATCATAACTTCCGATTTGCCTTCCAGAATAACCTCGATTGCTTTTCCGCCCATAGTAGCTGCTAAAACAGCATCATAAGCGGAAGGTGCCCCTCCCCTTTGAACATGACCCAGGATGGTCACCTTATTATCTAAACCGGTATATTCTTTTAAACGGGAGGAAATTTCCATGATATCCCCTGCTCCTTCAGCGGCAATAATAATACTATGGTTTTTTCCTCGCTTAAACCCCTTGATTAATTTCTCACTTACTTCCTTAAGGTCATATTCTATTTCGGGAATAAGAATAGATTCAGCCCCAATGGCCAAACCTGCTCTTAAAGCAATATCTCCGCAGTTTCTCCCCATTACTTCTACCAGGAAGGTTCTTTCATGAGAAGTTGCGGTATCCCTGATTTTACTTACGGCTTCAATCACCGTATTGACGGTAGTATCAAAACCAATAGTCATATCCGTGCCCACAATATCATTATCTATAGTACCGGGAATACCTACGACATTTATTCCTAAATGAGCGAGTTTTTGAGCAGCCCGATAGGAGCCGTCTCCTCCAATTACAACTAAAGCCCCAATACCTCGCTCCCTTAACTGGGCAGCGGCCTTTTGCTGTCCTGCTTCTGTCCGCATTTCTTCACTTCGGGCCGTTCTTAATATGGTGCCGCCCCGGTGAATAATATCACCTACCGATCTCAAGTCCATCGTCCGAATATGGCCCTTAATCAGACCCTCGTAACCATGATATACTCCAAAAACCTTTAGGTTATGATAAATCCCTTTTCTTACTACAGCCCTAATGGCCGCATTCATACCCGGTGCATCACCACCGCTGGTTAAAACGGCGATTTTATCTATAAAAGCCATCTTCTATGGTCACTCCCAACTTCAGGCTTACTTACGCTTTATTATACATTTTTTGACATAGGGTTTCAAATAACTCCTTTTGGCTTTCCTTAATCTCTCTGCATTTTGTCTTTAGCAGGCTGCGGTTCCTATTAAAGTAATCGGCAATTTCTGAATAAGAGCAGTTATATAGTTCATTAAGCAAGATAAAAGTCATATATCTGGCTTGAACCACACTTCTGCTTTTATCAGGACCTAATATGCGTTTAATCTCCACCCCAAGATGAGCTGCAACTAGAGCAAGAACTTTATCAACCTTTTCCTCTGTTAGCAGGCTGCGGGAATCCTGACCGTTCCAAGTAATTATTTTGACCGCTTGCTTCATATTCTTTATCTTGGAACCGGGCCGGGAAATGTTTTTGCCGACCAGATCGTTGGTCTGTAAATAATATAGAATAAAATCATTGATTTCTTTTTCTGTGGGGGTGTCTAAGCGAAGCACCAAGCCGCTTCGCAAACGTGAAGCTAATCTTTCCCCCAGAAAATGGACATTAAAATCTTGGCCGCCGTAAGTCAAAACAATTTTGCCGCCTTGGGATAGAACGGTATCAAGAGTATAAAGTAACTCTTCAATTGTCTTGCTTTTGCCTTTTAAGACATTAATATTGTCCAAAATTATTAGCTTGGCAGAGCGAATTTTGCGCCGAAAATTGTTAAGGTTTCCGTTACAAGCCGCAAAACAATACTGGGAGGAAAATTTTTGAGCATCGATAAAAATAAGCGGTGAGATATGTTTTTGACATTTGTTGTAAAGATAACGCATTAGCGTTGTTTTGCCGAGCCCTTCCTCCCCTGCAATGATTGTAAGCGGCGGGGCCTGGTCAAAATCAAAATTATCAATGAACTTAAATGCTACTTGATTGTAACTGCTAACAAACACGCTGCATACTCCTTGTTTATGATAAAAGAACAAAAGAACAAGGGATATATTTTATACCAACCCTTGTTATATTTTATTTTAGCTATCCAAAACTTTAAATTTAGTAAGTCTCCAGGTAACGGTCAAGTTCCCACTGATGAACTGCCAGATGATAACTCTCATACTCTCTCATCTTAGCTTCCATAAAACGGTGATAAATATGCTCTCCCAAAGCTTCTTTGATAACTTTATCTTGACTGAGATATTCTAAGGCTTGTTTAAGATCTCTAGGTAAAGACTCAATACCTAATTCCAACCTTTCCTGATCATCCATGGCAAAAATATTTAAATCCACGGCAGCGGGAGGTTTCATCTTGTTCTTGATACCATCCAAACCCGCTTTTAGCTGGACTGCCAAGGCTAAATAAGGATTGCAGGAAGGGTCAGGGCTTCTTAACTCGATACGAGTTGAGGCGCCTCTCTTAGCTGGAATACGAACTAAAGGACTTCTGTTGCGACCTGACCAGGCGATATAACAGGGAGCTTCATAGCCGGGGATTAATCTTTTATAAGAATTTACTGTTGGGTTGGTAATCGCGGTAAAGGACTTGGCATGGGCCAAAATACCGGCAATATAATTAAAAGCAACCTCTGAGAGTTCCATTGGACCTTGAGGGTCATAAAAGGCATTTTTGCCATTTATAAATAAGGATTGATTGACATGCATACCTGAACCGTGTATGCCGAAAATAGGCTTAGGCATAAAAGTAGCATGTAAGCCATGCTTTTGGGCAATGGTACGGACCACGGACCTAAAAGTTACCATTTTGTCAGCCATATCCAAAGCATTGGCATACTTGAAATCAATTTCGTGCTGGCCGGGTGCTACTTCATGATGAGAGGCTTCAATTTCAAAACCCATCTTTTCCAGGTTCAAGACAATATCTCTCCTGGCGTTTTCACCCAGGTCTACCGGAGCCATATCGAAATAGCCTGCCTTATCATGGGTATTAGTGGTAGCTTTGCCTTCCGCATCTACATGAAACAGAAAAAATTCCAATTCAGGACCTACATACATTGTGTAGCCCATTTCCGCAGCTTCGGCAAGAACTCTTTTTAACGTATTACGCGGGCAGCCACTGAAAGGAGTGCCATCCGGATTATAGACATCACACATCAGCCTGGCTTCTCCGCCTTCCGACGGGCGCCAAGGATAAACCACAAAGGTATTGGGATCAGGCCTTAAATACATATCAGATTCTTCAATACGTACAAACCCTTCAATTGAAGAACCGTCAAACATGAGCTCGCCGTTAAGGGCCTTTTCCAGCTGTTCAACTGTAATGGATATATTTTTCAAAATCCCCAGAATATCTGTAAACTGAAGTCTAATAAATTTTACATTGGATTCATATGCTTGTTGTAAACAATCTTCTTTTGTAAAAACCAAAAAAAGCACTCCTTTTGCCAATTAGATTTATAGTTAATTTCCATCTATTCCTGTTCCGTAAATTTTTCCAAGGTGGGGTGAATATACAATAATTGCGGACTGGATAAAACCCCTGCAAACTTCTGCAAATGCTTTTGGCCAAAACTATAGGAAAAAGACAGCCTAATCACTGCTTTTTCATCTATGGTCCGCAGTTCAGCTTTATTTGGATACAACAGATAATTATAATCGGCATCTCTCCATATTAGTTCGATGCTCCCGGTTGAAATTTTAATAACCCCGAATTCTTCTACACCCACATAATTAATCGGGGCAAAACCTTGATTGATACTTTCAGCTTCCACCGCCATTTGACCAGACTTTAGTTTAAGGTCCAAGATATGTTCCAATATAAGACGGGAAGGCAAAGAGATATCTTCCAGTATTCTGGCATAAGACCTAATCTCCTTTTCCCATTGGCGGATCATTTCTACATAAACTAATTTTACCTCTTGAAGATTATTAACTTCCCGGTTTATAACCTGATAAATACGTTCAAAACTATCCAGAAGCTTTAGATCATGATCCAACATACAACCTCCACCTTTATTTGGCTTAAACCTATTGTAAACCATTCCGTGGATTTTTCCCAGCTTTTTAGAACCAAGTTCTTCTTATTTTCATCGTCTATTAATATTTCTTATTCTTTCAGATATATTTTGAATTATTAGTTCTGTTTCCTCAGTCTGATAGTTCATAGCTTTGGCAATAGCCAAAGCCCGCCAACTGCAATGCAAAGCTGCAAGATATTTACCTCTTGTGCTTAAATTGCTGGCCAGTTGCAGCATTACTTCATATTCAGGCAGAGAATCCTCGTCATATCTTTCTTCGATCAGCTGATAGAAATTATTTTTGTTCCCGACATCCTCATATTTTAAAAGAAAAGTAAGTTCTTCACTGATTTCTCCGACTTTAGGCCCATGTCCGGAAAGCTGAAAATACTTTAGTGCTTGGAAATAACAGTCTTTAGCCTTGGCATAATCTTTTTTCATTAGGGCCACAACAGCCATACTATGAAAACGTATGGCTAAGCCGAATTCTAAACCCTGATAATACTTCAGAGATAGATTTAGACTAGCTTGAGCCTCATCATACAGCTTATAGAACTGCAACATATTGCTTAAGAAATAATAACTTTCGCTTATGTCCTGGGAAAGGCTGTGCTTTAAGTAAAGAGAAATCGCTCTGTATTGGCAAAGCAATGCCTCTTCGATTCTATTGTCTTCTAAGTATAAGAAGGCTAAATACTGCTGAGTATTAGCCAAAGACACTTTATCCGCACTTAGATTATAAAGGTGAGCTGCCCTTTTAAATTTTTTAAGAGCCATTTGGTTCTTGCCTTGAAAATAGTAGATTTCCCCTAAAGTATTATTCACCTCCGCTTCCCCTTGACTAAAGCCATTTTCCCGACATAAGGCCTCAGCCTGAAGTAAAGCTGTTTCAGCATCTACCCATTGTTTCAGTTGAATGTACACTTGGCCTAAATCGGAATAAAGCGCCGCTAAACGCAAAGAAGAAGCATTATCCGGATAATCAATAATGGCTTGCTTATATAAGCTTTCTGCATCTGAATATTGACCTTTGGCCAGTGCTACGCCGGCTAACCCGGCCTTAGCTTCAGCAATACCCTTGTTATTATTAAGCTGCAGGCAAAGAGTAAGAGCATTCTTAAAGCCTGTTTCCGCTTCAGCTAATTTATGGTTACGCAATTGAGCTGTAGCCAATAATCTGGCCGAAAAGGCAGTAATTACGGGGACCTTAAGTTTTTCAGCTTCAGCTAGGCTTAAACTGAAATACTCCTCCGCCTTGCTAAAATCTCCTGCCTCTAAATATTTCAAGCCTGTTTCCAGATGCTCCTGCCACATATGATAAGAAGAAAGATCCATCTCTTCACCCCTAAAAAACGGCTCTTAAAACCTTCATAAAATACCCAAGGCTACGGTTAGTTATGCTATTTATAATATGCTATAATATAATAAAAGGGTTTACGATAAGAAGAGTAGGTATGAACTAATAATTAACTAATGAAATTCCTTATAGGAGGCCTTGCAAGATGACTACCAGTCCGAATTCCACCCAAAGTATTCTGTCTATCGTTATAAAACTAGTAATCTTCATTGCGGCACTATATGTCTCCTACAGAGTTCTTAAACCCTTGCTTAGCATAATCTTGGGCATAAGTTTTTGGATTATTAAATTACTAGTTTTTATCGCTGTGGGATTGCTTCTTGTCCACCTCTTTTTGAAATTAATTTTTGGAATTGACCTTTGGCAAAAACTAAAAAATAACTCTTGGCGGATATAACTAATAGCCTAATTTTTGCATGTTTTTCCAATTTTATTTCTAGTATAATAATCCCTCCTGAGAATAAGATTTTTCAGGAGGGATTTTTGTGCGAGTAATAAAAATTAACCGTAAGATATTTCTTTTCTATACTATAATTGTGGTCTTATCTTTTCTGGTAGTCAGTAACCAGGAAAGAGTAATTAGTGTTGTTACCCAGAACCTAAAACCGATTTACTCGGTAAAAACTGATAAACCCCAGATAGCCATAACCTTTGATATCAGCTGGGGTGAGCAAAACGTTCTACCAATATTGGACATCTTAAAAACTGAGAATGTAAAAGCTACCTTTTTTCTGTCTTCTCCCTGG
>ERZ773359.6412-NODE-6412-length-10377-cov-3.377446_pt1 | contig 10377 bp, 13 predicted proteins | sample MGYA00374955_ERZ773359 | MGnify/ENA primary metagenome ERZ773359 (study PRJEB29098, sample SAMN04486028) | biogas fermenter metagenome | study: EMG produced TPA metagenomics assembly of the Biogas fermentation microbial communities from Germany - Plant 4 DNA1...
CTGACTCTTGAAAATTAATTCTGCTAAGTTCACCCCAACATTTGACAAAGAGCCATAATTACTTGATGTCTACTTCCGCGCCGGCTTCCTTGAGCTTGGCAGCGATCTTTTCGGCTTCGGCCTTGCTCACGTTCTCCTTGACTGTTCCGTTGCTCTCTACGAGGGTCTTGGCTTCGGCGAGGCCAAGGCCGGTGAGTTCCCTTACAACCTTGATGACGTTGAGCTTGCTGGCTCCGACGTTCTTGATGGATACGGTAAACTCGGTCTTCTCCTCAACGGGAGCGGCTGCTGCGGCAGCGGCGGGAGCGGCTGCTACGGCCACGGGAGCGGCGGCACTTACGCCGAACTCTTCCTCAAGCGCCTTTACGAGCTCGGAAAGCTCGAGAACTGTCATTGACTTTACTTCTTCGATAAACTTCTTGATATCTGCCATTGTTATATTCCTCCACAATTTTTTTCAAGATAATATTTAATTTGCGGCTTCCGCCTTTTTGTCTTGTATTGCCTTGAGCGCGTATACGACGCCGGAAAGCAGGGCCCTGCAAACGCCCGCGAGCCCGGAAATGGGAGCATTGAGCGAGCCGAGCATCTTTGCGATGAGCTCTTCCCTTGAAGGCAGCGAGGCAAGCTCTTCCACCTTCCTGCCGTCTATGAAGGCGCCGTTTAACAGGCCGCACTTGGCGGCGAGCTTATCCTTTAAGTCCTTGCTTTTTTGCTTGATGACCTTGGCGGCGGCAATCTCGTCCCCATAGGAAAAGGCAACGGAAGTGGTGCCTGCCAGAGCGTCGTCAAATTCCTTATAATCGAGGTCGTTAAAGGCCCTCCTCAAAAGGGTGTTCTTGTAAACCTTATACTCGACGTCGTTTTTGCGGAATTCCCTCCTGAGGTCGGTGTCTTCCGCAACGGTGAGCCCCTTATAGTTTACAAGGACTACCGATTTGGACTTTTTTATCTTTTCCTTGATGGCCTCAACTTCCTCCTGCTTTTTCAGCTGAGCCGGGGAAAGCTTTTTTTCGTCCATGTGTTAACCTCCTTCTACTTGAAAAAAAACCTGCGCCGCAAACAAAGCAGCGCAGGTTTAAACTGCGAATTATTTCTGCTCCTCGGTAAGCTTCCCTTATCGGGAAATTATGTCGCTAAGCGACACTTACTGTCTGCGGTGCAACGGTATTTAGTTTTGCCTGTCCATTTTATCAGCTTGCGCTGAAAATGTCAAACCCTTTTACGGCTTTACCGCAACTTTTACGCCGGGGCCCATCGTGCTGGTAATCGAGACGCTCTTGATATACTGGCCCTTTGCAGCCGCGGGCTTTGCCTTGATGATGGCCTCGAGCAGCGTGGTATAGTTTTCGATGAGCCTTTCGGCGCCGAAGCTCTTCTTGCCGATGGGGCAGTGAATTATGGCCGTCTTGTCGAGCCTGTACTCAACCTTACCGGCTTTGATATCTGCTATCGCCTTTGCGACGTCCATCGTGACCGTTCCGGACTTGGGGTTGGGCATGAGTCCCTTGGGGCCGAGCAGCCTTGCGATTCTTCCCACCATGCCCATCATGTCGGGCGTAGCGATACAGGCGTCGAAGTCAAACCATCCTCCCTGAATCTTGGAGACGAGGTCTTCGGCTCCGACGTAGTCGGCGCCGGCCTTTTCTGCTTCGTCGGCCTTGTCGCCCTTGGCGAAGACCAAAACCCTCACCTTCTTGCCCGTGCCGTTAGGCAGGACGACGACGCCGCGCACCTGCTGGTCGGCGTGCTTGGGGTCGACGCCGAGGCGGACGTGCATCTCTATGGTCTCGTCGAAGTTTGCCTTGGCGGTGTCGAGCACCAGCTTCATCGCCTCGGAAAGGTCGTAGGTTTTGGATTGGTCGTAGAGCTTTAAGCTTTCAAGATACTTCTTTCCGCGTTTCATATTTACCTCCTGTGGTTATGGCGAGCCTTTTTCAGCTCTCCCACATTATTTTTTACTGAGGACGTCAGTCTACCACGACGACGCCCATGCTCTTGCAGGTCCCCTCTATCATGCTCATCGCCGCCTCGAGGGAGGCCGCGTTGAGGTCGGGCATCTTGATCTTGGCGATCTCTTCTATCTGGGCGCGGGTGATTTTGGCCACCTTGTCCCTGTTGGGCTTAGAAGAGCCTTTCTCTATGTTGCACGCCTTCTTTATCAGAACGGGAGCCGGCGGCGTCTTGAGCACGAAGGTGAACGACCTGTCCTGATATATGGTGATTATGACAGGAATTATCATGCCCGCCTGGTCCGCTGTCCTGGCGTTGAACTCCTTGGTAAAGCCCGGAATATTGATTCCATGGGGGCCGAGCGTGGAGCCCACGGGAGGACCGGGGGTCGCTTTTCCTGCCGGAAGCTGCAGCTTCACCATTGCCGTAATCTTTTTAGCCATAGTACCTATCCTCCATATTTGTGGTTGTTAGCGAAACGCAAGGGAAAATATTTTGCGTCTCTCCCACTGAAGCCCCGCTTTTTGCGGGGCAGGTTTTCAAATCTTTTCAAACTGCATGAATTCGAGTTCCACGGGTGTCTGGCGTCCGAACATCGACACGCTGACCTTGGCCTTTTGCTGCCTGTAATCGATCTCCTCGACCATGCCTACATAACCTTCCAGCGGGCCCGAGAGCACGCGCACGTTGTCGCCCACGCCGAAATTCATGGGAACGGCGACCTTCTCAAGCCGCATCCTCTTGACCTCGTCCTCGGTAAGGGGAAGCGCCCTTCCCGCGGGGCCCACGAATCCCGTAACGCCCCTCGTGTTGGTGAGCAGGTACCAAAGCTCGTTGCTGTAAATGAGCTTTACGAACACGTAGCAGGGGTACATCTTTCTCTTTACCACTTTCTTTTTACCCCTCTTTTCCTCGACGACCTGCTCCTCGGGAATGACGATGTCCAAAATCACGTCCTGGAGGTTATTGTTCTCTATTAACTTGTGAAGGTTTTCCTTCACCATCGATTCGTAGCCCGAATACGTGTGAAGGACATACCACCTTGCTTGCTGCTGGGAATTTTCCATAAAATCACCGCTTCAGGTTGCAATATTATTTGAGCAATGTGTAGGCCAGTGAGAGCACGCTGTCAAAGGCGAACACAAGCACGAGAAAGAGCAATACTACAACCAGAACTACGCCCGTCTGCCTTAGAACGGTCGGGAAAGAAGGCCATGTAACTTTCTTGAGCTCGGAAAACATCTCCTTGCACTTTCTGCCTATGAACCTTCCCATCCTGACAAAGACGTTGGGTTTATCAGGCTTTTTTGCCGCCTTTTTGGGTTTGGCCGGGGCCGGCTTGGCGCTCTGTGGTGCGCTTTCTACGGCCTTAATCTCTTCTTTTTTGTCGGACATAGAGTCTGCCCTCCTGTTTAAAATTTAAGCAGAGCTAAATGACGGCAGGCGGTGTTATTTGGCCTCCTTATGCATGGTATGCTTTTTGCAGAACCTGCAGTATTTGCTCATCTCCAACCTGTCAGGGTCGTTCTTCTTGTTCTTCATGGTGTCATAGTTTCTCTGCTTGCACTCCGTGCATTGCAGGGTAATCTTTACTCTCATAATAACCTCCGATGGCTTGTCATCCCAAAAAACCGCCAAAAAATAACACCCCCGAAAGGAGTGCTATGACATTTTAGCATAAAATATATATATTGTCAATATAAAAATTTCCTTTTTTGCAAAAAAGGGCAGAGAAGGCAGGCTTTTTTTATGGAAAGTTATGGAAATGAAAGTTTATTGTTTTAATTGTACATCATGCATTTCTATTGTCAACTATATACATAGTATAGTTCGCTTTTTCAATATATAGCCCGCTTTTTCAATCATACATCGAATGATTATAACCGGCGTTATTGGATTTTATACGGTAAAATGTATGTAAGCTGTTTAAGCAGCAGGTCGCCTGCGAGGATGAGCTCCCTCTGCATGCGAGGTATGCTGATTATGGCGGTGAGCGAGACGAGGTCCGATGCTATCCCGCAGAGCAAGGCGGACAGATACGGCCGGATTTTTCCCTTTGAGGGCGGGTCGAAATCGGGGGCGGATATCTTTTCCCTGGGGCTTATAGTCTTCGCGATGGAAGTAATTATGCCCATAATCTGCTCGTTTTCGCCCATAAACTTCTCCAAGGCGGCGTCTTCTCCCGCTACTTCGGCGTAACACCGCTGGGCGCGGTGGAAGTCCTCTAAAAGCCTTCTGCAAAGCTGCATTGCCTTTTTCCTGACGCTGAGGTTGTACAGGTCGTCGGTTGAGGCTGCGGCTTTCTCCATCCTCGTCCCCTCCGTTTTTTGTTATATATTATGCCGAAAGGGGCTTTTATGTTAAAAGGGCGGTTAAATCCGGGGGTTAAAAAGCCCGGGTATATGTTGACACCGCGGCGGCAATTATTATATAATTAAGAAGTTGCAGATATTGCGGTTTTCTGGCCATAAAAAACAAAATGGCCATGCTTTTCGGAGGGCGCGATGAATCTCAAGGAAACAGAGAAAAAATGGCAGAAGATCTGGGAAGATAAAAAGCTTCATGAGTTCGATTACAATAATATCTCCAAAAAGCTCTATGTGCTGGAGATGTTTTCTTATCCTTCGGCGGCAAAGCTGCACATCGGCCACTGGTACAATTACGGCCCCACAGACACCTACGCGAGGTTCAAGAGGATGCAGGGCTACAGCGTATTTCAGCCGATGGGCTTTGACGCGTTCGGCCTTCCCGCCGAAAACTACGCCATAAAGACGGGAATTCATCCTAAGGACAGCACGCTCGCCAACATCGCCACCATGAGGCAGCAGCTTAAGGCCATGGGCGGCATGTTCGACTGGTCGGCGGAAGTTGTCACCTGCATGCCCGATTACTACAAGTGGACGCAGTGGATGTTCCTGCAGCTCTATAAGCACGGCCTTGCCTACCGCAAGGAAGCGCCCGTAAACTGGTGCCCCTCCTGTCAGACCGTCCTCGCTAACGAGCAGGTCGTAGACGGCGGGTGCGAGAGGTGCCATACCAAGGTTTTGAGGAAAAACCTAACGCAATGGTTTTTCAAGATAACCGCTTACGCCGAGGAGCTTCTTAAAGACCTCGACGCGCTTGACTGGCCGGAAAAGACCAAGCTGATGCAGAAAAACTGGATAGGAAAGTCTGTCGGCGGCGAGATAGAATTCATGACCGAGGGCGGCCACAGCTTCAAGGTATTTACCACACGCGCGGACACGCTCTTCGGCGTCTCCTACGTGGTGCTCGCTCCGGAGCATGAGCTGGTGGACAAGCTCACCGCGCCCCAGATGAAGCAGGCCGTTGAGCAGTACAAGCTCCAGAGCGCCATGGCGACAGAAATAGACAGGATGTCCACAGTGAGGGAAAAGACGGGCGTCTTTTTGGGAAGCTATGCCATTCATCCCCTCACCGGCGAAAAAATACCCATTTATATAGCAGACTACGTGCTGGTGTCCTACGGCACGGGCGCGGTGATGGGCGTTCCCGCCCACGACGAGAGGGACTTTGAGTTCGCCAAAAAATACGGCCTTCCCATAAAGAGGGTAATAAAGGGCGAGGAAGGAAAGGACGAGCTGCCCTTCGTAGAGCCCGGCGTGCTGACAGACAGCGGCGAGTTTTCGGGAATGGGGAGCGAGGCGGCAAAGGACGCCATAATGGAAAAACTGGAAAAGCTGGGGCTTGGACAGAAGAAGGTAAACTACCGCCTGCGCGACTGGCTCGTCTCAAGGCAGAGGGATTGGGGCGCGCCCATTCCAATAATCCATTGCCCGACGTGCGGCGAGGTGCCGGTTCCCGAAGAGCAGCTTCCCGTGGAGCTTCCCTATGACGTGGTGTTCGCGCCAGACGGGCAGTCGCCCCTTGCAAAGTGCCAGCAGTTCATAAACACAACTTGCCCCAAGTGCGGCGGGGCTGCCAAGAGGGATTCCGACACGCTGGACACCTTCGTGTGCTCGAGCTGGTATTTCTTGAGGTATCCCGACGCAAAGAACGCCCAAAAGCCATTTGACAGCGAGATTATAAACAGGATGCTCCCCGTGGACAAGTACGTGGGAGGGGCTGAGCACGCGTGCATGCACCTTCTGTACGCCAGGTTCTTCACCAAGGCGCTGAGGGATATGGGCTACCTGAGTTTTGACGAGCCGTTTAAGTCACTCGTGCATCAGGGAGTTATCCTTGGGCCTGACGGCAACAGGATGAGCAAGTCCCGCGGCAACGTTGTGTCGCCCGACACATACATTGAAAAGTATGGCGCCGACATATTCAGGCTTTACCTGATGTTCGGCTTCTCATATACCGAAGGCGGGCCGTGGAACGACGACGGCATAAAGGCGGTCTCAAGGTTTATTGACCGCGTGGAGAAGATCGTTCTTAAGGCCTTTTCCATGGAAGGCGGCAAGGAGACAGGCGCCGCCGAGAAGGAACTCGACTACGTCAGAAATTACACCATCAAACAGGTAAGCGCTGACCTCGAGGTGTTCGGCTTCAATACGGCGATAGCCAGGCTGATGGAATACGTCAACGCCATGTACAAGTATGACCAGGAAGAGCAAACAGACGCCGGCTTCTTTAAGGCGTGCGCTCGTGACCTGGTGCTTCTCATCGCCCCCTTTGCGCCGCACTTTGCAGAGGAGCTGTGGGAGATGACCGGAGGCAAGTTCTCTGTATTCAATCAGCGCTACCCGGTATGCGACGAGAAAGCGCTGATAAGGGACGAGGTGGAAATCGCCGTGCAGGTAAACGGCAAGGTAAGGGCAAGGGTAAACGTTCCCTCGCAGCTTGACAGGGAGCAGCTTGAAAAGCATATTCTCACCCTGCCGCAAGTTAATGAACTTATTCAGGGCAAGCCCGTAAAGAAAGTCATCGCTGTTCCGGGCAAGCTCGTAAACATAGTGGTTTAAATCCTGCCACATTAGTATTTATTTTGATTTGATTAAAAATTCACTGAGAAGGAACAAATATGATAGATTTTCACGCGCACATCCTTTATGGGTTGGATGACGGGGCTGAAAACCTTGAGCAGTCCCTGATGCTCATCGATTCTCTAAAAAAACAGGGGGTGGACGCCATAGTGGCCGCTCCCCATTTCTACTTCAACAACATTACGGAGGACGGATTCTTCGCCTTCAGGGAGCAGGCGCTTGCCAAAGTCAGAAAAGCGGAGCCGGATGTGAAGATTGTTCCGGCGTGCGAGGTCTACATCTCAAAGTCTTTCCCATACACCGATTTTCAGAGATTCCAGATCGGAAACACGGGCTACATCCTCGTTGAGCTGCCCCACCGCACCAGCCTGTCCAAGCACATCTACGACATTTTGCTGAATATAATAAATGTGCACGGGCTGACGCCCATCGTTGCCCATTGCGAGAGGTATCCGGCGGTGCTCTCAAAACCGGGCATTGTCGCCGAACTCATCGACATAGGCTGCCTGATACAGATTAACACCTCCTCTCTGTTCAGCGGCGCCCTGAAAAACCTCGCTTTGAAGATGATTGCATGCGACCAGGTCCACGCATTAGGCACCGACTGCCACAACGACAGGCGCATGCCCATATACCAGGACGCCGTAAATCTCATCAGGGAAAGGTTCGGCGAGGAGAAGGTTGAGAGGCTTCAAAGGAACATGGAGCTGCTGCTTGAAGGAAGGCGGATCGAGGTGGCTAAGCCCAAGAAAATCAAGAAATTTTTCAAGTTTTATCTGTAAAGAATACAGGAGAAGAACATGGCCGTTTACTTTGGCACAGATGGCATCAGGGGCATCGCAAACGATTCCCTCAGCCATGAGCTGGCTTTCAGGTGCGGTAACGCGCTCACTATGTTGAAGGAAAAACCTTCCGTCGTGGTGTGTAAGGACACCAGGATTTCCGGCGACATGATACTGTACTCGCTCGGCGCGGGCATAATGTGCGGAGGCGGAAAGGTAATAAACTGCGGCATCCTTCCAACCGCTGGGCTGGCTTACATAACCAGGCTGTACGGCGCCGACTATGGTGTGGTGATAAGCGCCTCGCACAATCCCTTTGAATACAACGGCATAAAGGTCTTTTCTTCAAGGGGAGTAAAGCTCTGCGACGAGGCGGAGGAACAGCTGGAAGGGCTTTTTGAAAAGGCCAACCTTAAAAAGGGAATGGACATAGGCACGGCCGTAATCGACGGCGAAGCCTACGGACGGTATAAGGATTACCTCGCAAGCTGCTGCAGGCACAGCATAAAGGGGCTTAAAGTGGTGCTCGATTGCGCGAGAGGCGCCGCATACAAGGTTGCCCCCGACGTGTTCAGGGCGCTTGGCTGCGAGGTTTTTTGTTTTAACTGCGATATAGAAAGCGGCTCGATAAATGACGGATGCGGCTCGCTTTACCCCGAGGTGCTGACGGAAAAGGTGAGAGAGTGCGGCGCCGACGTAGGGTTTGCCTTTGACGGCGACTCCGACAGGGTAATAGCGTGCGACGAAAAGGGAAACCTCGTCGACGGAGACAGCCTGATATACATATTCGCGAGGCATATGAGACGGCAAGGCCGGCTGGGAAAAGACATGGTCGTGGGCACCAAGCACACCAACATGGGCATCGAAATCGCTCTCTCAAAGCTCGGCATAAAGCTGCTGCGCGCCGATATAGGCGACAAGTACGTAAGGGAGCTCATGGACAAAGAAGGCTGCCTTTTAGGAGGAGAGCAGTCGGGTCATATTATCATCGGCGATAGAACCACCACGGGCGACGGCATCCTTTCGGCTATCGAGGCCTGCAACGCGATGGCATCGAGCGGCAAAAAGCTCTCAGAATTAAACGACGCCCCGCTGTATCCGCAGATTAACCTGAACATCGTGGTTGAAGATAAGCAGAAGGTAATGAATGACATCCGCCTCCAGAATATCGTAAAAGAGTGCGGGCAGGCGCTTTCAGGCAAGGGAAGGCTGCTGGTAAGGCCTTCCGGCACCGAGCCCAAGATACGCATAATGGTGGAGTGCGAAAGCCTCTCCCAGGCAAGGGATATGGCAAACCGTATCGCCGATGCGGTAAAGGCCGCCGCTCAAGGTTAGATAAAAAGCAAAATAAAGCGGGCTGCCAAGGCAGCCCTGTTTTTTACCCTTTTTGACAGTTTATTCTGTAATAAGTTATATAGAGAAGTATCTATATTATTATTGCGCGCATCTGTTTTTCAGATCAGGCGTCATAAGCGCCTATTCCTTTAATTGTACAAGCTCTCCCATGGGCTTTCTCTTTTTCTCCCTGACGGGGTAATCCGGCGCCGCGTAGCCTATGGCTATTATGAGACGAATCCTGCCCTTTATGCCCAAAAGCTCTTGCAGCTTCTTTTCGTCAAACCAGCCAAGTATGCAGCTGTCAAGCCCCCTTTCCGCGGCGGCGAGGGTCATGTGCGCCGCGGCGATGCCGATGTCAATGCTGCGGTAATCTATGTCCTTTATCCTGCTGCCCATGGACGCCGAGAAATTGTAGCTGTCCTCGCTTATCACCACGAAGTGAGAGGCGTCCCGCGCGAAGCTGTTCATGAGAAATAGCTGCCCCACTTTTTCCTTCATCTGGCCGGAGCATACGGTAAACTTATACGGCTGGGCGTTGCATGCGCTGGGGGACAGCCTTGCCGCCTCGAGGCAGTACTCAATATCATCTCTGGAAGCTGCCCTGCTCTTGTCAAACTTCCTGCAGCTTTGCCTCCTCTTTGCAAGCTCCAAAAAATTCATAATCCACCCCTCCTTGTCGTCTTTATTCCATATATAGAATATACGGCTGATGTACCAGAGCAAACAGGCCTTTGATATAAAAAGGCTTTTGCCAAATGTCATATGAGCCCCTTTTAACCGGTTACAGGTAAATACTTATACCCATAAGAATGGGGCTCTCTTCCTTAGAGGTTCAGTTGGGCTTAATTTTACTGCAATCCCGCACCGCCTCTGACCATGCGGCGGTTTATAGGAGATTTATATAGCTAAAACAATGTAAGATATGGCCATAGCCAGGCAAACGGCGCTCGGGATAAACCATAGCAGCCCGAGGGGCTTTCTCTTGTGATTAAAAACAAAATACCCTAATGAGTTGGCAATAACCAGGGGAATTAACCCCATTACAAGCGCCATTCCGGCAGTGTCCCATGCCTGCGCCGGAAGCATGGCGTCAGGATTAGGTACCGTCGTGTCGTGCGTTATAAACGGTATTGCGAAATATACCAGGCAGATAATCCCTATAATGTTTATCGATGCTATTAAAACTAAGGCTGCCTTGCTGGTTCTCATAAAAACAAAACGCTCCTTTTTTTAAAGGTTCAATATAAATGTTACTGCAAGAGCAATTATTACATAATATGAAAAAACTGCCTTATTAAGGCAGCTTCAGACTGTAGAAAAACCCCTTTGAACGCTTAAGTTCAAAGGGGTTTTATGGT